>Ga0114978_10001179_pt1 | contig 22067 bp, 20 predicted proteins | sample S_140212_EF_Meta_FD_87027 | JGI IMG/M metagenome (GOLD analysis project Ga0114978, IMG submission 87027) | Freshwater microbial communities from Lake Simoncouche, Canada to study carbon cycling - S_140212_EF_MetaG | ecosystem: Environmental > Aquatic > Freshwater > Lake | place: Lake...
CCGGAAGTCACTCGTTACTTCATGACCATTCCGGAGGCGGTGCAGTTGATCCTGCAGGCCGGCGCCATGGGGGAGGGCGGCGATGTCTTTGTTCTGGATATGGGCGATCCGGTCCGTATTTCGGATATGGCACGCAACATGATCAGACTCTCGGGGCGCACGGTGCGTGATGCGTCGAACCCAAACGGCGAGATCGAGATTGTGTTTACGGGCATGCGCCCGGGTGAGAAGCTTTACGAAGAACTGGTAATTGGCGCGGAGCTCATGCCCACCCGGCATGAAGGGATATTCCGCGCGCGAGAGGCCTTCACCCCGTGGGAAGTGTTTGAACACCGCCTGCAGCAATTGGAGGCCGCGGTCAGTCAGCATGACCGGGCGAGGGTGCGGGAGTTGGTGATGGTGACGGGGTTGGGGGAGATGGCGCGACACGCCTGATGCCGGATTAACGCCTGCCAGCGCGCAGCACTATCGCTAGCACCACCAGGGGCCCATACGCGAGGCAAACCATCAACAGTGATAGTGCTGGCCATGCCTCTGAGGCAGCGGCAATCGGGATGGACCACAACAGCGTTGCGCCTGCGTACATCCCCGTGACTGGTCGATGGGCGCCCCATCGTTGTGCGAGGTGCTGATAGGCATGCGAACGATGCGCCGCAGTGAGCCTCTCTCTTCCAAGTGCTCGAACGCACAGCGTCATAGTGGCGTCGGTGACCAACACTGCGGGCAGGATGAACACAGCAGCGGCGTCAATTGCACCCGACTTCCATGCAACAGCAAGTGCGGCGGCCATGGCGAACCCAAGAAATCCACTACCTGCATCGCCCATGAAAATTCGCCGCGTTCTTGAGAGATTCCACGGTAGAAAGCCTGCGACAGACCCAGACACCGCAGCGCACGCGATGCACAGTTCGGTATCGCCATGGAGCCATGCAAATGCCCCCACCGCGGTCATAATCAGGACGCCTGATGATGCGGCCAATCCATCAATCCCGTCCATAAAATTGGTGAGGTTGATCATCCACGCCGTAGCGAACGTGATCACAATTCCGGAGGCGACTAGTTGAAGTACTCCCCCGTCAAAGGCGGGGTTGCCCTGCATGCATACCCATGCAAGTGCCGCCCCGGCGAGCAAATGAATGACCATGCGAACGCCCGCAGAAAGTCCTCGCAAGTCATCAATTGCCCCGACGGCCGCAACAGCGATGGCCGCCAAACTTAAGGCGAGTGCAGGTTCCGCGGGGTAACCAACCACAAGGGTTGAAGCCGCAATTGTTGCCATGGAAACCCCGATAAATGCGAGTCCGCCACCGCGTGGGACCGACCCCGTATGTGAACTTCGCTCGTTACTGTGGTCAACAACAGCGGCGGCAACAAGTCGCTTTCGCAGGACACCCGTAGCAAAGACGCAAGTGGCGGCTGAAAGTGATGCTGCAAGAATTGGCCACACACCACTACTGAGCATAGATGGTGTTGTACTAGAGTTTCGGGCTGAGGGAGTTTGTGATTGGCACTATCATTCGTGGTAATGGAGCGAAGTGAGTCTTTTCAACAATCACCGGCCTCCGATGGGGAGCAACCGACTGACCGTCCGCTGCGAGTGGCGCACCTGATCGTCGGATTGGCTCGGGCTGGCGCGGAAACGGCATTGCTTCGATTGATCTTGGACACGCGGGGAACAGTGCAGCACCACGTGGTTGGAATGACCAGTGAATGCGCCCTTGCTAGCGCAATGAATGACGCCGGCGCGCGGGTCACCGTACTTGGTTCATCACGGAGAGTCCCAAATCCACTGCTCTTGCGAAATGCAACCGGTGCGTTGTTGAGTGATAGCCCGGATGTTGTTCATGTGTGGATGTGGCACGCCGCAGCTCTGTGGGGCATGTGTCGGATTGATGCTCGCATTCGCAAAATCCCCTGCGTGTGGGGCATCCGTAGTTCGCTGGATTCAGGGCGGCGATCCCTGTCAACACGCCTTGCTATCGCGTGTGCGCGCGCCTCGTCCGCGTATCCACGTGCCATCATGTTCAATTCCGAGTGCTCGCGCGCGCAACACGCCCGCGCTGGATTCTGCATGGAACATGCATCGGTCGCCCATAACGGCGTTGACGTCCCCGATGAACTGGACGTAGCACACTGGCGTCGCTCTATTCGGGCCCAGATTGGCGTCGCTGACGACGACATCGTCTTTATGCACGTTGGACGTGCTCATCCAGACAAGGGGGTTGGCAACTTCATTCGGGCTGGAGAGATCGTCCATACTGAACTGGGCGCTCGGGCGGTCTTTGTCCGTGTGGGGAAGCCTGGATGGGAGACTAGTCAGCGCAGTACCGACATTGCGCTGGAGCGATCACCGCTGATCTATCACGCGGGCGAGCAACTTGATGCACGGCCATGGCTTGCGGCCGCGGATGTGTGCGCCATGACGTCGGTGCGGGAGTCGTGCCCCAATGTAGTACTAGAGGCAATGAGTGTGGGTACACCGGTCGTTGCTACGGATGTTGGTGATGCCGCATTGCTCGTCGGTGAATGCGGGTGGGTGGTGCAGCCGAACTCGCCGCGTTTGCTCGCTGCAGCAATGATTGCCGCAGCGTCTTGCATCGCGCAACCGCTCCACCGGGCGCGTCTATCAGTTGCGTGCCGAACGGTGATCACTTCACGTCACAGCCGCGACGAGGTCGCCCGAAAGCAAGTTTTTGTATATCGAGGCATCATCAAGCCGTGAGTGGGCGACGAATCACCAGACGGACCCCGCTAACGAGCAGGTCTTCGTCGGCAAAGTGCTGAAAATCGCCGTGCAGTGCGGAGCGTGGCGTGACGAGATTGGGCCAGCGACGTTCGGTGCACTCAAGAATTTCCCAACCGGCATCGGTGCAGATCGAGCGAATCTCCGAGCATCGCAGCCTGTTGGTGTAAAAGCCACTCTGCATAAAGACGGGCGATTCCCAGCGTTGATGAGAGATGCGTAGAGAATTCAATGCACCACCAAGGTGATCGCGCAGATCGATCTGATGACTCGAGACGCCTCCCGGCCGTTGGATGCGGTAGAGCTCCCGCATTGTCGCCGCGAATTCAGATCGATGGACATGCTCTAGCACCGCATTTGAAAATATTGCGTCGATGGATTCGCTGGGAATGGACTGCAGTCCAGTGAGGCCATTGCAAAGGTACGTTGCGCCCAGCTCTCGGAGCATTTCATCAATGGTCGACGCGCGCGCTGCTTGGTGACTCTCAAGTTGCGCCAATTTCAATGCACCGTGGTAGGCCGTCACATCTGACGTGGCAAAACGTCCCGCGTCCACCAGTGTGGTGGACTCGATCCCCCGGGCACGCGCCCATATGGCGGTGGACACACTATCTCCCGGCCCAAGTTCCAGCAATGTGTTGGGCTTGGTGCAAGCGTGCGCGGACAACGATGTCATGTGGGACTCAAAGATGCTTTGCGAGTAGCTCGCCTCAATCATTTTCCCGTGGCGAAATATGCCAATCCGCCTCCATAAATCGTAGGAAACGGGAGCTTTCGCCAGGGCAATCTTCACGCCGATCTTTGCCCACCATGGAATGTGTTGTGAAACGTGCATGCGGTAACAGGCAGGTTATCCAATTTTCACAGTCGTACCATCGGCGCCAACTGAGTCAAGAAAATCACGCGCAATCCGCGTTGCACAGTATCGCTGTTGCGCGTAGTTTCGGCATGTAACTGCAGTGATTTCCGGGCTTGGCCACGCCAGTACATCCAACACTGCGGCGGCGAGCGCCGATGCGTTCCGTGGCGGGACGATTCGCCCGTGCACACCCTCAACGATTGAATCATGGCAGCCAACATTGTTGGTGGTGACGATTGGGCGTCCGGTTGCGAGGGCTTCTTGGATTGATCGCGGGCGCCCCTCGCCGTAGTAGGTGGGCAAGGCAAAGACGCTGCATTCACGGAGGAGCGGCCGGATGTCATCAACATGTCCGGCGTACTCGACTCCTGCCTGTTCGCACCGCGCTAGAAATTCTTCCTTTGAAGCGGCGCCAGCGCGGGACTCAAAGAAACCAGCGATCACAAAGCGAACTTGGGGATTGCTTGAGCGAACGAACTGAGCGGCATCAATGAATTCCCAAATCCCCTTTTCAACCACTAGCCGAGCCGTCATCAATACCATCGGGCGCACTGGCGGTGGGGTCAATTCAAAGTGTGCCAGATCCACGCCGGAACCTTCAGTAATGATCGGAGCGCCGGGGAGGTCTTGGGCAAATCGCTTGGAGAGGAAGTCCGCGTCATCAGCATTTTGAGTGGCTACATGCGTGGACGCGCGTAGGCTTCGAGCGAACATGGGCCGAGCCAGCGTTCCCATGATGCGCTGGCGAATACCAGTTGGCCGCACCAATCCACCGAGCCCTGCAAACAATGGAGCACGAATTGGACAATTGACTTTCGCCGCAACTGGAATTCCGTGCACGATGGGCTTAACGCCGTAGGCAATAGTGACATCCGGGCGAATGTCCAGCAGGATTGTGTGCAGTGCCTTTCGATACTCGGCGTCGGCAAAGGGGTTGAGTCCGGTACGGTCGAGGCGGATGCCTTGTGACTTGGCGCCACGATCGGCGAGGGCGCTCGACAATTTCGGTGTAAGGCCAGGCACTATCACTGTCGTTTGATAGCCGCGCGCCACCAGCTCCGAGATGAGTGAGCCTCGAAACTGCAGTAGATAGCCAGCAAAGTGTGCAAGTAGAACGGCATTGGGCGATTTCATTCGCGCGACTCCGTTTGCCCAATCGCGCGTGCATCGGGATGAAAGTCCCTCCGGTTGATCCCAAACATGGCGGCGTCATCGGGCACCGTCAAGTCTTCGGCCATTCGGGCGCAAGCGGCAAAGGACCAGCCAAGACGTCCAACGTTGGCAAACATTCGGCCACCAAGGGTGAATGGAAATGACGGCATGGGGATCTCCGTGTACCGGATGCTTGCCGCAGCCGCGATTCGGCGAACCATCTCGCGGAATGTCAGGCGTTCTCCGCCGGGAACGTGAATTGGCTTCGCAACAGGCACCGCGCATGCAGCCGCAAGCACAACGCGGGCGAGATCGTCCACATGTATTGGAGCGCGGAGTCCAGCGCCGCCACCGATGAGCGGAAGGAGGTGAAAGCGCGCCAGTCGCTGTGCAATATGTGCCACGTTCTTATCGCGGCCAGAACCATAGATCATGGTTGGCCGAAGGATGCGTGCGTTACCTGAAGCGGCGGCGATAATCGCCAACTCTGCGTCGCGCATCTCTTGGGACCATCGCGCGTCGCGCGGAAACGGCGAATGAGCTTTCGTGGTGGCGCTGGCGCTGCTGATGGCGGTGATGCTGAGGTCACGCGGTAACTCTGTCGCAGTGATTGCACGCGCGAACTCCCGTAGCGGAGCGGCACTAATGAGTAAGTCACTAGGAGTTAACTTCAATTCGTTGCATGCCCCTGGGGATCGAAGGTCCATCTGCAAGGCGTTCCAGGATCCCATTGCAGTCGGGCGACTAGCAACTGATCGGGATACCGCAAGGACTTCAGCTCCGCCAAGAAGCGCAGCGTTCGCAATACTCATGCCTAAGGGTGAAGTTGCGCCGATGATTACGACGCGGCGTGCAGTGAGCGCGGTTGGGTGATTACCTACCATCAGATTGCTGCCGATCGCGTTCGGCGCATGATGGAAACTGCCTGCCCAATTGCCTGAGTGGCGCAAAGGTTCATTTTTGCGCCACGCCTCGCTGCCAATTGAAACTCAGCAAGGCGCGGATGATCTGTAAGGATTGCTGACACCATGTCCGCCGCGCGTTCAGCATCATCGGACGGCACAAGAATAACCCCAGATTCCGCGCCAAGGGAAGCGATTCCAACAGATTCGCGAACTGCTACTGGAACACCGTATCCAAGCAAATCAGCGGCGCGATTGGGAAACGCGAAGCACGCACTCTTGGCATCCGATCGAGGCATGAGCGCCAATGCCCAGGGTGAGAGCACGCCAGCGAGGCGTTCGTTTGAGACAGCCCCATGGTGAATGGTTCGCGGTGAATTGAGCCCGGCGTCCATAAGGTCAGCCAAGATTTCCTTGGACATGAATCCGACTGTCTCGAATGTGGCATGTGGGTCATTCAGCAGCATGCGTGCGGCCATGCGGATGACGAATGTTGGCGCGTCCTTTGCATGCCAGCCGCCGAAGTATCCAAACTTCGGTGAGGTGGTTGTGGTTGTCGCCGCGATAGCCTGAACCTCTCTCACCATGCCCGGAACCACGGTGATCGGGGCTCGGGTCCAGGGTTGGCACGCGGCAGCAAGATTCGGGGTGATCGCAAAGACGGCGTCTGCTTGGCGGAGGAGATATCGCGCGCCGAGCCAGTGATCCCATCCCGCTGCACTTCCGTGACCGCGTTCCCACAGAGTGATCGACGGGTGCTCTGTTACGTCAACAGCAATTCGCGTGCCGCGCGGACGCCTTGCGACGCACGCAGCCATGGTGGACACGCGGCGCCCGTAGCAAAGAATCCAGTCGGGCTTCGCAAGCCGGAGCGCCTCTGCGATACGGGTGAGCGAAGACCATCCATCGCGCCCAAATACTCCAAATTTGGATGTGAATCGTGCCGCAGTTGCAGTATGAAACTCTTGATCGACATCCTCGGCGTCGCTCGAACCAAAGTTTCCCACTGGGATAACCGTCACTTCGCAGCCGGCGCGGGACAGTTCTTCAGCCCACCGCCGCACTCGGACGCTCCCTGCGGCGCCCGTCGGCCACGGGATGTCGGCAAGTATCGAGATGCGCATGGAAAGCACTGTACCGGGTGGACCTTGCCAATGGCGCTTCAAGCTTCTTCGAGCTGAATTTGGCGGTTTCCATTGATTGACCAAGAAGGTGTTAGACACTGGACCAACGTATACTCTGTTGATTCTGACTCATGAGCGTCATCGCGATCATCCCTGCACGAAGCGGCTCAAAGAGCCTGCCACACAAGAACATCCGGTCCTTCCGTGGTACGCCACTGCTGAGCTTGGCGGTCCAGCAGGCTGTTGCGTCACAATCAATAGATCGGGTCATCGTTTCTACAGATGACGAGCACTATGCCGAGATCGCTCGTGCGGCAGGCGCGGAGGTGCCATTTCTTCGCCCGCCGGCGCTCGCAGGAGACCTGTCTACTGACCTGGAGGTTTTCACGCACGCCCTCGAGTGGTACCGATTAACTCACAGTTCACTACCGGATTTGGTTGCTCATGTCCGTCCGACGTATCCAAACCGGACGGCAACAGACATTGATGGCGCCGTTGCCCTGCTTCTTGCTCACCCCGAGTGGGACTCTGTGCGTTCGGTGTCGCTAGCTCCCGAATCTCCACTGAAGATGTGGTGGAAACACGTTGATGGGACATTGGAACAGGTGGCGACTGCCGGAATCCGGGAATCACACAGCATGCCGCGTCAGGCGCTGCCAACGGCATGGCTACAGAACGCCTGCATTGATGTCATGCGACCGACCACCATCCTAGAGAAGCGCTCAATGGTTGGTGATACTGTTGGTGCGTATGTCATGGATCACCACCATGACATCGACAATGCGGTGCAATTTGATGCCGCTGTTGATGCGGCAAGTGGAATTCCTAGCACATTGAGTCGCGCAATGGTGGTGTGCATGGACATTGACGGAGTGATTGCCACGATCTCTCCGGGTAACGATTACGCACTAGCGCGCCCGCAGCAGGACGTGATTGATGCAGTCAACTTGCTTCACGAAGTTGGCCATCGGATCATCCTGTTTACAGCCCGCGGCTCTGCGACTGGTATTGATTGGTCGGATGTCACCCGGTCTCAGATGGTGGCTTGGGGGGTCCGTCATCACGAACTTCGATTTGGGAAACCCGCCGCGGATGTGTATGTCGATGATCGGGCGACTGGGATCGCGTCGTTCGTACGGCTAGCGCATTCCGCCGCCGCGCTTGGAAAGGAATTGCCATGAAGTCAGAGACTAATGAGCCACTGTTCATTTTCGAGGTAGCCAACAATCACCAAGGAAGCCTTCAGCATGGGCTCGACATTGTTGAATCAATGGGACGCATTGTGCGGAAGCATCGCATCCGTGCAGCTGTAAAGTTGCAGTACCGCGATCTCGCTACCTTTATTCATCCAGACTTTCGATCGGGCGATCACAAGCACATCAAGCGCTTCTTATCCACGGAACTTCCCGCCGCGGACTACGCCACCCTAGTGTCAGCGATCCACGAGCATGGAATGATCGCAGCGTGCACGCCATTCGATGAATCATCACTCGACCTGCTGATTAATCACGGGGTCGACATTGTAAAGATCGCCAGCTGTAGCGCCAACGATTGGCCACTGCTTGAACGTATCGCACGCTGCTCAAAGCCGGTGATCTGTTCGAGTGGCGGTCTTCGACAGCAGGAGATGGATCAGATTGTCAACTTCTTCGAACACCGCGGCGTGATGGACTTCTCGCTGTTGCATTGCGTTGGCTTGTACCCGACTCCAAATGATGCCTTGCAACTGCATGTATTGGACTGGATGCGTCGTCGATATCACTGGCTTCGGATTGGCTACAGCGGTCATGAAGCGCCGACCAACCTGGATCCGGTGAAGATCGCCGTAGCGAAGGGGGCTCGCATACTGGAGCGCCATGTAGGAATTCCTACATCCGGATCGCCGCTGAATGCGTATTCGATGGATCCCGCGGAGACGGAGGCGTGGGTGGCTGCGGCGCTGCTAGCGCGGGCGATCTCTGGTGATCCGGCACAGCCGAAGCATGTCACACAGGACGAATTGGATTCATTGCTCTCGCTGAAGCGTGGCACATACCTGCGGCAGCCAGTAAAGAATGGCGACATCATCACCTCTGAACAGGTGTTCTTCGCTATGCCCTGTGCCGCAGGGCAGACTTCTTCTAGCGAATTTCTCGCAGGAATGCATGCAACGCATGACTATAAGTCGAACGCGGCTCTCACCGAGCGTCGTTCTCGCACTACTGCCGTCGCCTTGCGCAGCTTGCTGCACGAGGCCAAAGGCATGCTTCACGAGGCTGGTATTCAGATCGGCACGAGTTACTCGATCGACATGTCGCATCACTACGGCCCGGAGCGATTTCGGCAGCACGGCGCGATCATCGTAAATCTGATTAATCGCGAATACTGCAAGAAATTGATTATTGTGCTACCCGGGCAATCGCACCCGGCGCATCGGCATATGGTCAAGGAAGAGTCATTCCAACTGCTTCATGGCGATCTGCAAATCACGCGCGACGGCGACGGAACCGCGATGCGGCCGGGCGATATCGCGCTAGTAGAGCGTGGAGTGTGGCACTCATTCTCATCGCGACATGGTGCAATATTTGAAGAGGTTTCAACGACTCATGTCGTCGGTGATTCTTACTACGACGATCCGGAGATTGCATCGATTGACCCTATGCAACGCAAGACCGTCCTAGAGGCATGGTGATCCTGTAATGGCAAGTCTTTCGCTGCAGGAGAAGATTCAGCGGGTCCGGCGCGCATCTGCCAAAGCAGCGGCGATGACGATGTATGGAATTGGTATCCGTGGGAGCGGATCGGCTCCAACTCCGCGTGCCGCTCTCGATCGTTGGCTTGCCAGTATTGATTCAAAGCGGCTGCCGGCGATCACTGGACACGTGCTACTGTCGGCGCTGCGGAATCCAACATGGATCGAGTGGGCGGGGTATGCCGCCTGCGTGATGAGGCGAATGGGAATTCGGACGACGATCCTTTATTCTCGAAGCCAAGTGTCTGCCGCAGAATCGCAGTGGCTTCCGTCCAAATGGCGGTTTTGGCCAGGAATGATCGCGATTCCTGATATTGCCCTCATAGACATTGACACATGGACAGATCCGAGTCCGACAAACTGCCCAGGTCTTGATGCGGCAGTGAACGCCATCGTGTCGGCTGCGGTGGCTTATGACCGACACATCGAAGAGCAGGACGTTGTGGACAACCCTTCAACATTCGGTGCGGATGTTGATGCGTTGCGCGCGCGCAACCTTCGAGCTGGAAACGGGCTCTATGAACTTCTGAAACAAGAGCGATTTGACAGCTTCATTTTGATGAGTGGTCTCATTGGTGAGACCCCGGGGCTACTCCATGCAGCGCGAGAATCGGCGCAGACAACGGTGTGCCTCGAAGGGTGGGCATGGCGTGCTGGGCACATGATCTACAACCATAACGCACCTGCTCTGGAATACAACGTCAAGGGATGGCTTGAGGCATTGGGACCATGGGATGCAGCGAAAGAGCGTGAGGTAGACGAGTATCTCAAGTTTGTTGATGGAGCGAAGGCGAGCGATGCAACTTGGCTTGAGAATTTCTATCGCGTGCAACGCGACTCAGTATCGGCAACTCTTCCCGAGCGAGTACGCGCATTTGTCACCGCGCCTGGAATTCTTCTATTGGCAGCACCAAATGTTGTTGGCGACAGTTCGATGCTTGCTCGCGAGCGTTGCTTCCGTGGTCAACGGGATTGGCTTGAGCAACTGATCGCGCATGTTCGGGCGCGCCCGCAGTTGCGATTGGTGGTTCGGGCGCATCCGGCAGAGCAATGGGTGGGACCGGTCAAGTGCACAATACGCACGGGCGACCTAGCCACTCGCCTTGCAGGCAATGCTCCGAATGTACTGGTCATTGGTTCAGAAGAACCAGTAAATACATTTAGTTTGCTTCCATTCGCGAGTGCTGGCCTTGTCTATCTCAGCAGTGCTGGTCCCGAAATGACGGCGCGCGGACTGCCAGTGATTGCTGCTGGCCGTCCGAAGTACGAGGGGCTGGGAATTGTGGACGAGCCCCTAGATGCCAGTTCTTACTTTGCGGCGGTCGACGCGGTGCCGAGCGCCCCGAAGCGCCCTTCCGCGGCGCGGATCGTGGCCGCAAAGCGATACCTACACCTTGTTTTCAGAGGTTTTTCATTCAGTGCGCAGGGCACGGACTTCAGAGCTATGAGTCTTGATCTCGACCACCCGGATTCGCCTGCAGAACACGAGACTTTCTTTCGGATTATCGCTGGTCGGCAACGAGGCCCCGACCAGGGATCGGCTGGACCTTCTACTCAGCCCCATGCGATACTGTCGCGTATCTAGTCGCCCATGAAGTTCATTCGCACCACGCTTCACGTCTGCCGATTTGCGCATGACAGCGCGGCTGTGACGCTCTTCACTATCGTTGCGCGCGTGCGATTTGCGCTACTCGGTGTGCGTGTCGGTCCTCGATTTCGAGCAACGGGTTGGATTTGTCTGCGGATACATCCCGCCGCCACCGTATCGCTTGGTCGTGATTGCCGGATGAATTCAGGTACGCGCATCAATCTTGTTGGATCTGGTCAACGATTGGGAATCTACGCAGGTCGTAATGCCTGCATCGCCATTGCCGATCGTGTTGGTATCAGCAACTCTGTAATTGTGGCTACCGATTCAATTTCGATTGGCAGTGACACGCTCGTTGGCGGCGGGTGCATGTTGGTCGATTCAGACTTGCACGCGTTGCCGCTCGCGTCGCATGTTGGCAATGCAGATCCTAGGCGTCCGCGATCTCGACCTGTGCAGATCGGCTCCTGCGTGTTTATCGGCGCGCATTCGATTGTGTTGAAGGGATCATCCATCGGTGATGGTGCGATTGTTGGTGCAGGATCAGTCATCGCCGGAGTGGTCGAGCCGCATGCCGTAGTTGTCAGTCCTCATGCTCAGGCAATCGGGTTTAGTCGTGCAATCACTAAGCGGGGCGGGCCATCATGAATAGCGATCGATCTGTTGGCAAGGATTGCAACGCATGCAGTGTTAGTGGCGAAGGTCAGCCATCGCGGCGTAATGTCTGTAACTGTTATCAAATCACCTACGAGCAGATGCAGCGCATTGTCGACGAGACGAATGGCGCATCATTTGAGACCCTGCGCGAGAACTACCAAGTCGGCAGCCGCTGCACTAGTTGCGAATATGAAATCAAGGACATGGTGCGGGTATGGCAGGAAGAACATGCTCGCGGCATGGTTGGCATGGCCGGGGTTCAAATTCCACTCGGTCGTCGGATAGGGGCTTCGTGGCGCGGCATAAAGACAGCCATTCGCCATCACTTCACCCTGCGTCGCTTCGCGATCTTCATGATCCGTCGCAACGATATCTCCACAAGTTTGGCACTATCCAACCTGGCATTTCCTGAAGACCGCTCCAATGTCAACGGCAAGCAGGTGGAGTTTATGGTCACGCTGTTTGATGTTGATGGGCGCAAACTCGCCCGACGAACCGGACTCGTGCTTCGAGACGGCTGCTCTGTTGAGCTCAGTTTAGAAGATCTATTTCCAGATGTTCGGGGCGACGTTACAGGAATGATGATCATTGATTACCGATTGCTTCGGCAGGTCGGTTCTCTGCGACCGTACTGCGTGTTCAACTTTTCACATGGAGTTCCAGCGCGGCGGGGCCGCTGGCATTATCACGACAAGTACGCAGCCCATGACTACAACGGGCACTATCACTGTAATCACCCGTTCCAGCCAAAGCAAGAGTGTTGGATGGCTATTTCCAATCCACTTGCGAGTTCTTATTCGAGTGCCGTTCACTTGCGTCTAGCAGATGGGACCACCATTTCCCGTACAGTGGATGTACCGCCGCTTGGAAGCATGTGGGTTGAGTTGCGCAGTTTCTTTGGACTGCAGCGACCATCAGAATGGTCAGATCCGAACGCTCTCATTTGGTTTGAGAACAAGAAACGATTGATGGTTTGGTTTGCTTGGAAACAACTTTCTGACGGTCGGTGGATTGTCCAACATCACTGAAATCGATCATGCTTTCAACACTATCGCCATCCCAACTGATTCGGCACAGTGTCCGACGTGCCATTGCTGCGTTCCAGCCGCGTCGTCCGCGTGGTGTGTCGGGGCTTGAGTGGGCTCCATCTGCGAACTTTGTTGTTCACAACGAACACGCGTCTACATCGATAAGTTTCGCCCCCTGCACGACATCGCGACAGCCCGCGCGATACTTCTGGGAGTTCCGCCTGTATGGTCGAAATCCGCTGGAGCCCATACTCGTTCGCCGCTCGGACGTAATGGAATTGCATGGGCAGCAAACCATAGAGTCCGCGGACCTCTGCCGAGAGAGCGGTTTGCCGCAGCTGTTTCATTACTGTGAAGTGATGGCATATTCACCAGATGTCACTCCACGGGGCGTCAGTAGTGTGTTGGTGAGTTACCACCACTTTCGTTCAACCGATGGATCATTTGACGCACATCTGCCAGCGGCCTACATCTGGGGCGCCGCTCGCTTTACGCGTACCGAACAATTCCATTACGAAAATTTTCCCGCTGCGCAATGCACAGCGGATTCGCGGATCGTGGTCATAACGCTCAATCCATTTGTTCGCCCAGTAAATGTTTGGATTCGTCTTGTCGGGGCAGATGGGCGTTCCTGGGAGGACGGGCCGGTTCGGATCGCCGGTAAGGGACTCCATCGCTGGGAGTCCGGACACGCGCCGCTCGACACTCTAGTGAGCCCAGTAGGCGTGTTAACCCGCAGCGACAGTAAAACTGCATCATTCGTTGGGTCAATCGATGTACCAAGCGGGCGAATGACAAACCTCGAACACATGCATCCATTCTTTGCCGCATGACCACGGAGAGCATAGGCAACTGTGACGGCGTGCATTCCCCGGAAATGCCATTACTGGTGGGGGCATTTGCGCGCGCGCCGCAAGAGTTCGGGGTAGCGACCGGGCCACGGGGGCGCGACGCAATTCGCGCCACTTGCGATCGACTTACCTCTGGTGAATATGCACAAGAGTTCATCCCGTGCATTTGCGGGTCGTTGGATGAACTATGCATTGCCGCGGTTGATCGTTACGGTATTCCACACCGCACCGTTTTGTGCACCCGATGCGGACTCTTGCGCACAAATCCGCGTATGAATGCAGATGCGTATGCGCACTTTTACCAACACCTTTATCGAGCGATTTATGAACGGCCTGGGCATGATCCAGACACATACTTCGCAATGCAAGAAACTACCGGACGGCTCCGCGCAAGTCGCACACTGCGCCGCGTCAAACTTCGCGTTGGTTCATCAGTAGCCGAGATCGGTTGCGGTGCAGGCTGGAATCTCGTGCCATACAGCGACCGCGGTTGCCGTGTTGTCGGGTGGGATGTTGATGACGGGTACCTTGCACTTGGTCGCGCGCGGGGGCTAGATCTTCGGCATGGACTACTTAGTGCCGCGTGCTCATCAGGTGAGCGGTTTGATCTTGTTGTGCTTTCGCATGTCCTTGAACACTTGCTTGATCCGATCGCCGATCTCAATGCTCTCAAATTACTATTGAACAGTAAGGGTCTGCTTTCAATCGAGGTACCAAGCGCATTCGCGACAGCGCGCATGGAGCGATATTTCCAGAACGCGCACACATGGTCGTTCGTCCCCGAGACACTTCGTGCGGTAATGGAGCACGCCGGATTTGAGTGCATTGCAATGAACGGCGTGATTGAGTCTATATGGCGGCCGCGTAGTACTGCGGCATTGGCTATTCCCGCAAATCCAGCACTCGTGCGGCGCACCGCGAAAATTTTGGTCTCTCGGCAAAGGCGTCGCTGGCTGCTGGATCGAGAGATGGGATTGCGGCAGCGTTTCTGGAGAGTGCGCGATGCAATGACAGTTTGGCCACGCGTCTCAGTGAGTTCTATATGAGACTCTCGCATCGAATCCGAGGGATGGCACATCACCCGAGAGCTCGGTTCGCTGCAATGATGGGTGCAGCGCAAGGACTGACCAGTCTTGCCGCCTTTTTTGTATTCCGTTGGCTGGATCCAATTGCGATGGGCTATTGGAGTGCTGCGCAGTTGGTGACGCTGCCCCTTGATGCGCTCAAGATGGGCATTCTTAGCGGGCTCGCGCGCGAGTATCCGTACTTGATTGGGCGTGGCGAACGGGACCGCGCTCACCGTTTGGTGGAGGCGGCACTTGCACATTCACTACTCATGTGTGGACTCGGTTTGCTTGCCGTCGTTGGATTGGCGTTACTGTTGCCCGACAGCGGATCTGCTCGGGCTGCAGCAATCACCGCAGCACTCGTGTGGGCGCTCGGTTACTACGCTCAGTTTGTGCGATCTACGTTTCGCTCGTCGGCCGCCTTCGCACGTCTTGGCGGCATCGAGCTTGGGATCGCACTCATGGGCGTCGTTACTTTGGTACTTGTTGAGTGGCTTGGATTTCAGGGCTTGCTCTTGCGAGCCCTGCTATTGGCGGCCATTGCCTCGGGAACTTTTTTTGCGTTTCGCCCCGTGAGAGCCCGACCGCGGGTTCATTGGGTTGCAATTCGTGAGATGTTTCAGTTTGGGCGCCACACGTACATCACTGGCTACATTTCGCTAGTTGGCCAGCAGGCGGAACGAATGGCGCTCTTGACGCTCGCGGGCGGTGTCGAAGCTGTGGGGCTTTACTCGCCAGTACTTGGAATCTGGTCGTTGCTTCAGGTGATACCGAATGTGCTGCATGCCTCTTCCTACCCGCAATTCATCGAGAGCTATGGCAGGGACCACGATGCTCCACGCTTACTCAAAGGATTGCTGGGGCAAATTCGGAAGACAGTCTTTGTAATGGTGTTTGTATCCGCACTCGCGGGTTTGGTTGGGTGGGCCATCGTTGCATTCCTGCTGCCCAAGTATTCCGCTGCCGGTTTGCCCGTCATTATTGCCTGTTTCGCTGGCCCATTTCTGCCAATGCGCATGCTCGCGACCTACTACTCAGCACTCAAGAGCTGGCCAAATTATTACCTATTTACTGTGCTACAAGCCGCCTTGCCATATGTGTTCATTACCGGGCTCCTGATGGTGATGCCGCCACTCATAGCCGCCGCGGCCGGCGTTGCTAGCGCTGTTGCGATATCTTCGGTATTTATGTGGATAGTCACATTGCGCCATGCAGCGTCGGCTTCCCGATCATCGAGCGACGGTCGAGACGCACTATGAAGCGAACGCTTTCAATCGCCATTCGTAACGCACTTCGCCCGCGATGGATCGTTAAGCGAATCTGTCTACGGTTGCAGGGTGTTCGGATTGGGTCTGGCGCATGGGTCGCACCGGGTGCGCGTATCGAGCGGCAGGGCGGGGCTATTTCGATCGGAGCTCGTACCACGATCCACGAGGGTGCACGGTTGCTCGCCGCAGGAGGAACAATCATCCTTGGTTGTGACTGCTCAGTGAACCCCGGGTGCATTCTCTACGGTCATGGGGGACTTCAAATCGGTGATGATGTTCGAATCGCCGCCGGTACGGTATTTGTTCCGGCCAATCACTGCTTTGATGATGCCGCGCGACCAATTCGCGAGCAGGGCGAAAGTCGGCTTGGAATCCGGGTTGGCAACGATGTTTGGTTCGGTGCGCATGTCACTGTCTTGGATGGCGTGGCAATTGCGGATGGTTGCGTGATTGCTGCGGGTTGCGTTGTAACACGTTCCACCGAGCCGCTTGGGATCTACTTAGGCAATCCCGCGCGCCTCGCGCGCTATCGCGGTGATCGTCGGGGCGAATGATCGCGTCGGTCAAGCCGTTGCTTCTGCTATCAGATACTCGCCCATGCCCACGGATTCAAGCGCGCTAGCAAGATTTGCGCTGAGAATTCTTGGTAGATCAATTGCGCCATTGCCGGTTGGACGACGATCTCGAAGCCAGCATGCAATGTTGGAAAAATCGTAGCGCTGAAGGGAGCGGACCTGGATGTTCTTAAGTCCAGCACTTTCGAGTGACAATTTCAGTGAGCGTTGTGTGAAATACCAACGGTGAACTTGCCGGAAGAAAAAGGCGCCGAATTCTTGCGGCATTAATCTCAGGAGTAACTGGTCCATATTGGGCGTGCCGACAATAATGCGACCGCCGGGCTTGGCGAGCGACTTCAAGTCCCGCGCAAATGCGGTTGGATCTTCGACATGCTCGATCACATCGAAACTCACTGTGAGGTCGATCGCGTGGCGCCACTCAGCTATGGCTCCTTGGGCTGTGGGAAACGTCGCATGCCCCTTGCGCCGAAGTTCCGGATGGAAGGAAGCGGTTGGTTCCACCGCAATAGTAGGACCCTCGGTGAAACCGGCCAATAGGTCGAGAAATCGTCCGCCGCCACATCCCACGTCAGCAATAGCAATCCCCGACAAACCACTTGTTCCGATTACCTCAAGTAGCGATGCTTGCTCCCAGTCATGAATTTGGGCAAACCCATCGATTCCGTGGTCGCCATCTACATTGACTCGATAGTCGTCAGATGCATAGTTGATCGGATCTCTGTCTAAGCCGCCGATGCCACAACCCGCGCAGCCATTGATTCGGTGGGCCGCAACCGACCTCGTTCCAGGCTTTCCGAGGCGAATGTGACCCTCGTATTGAACCACCGAGAGTGGAGTGTGGCAGGTTGGACATTTCATTCTTGAAGGGTAACCGAGTGAACGTCCCTTGACCACTATGTATAGCCTGTGCTCTCATGCAACTCCACGGACGACACCCTAGACAGTCCTGGAAGCGCATGAATAGCGGCGATCATCGGGCAGACTCGTCACTTCGGGGATCAAGCTCATGGCTTTGAGTGAACCTCAGACATCCTTTGAGAAGTCACTGAAGGTTGCCCTCTATCTCCTTGTCTTGTTGACTGCATTCGCTTCGGCGCGGCCCCTTGCGCAGAATTCCGAGATTAGCACTTTAGACGGTTTAGGTGCATTGGCGACCGGTGCTGCCGTGGGCCTTTCCTTTGCTATCGCCGTTCTACTAGTCCTCACCGGGAGGGCGTCACTGCGTCCACTCGGTCATATGTGGGTGGGGGTTTACGGGCTACTGATTACGGCGGCACTGGGTGTTGGACTGGTCCTCTACAAGAATGATCCGGCTGAAACAGCAAAGGACTTTGCAAGTTTCATCTGTTTTGGATCTGCAGTCGTCATTGGATCTTCGCGCGCGGCATGGTCAGTTTTACGGGGTCCACTGCTACTCGCGTGCTTACTCTCGGTCCTTCTCGGTGTTGTTGGGGTCATGCAGTTTCGGCAATTCGCCGTGGATGTCGAAACGGGCACACGGGTGGCTGGCAGAGATACCAGCCTTAACAATCTGTTACCTGTGTTTGGCATGCTTCCACTCGCCCTGTTCACCATGCCGTGGTGGCGTCGTACAGGTTTAGTAATCATTGTTCTCGCGTGGTGCAGCGCTACTACTGCGGCAGTGCTTCTTCAGAGCCGACTGGAGTCTGCGTATTGGATTTTCTGTGGACTGATCACGGTGATCCTCGTGATCCGTAACTATTGCACAGTCGGATTCCGTCCAGCAACGAAGCGCTCATTTGTAGTGGTGGTTGTAGTGTGTGTGATGGGAGTTGCACTCGCGGTGCTTGGCGGAACTATCAGGGCGCAGGCCGCTTCCTTGCTTGAGAGGTTGGATGGAAAGATTCAAATCGATCGGGCGTACGATGGCGGCGCGCTCTCGGTGCTCGGATCAGAAAATGAGCGATGGAGAATTCTCTCTGACTGTTGGAGTGATTTTGGACCCGCAGAGCGCATCTGTGGTCGTGGAATGGGCGGCTCATTTGAGTGGGTCACATCCATCGTGGATGCAGCTAATGAGCAATCGAGACGCGAGCGCCAAGACGCGCTCTGGCTCGACGACGCGAAGGTATTCGGGCGGCGACAAATTGAAGTTGGGTGGGGCAACCCGTTTATTAAGGGCGGATTGCTGTTGACTGGCTGGATGATTCTTGGCGTGTCGGTCGCGATCGCGGCAGCGATAAGCTCGCGTAGTCGGTTTGCGGTGGTCTGCGCTCTCGTAATCATTGTCAATGGCGCCTACGCGTTGTTCGGTGGCGATTTCATTATTGGCGCGATACCGAAGATGCTTGGCGAGGGCCTGCCGATCGGATTTCTACTCTCCTATCTATCGGGAGTTGACCCGTGGGTAGGAACATTGCGCAAGCGGTTCTAGTTGGCGCGTGTGCTCACCTACTCCGAATCATCGAATGCGGTAATCACTGTTAGACATCACTTTCCATATCAAAGTATCGCTCTACGAATTTAAGTCCGAACTACTGCTAGTCCGCCTCCCCTCAAATCCCGTAATACCCCCTAAACCACTTCACAAACCGCGCCACGCCTTCTTCCACAGTCACCTCTGGTCGTACACCAAGGTCGCGCACTAGCCCGCCGATTTCGGCGAAGGTGTCCGGCACATCACCTGGTTGTGCAGGAAGCATCTCCATCACCGCTTTCCGCCCAACATTCTGCTCGATCAACTCAAGATAGCGCAGGAGCGGCACCGGCTCGCCGCATCCAACGTTGTAGATGCGCCACGGCGCAGAACTGGAATCTTCACTCGGTCGCGCCGGATTGAAGTCAGGGTCGGGCGTAGCCGTGCGCGCGAGCGCCGCCACCACCGCGCGTACAACATCATCGATGTACGTGAAATCTCTCGAATGTTGGCCCTGGTTGTAGACCTGAATGGGCGTCCCCTCAATGATCGCACGCGTGAACTTGAATAGCGCCATATCTGGCCTTCCCCATGGTCCGTAGACGGTGAAGAATCGCAGCCCAGTGGTCGGCAGCCGGAACAGGTGGCTGTAAGAATGAGCCATCAACTCAGTCGATCGCTTCGTTGCTGAATAGAACGACATTGGATGGCTCGCTGATGCGCTTGTGGAATACGGCAAGTCCGTATGAAGACCGTAAACAGAACTAGTGCTGGCGTAAACCAAGTGTTCCACCCCATGGTGCCGGCATCCTTCCAGTACATGTGCCGTGCCTAGCAAATTACTCTCTACATACGAGAGCGGCTGATCAATGGAGTGGCGAACACCCGCCTGCGCGCCAAGGTGTGCCACGCGCGCGAACGCGCCGTCACGAAAGATCCGCTCCATGGCGGCGCGGTCGGCAAGATTGGCGCGTTCAAAGCGAAATTTTTCCGAACTCCCCAGGTTGGCAATCCGCGCGTCCTTCAGCGAGGTTTCGTAGTAATCGTTCACATCATCAATTCCGACGACATCGTGCCCCTCATCGAGCAATGCCTGAGTCGTGGCTGCCCCAATGAATCCGGCTGCACCCGTGACAAGAATCTTCATCGTTGTATTGAAGCACATACAGGACGGTTGTGCCATCACTTCGCTATCCTCTGCCCTCATGCTGCACCCCGCACTCGAAGCGCACCACTCTGCCTACAAAGGCCGCACCATCTGCATCACTGGCGGGGCAGGCTTCATCGGCAGCCATATCGCGGACACGCTGGTGGAGTGCGGTGCTACGGTTCGCATCCTGGACGATTTCTCCAACGGCCGGGAGTCCAATTTGCAAGGTCCCGCATCCGCCGCGAAGGTGATCCGCGGCAGCATCTGCGATGACGCCGTCCTCAATGCCGCATTCGCCGGCGCTGAAATCGTCTTCCACCAAGCCGCCATGGGGAGCGTGCCCCGTAGTATCGAAATCCCAGCGCTTTATCACGAGATTAACGTCACCGGCACCATGCGCGTCTTAGAAGCCGCGCGTCGACACGGCGTTCGTCGCTTGGTCTACGCCGCATCTAGCAGCGCCTACGGCAACACCGCCGTCCTCCCCAAGGTGGAGTCCATGCGCCCGGACACCCTTTCGCCGTACGCCTACACGAAGCTCGCCAGCGAATACCTGATGCGCGCGTGGGGCAACTGCTACGGCCTGGAAACCGTCAGCCTCCGCTACTTCAATATCTTTGGACCTCGCCAGCGCCATGACTCGCCATACGCAGCAGTCATCCCATTCTTTGAAAAGTGCATTCGCGAACGCGTGCGTCCGCAGGTCTTCGGCGACGGTCTGCAAACCCGTGACTTCACCTTCGTCGCAAACGCCGTCCACGCCAACCTCCTCGCTGGCTCGGTCCCCCACGCCCTCCGCGGCGAAATGGTGAACATCGCCTGCGGCACTCGTTTCAGCTTGCTTGAACTCTTGGCAGCCATGTCCGAAATCATCGGCATCCCCAGCGAGCCAGACTTTCGCCCAGGTCGCACTGGCGATGTGCGTGACAGCGAAGCCGACATCCGCTGCGCTGCCGACCTGCTTGGTTACCGGGTGATCGTGCCGTTTGTTGAAGGGTTGCGGGCAACGCTCAGTAAGTGACGGCACTCGTAGCGGCGAAACCTCAATACTGAACGCTCATCCGTTGCAGCTGCTGCACCACACTTACCGCACCGGCCCAAGTAACCCCATCCACTCTTTCACGCCTGCATCAACCTGGCTCAGCGCCATTCCCCTTGGAATCAGTAGCGCCCACGACCAGTCCTCGGCCGTGCCGCGCGTTGCAAAGTCACTCGGCAGCGGAGTGACTTCAAACCCCAGCTTCTCATAGTTCATGCGCGCCCGCGGCAGGTGCATCGCCGAGGTGCACAGAATGATTCGCTTGACGCCGCGTTCGCGCAGTTCGCGCGCAATGCCTTCGCTTTCGTCACTGGTGTACAGCGCCACCGGCCCCGCAATCGCACGATCCACAGGCACCCCGCGTGCGATGGCTCGTGCGCGGTTCCAATCTCCCTCCGTCGGCGTCCCAGGCACGCCCGTGCCTCCGCCGCCAAATGCGATGATTGGTGCGCGTGCGGCATTGAACGCCTGCATGGCAGTCTCGAATCGGTCACTTGCATGACGCGCGTACAGGCGCGTGGTGCCGTCCAGCCCAACCGTTGCGTACATCGATCCGCCCAGCACCACGATGGCATCTGCCACCGGCAGCGTGGCTGGATCAACCGGAGGATTCTTACATTCCAGCGACTCTGCAACCCATCGCGCCATCAGTGGCGTTGATGCCAAGTACAGCACCATCACGCTAGCCACCGTGAGCCCGCACGCAAACCGCGCCTCACTGGGCCGCTTGCCACGCCGCCACGCGCGCATCATCAGAAACACGCCGAGCGCCACCGCCACCATCAACACACTTGAAGGCATGAAGAACGTAGACCACCAACGGGTAGCGACGAGGTTCATCCGTTCCCGCGCGCCACCATATCCCGGGCCTCCCAGCGATCCACGCCCACCAGATCTCGCGCCCGTTCGCGCGCTTCTGGGTCCGGCGCGGCCATGGCCAAGATCACCACAAA
>Ga0114978_10001183_pt1 | contig 22038 bp, 13 predicted proteins | sample S_140212_EF_Meta_FD_87027 | JGI IMG/M metagenome (GOLD analysis project Ga0114978, IMG submission 87027) | Freshwater microbial communities from Lake Simoncouche, Canada to study carbon cycling - S_140212_EF_MetaG | ecosystem: Environmental > Aquatic > Freshwater > Lake | place: Lake...
CACGGTTCACGATCAACGCGATCCCGGCGCTAGCGTTACTGGCTCGTGGAAAAGCTGCCGGTGGCGTGAAAAGCGATGATCCAACGGCCAGCACTTGGGAGTTCCTAAATGGTGACCGTTGGATAATGCCCAGCACGGGAGGTTTTCGCGGCATCGAGGTCACCGTTCCGCTGTGCAAGCCCCTGAAATCCGAGGTCATGCTGCCGCAGATCATCCAGATGGCCGAGGCGGGGTCGAGCATATTCCTGATCTCGCAGGCGCTCGGCGTCGGGAGGGGGCTCGTACGGGACGCCCTCCACCTGCACCAGACAGGCCATCGCCGACCACGCCCGTCGGACCAGCCGTTCGTCCCGAAGTATCAGAAGATCGCGGCCGAAGTCGACCGCCGCCGGCAGGCTGGGGAGAGTTTCGACCGGCTGAGTCGGGAAATGAAGATCAGCCGCAGCACTATTGTCCGCGCCTACGAATTCGCAAACCGTGATGAAACCGCAGCCGCCGCCCGCGAGGGGCGAAAACCAACGCGGCCACCATATCGTTGGAGCGAGCAGTCGCGAGCAGCGCGACGAAAGCCCCAAACTTATCGGCCGTAGCTGGACGGGCTGCGGCGGCGACAAGAACGCTCGTCGCCGCGGCCGATGTCTACGACTGTTTCTTGACAGACTTCTTCGCTGCTTGACCTGCCCCCCTTGGTTTTGACACTGACAGAATCTCTCTCTGGAAGTGGTGCCGTTGAAGGGGGGCAGGTCACTCGATGAGCCCCGGGAAGTACTTTCTTGGATCCTTATCGCTGATCTGACGGTTGGTTCTGCCACCAATGAAGGCGAGGTTGGCGATGTCGTCCGCTTCGCGGGAAGTGTAATGGCTCTTCAGCAATGCCTTCGGAAAGATGTGATGGAACTGTAACTTGTGGGTCGAGCCCCGGTGGTCGAGAGCGATTGCCAGATTACTCCGCCAATCACGAGCACCGGCATCACGGAAGGCCAGAAACATCGTCTTAAAAAGGGCACTGCGTCGATTGCGGCCTTCCAGTTCCTCGGGGGCTATATCCAGCCGGCCGACCTGAAGGCGAAGGCGGTCGAGGAGGTCGGTAGCATTTCCGCCGTCCCGGACAGTTGCCAAATCCTGCGTGATCTCGCCGACGTACTCTCCCTGAAACGGAAAGTCGGCATCGGCCTTGCCGGAATCGGTATACGCGGAGTTGCCGGTAGGGGCCACGACGGCGACCGGCGACGGGCTGATGAACAGCGAGGCGACGAGGCAGGAACAGACGAAGAAACGCATGGCTCTCCTCCGGGTGTGTTGTCGTGCAAGTATGCACGAAATCCGCCCGGTGCGCAACCGATCTACCAGTGGGTGCGGAGCCAGTCGAGGGCCCGGTTGGGCCAGTCGCTCGTGCCCGGGGCCTTCTCTTTGGGCAGCATGCCGAAACCGTGGCCCCCTTCCTCGTAGATGTGGATTTCCGCCGGCACCTTGGCTTCCAGGCAGACCAGATAAAGATTGATCGCGCCCTGCGGCACCGACGCGGGATCATTGCTTGCCTGCGCGATGAACATCGGCGGCGCGGTCGCGTCGATCGTGACGTCGGCCCTCAGGCCCTTGTTGTCCGGGCCCACGATCTTCCACGGATAGACGAGCACGACCGCATCGGGGCGTGCCGACACGCCCGCGTCGGCCGGCGTGAACCGCGGTTTGTTCGTGGCAGCCACGAGCGCCGTCTGGCCGCCGGCGGAGAAGCCCACGAGTGCGATCTTCGCCGGATCGATACCATATTCCACCGCCCGCCTGCGGACCTCGTAGATGGCCTTCTGCACGTCGAGCACCGGGCCGGCATTCGCCTGCTCCAGCCCTCCGGTCGGCACTCGGTACAGGCAGAGAAAGGCGATGACCCCGTGTTCGTTGAACCACTTGCAGAGATCGGAGCCCTCGTGTTCATCGGCGAGCCTACCGAAGCCGCCTCCCGGAACGACGATCACGGCGCTGCGGAGCTGCGCCGGATTGGTCCGCAGAATGTCGTAGACCACGAGCCGGGGATTGGAAACGTTGGAACGCCGCGAGATACCGTCCTTCCCCATCTCGACCTTCTCGGCTGGCTCCGTCGGCACCCGTGGCTCGGGCACGCCCTCCGGCCAGAGCACGATCTCGGCCGCGCGGGCGGTCATGCCGGCGGACACCATCAGGACGGCGACAAACGCAAAGGCTTTCATGCGAGGATTTCCTTGACGACGCGAGATTTTTCCACACCCGTGAGCCTGAAGTCGAGGCCCTGGAACCGGTGCGTCAGCCGTTCGTGATCGATGCCCAGCAGGTGGAGCACCGTGGCATGCAGGTCGCGAACATGCACCGGATTTTCAGCCACGTTGTAGCTGAAATCGTCCGTCGATCCATACGATATCCCTGGCTTCACGCCGCCGCCGGCCAAAAACATCGTGAAGCACCGCGGGTGATGGTCGCGGCCCGCCTCGGCACTTTTCCAGTTGCCCTGACCGGCGACTCCGCGGCCGAATTCGCCCCCCCAGATCACGAGCGTGTCGTCGAGAAGGCCGCGGCGATCTAGGTCGGCGATGAGCGCGGCCGTCGGTTGGTCGGTGTCGCGGCAACGGGCCGTGCACCAGCTCGTGAGCCGGCTGTGGTGGTCCCAATCGGGATGGAAGAGCTGGATGAATCGTACGCCGCGTTCGGCGAGCCGCCGCGCGAGGATGCAATTGGCGGCGTAGCTGCCCGGCCGCCGCGAGTCTGGGCCGTAAAGAGCGAACGTCTCGTCAGTTTCGTCCGACACGTCGATCAGTTCGGGCACGCTCGTCTGCATACGGTAGGCCATCTCGTATTGGCGGATCCGCGTCGCGATTTCGGGATCGCCCGTCTCGGTCTGCCGAAGGGCGTTGAGTTCGGCCAGTCCATCGAGCATCCCACGGCGGAGGTCGCGGGACAGGCCGTCGGGATCGCGGAGGTCGAGCACGGGATCGCGGGCGTTGCGGAGCTTCACGCCCTGGTAGCGCGACGGCAGGAACCCCGAGCCCCAGTAGTGGTCGTAGAGTGGCTGGTCGCTCGGCCGCTGCATCTTCGAGATCATCACGAGGAAGTCGGGCAGGTTTCGGTTCTCGCTGCCGAGGCCGTAGCTCAGCCACGCGCCCATGCTGGGCCTGCCGGCCAGCTGGTTGCCGGTGAGAAACTGCGTCATCGCCGGGGCGTGATTGATCTGGTCGGTGTGCATGCTCTTGATGAAGCACAGCTTGTCGGCCACCCGCGCGAGGTGCGGCAGCCATTCGCCGACGGTCGCTTCGCTGTTCGCGCACCGCGAGAATTTTGCCTTTGCGGGCATCACGAGCTGCTTTTGATTGGCGGTCATCGTCGTGAGCCGCTGTCCCTGCCGCACCGATTCCGGCAGTTCGATGCCGGCCCACTTCGCCAGGCCCGCCTTCTCGTCGAAGAGCTCGATCTGCGACGGGCCGCCCGACTGCGTCAGGAAAATCACCCGCTTGGCCCGGGCCGCGAAGTGCGGCAGGCCGGGAAGGCCGATGGGCGGCTCGCCGGCTGCGGGAGAGGTCGAGTCGGCGAACCCCGCGCGGGCGAGCACGCCGGCGAGCGCCGTCGCCCCGATGCCGATGCCCGCACCATGTGAGAGAAAGTGTCTCCGCGTGACGGCGAGCGCCGATTCGATCCGTGGGTCATTCATGGGTGATCGCCTCGTCGAGGTTCAGAATCATGCTGGCCGCGAGCGTAGCGGCAGCCTTCGTCGCCTGCTGCTGCACGTCGGCCTCCGGCTTGAAAATGCCGCCCGGATCGGTGGCCGTGAGCAGGGCCGAGGCATCGTCCGGCCGGGTTGAATAGTGTGCGCGGGCCCGCGACGACTCCCGGTCGAGCACGGCTTGCTCGGTGGGAGTAGGGGCCCGCGAAAGCACGGTGTGAAAAATCCCGGCGGGGGTTGTGTCGCGCTCCGCGAGCGCCCGCGCCGCCTCCAGGTAGATCGCGTCGTTCAAGAGCGTGAGCGCCTGGAGGGGGGTGTTCGTCCGCGGCAGCCGCACCTCGCAGACGCGTCGCTGCGCCGAATCGAAGAGAAACGTGGGGGCGATCGCCCGCCGCCAGAAGGCATAGAGCGTGCGGCGATGCTGGGCCGGCCCCACGCTCGGCTCGTAGGTGAATCGGCCCATGAACATTTCCTCCCACACGCCGGCGGGCTGCCACGGCTTGACCGGCGGCCCGCCGAGCGCCGGATTGAGCAGGCCGGCGGAGGCAAGGGCGACGTCGCGTAGCATCCAGCTCGGCAGGCGGTGCCGGGCGCCGCGGGCCAGCAGCCGGTTCTCGGGATCGCGGGCCAGGAGTTCCGGCGACACGTCCGACCGCTGCCGATACGTGTCGCTCGTCACGATCTGCCTGCAGAGCCGCTTCATATCCCAGCCGTGCTCTTGAAAATCGACGGCGAGCCAGGCGAGTAAATCCGGATGCGTCGGTCGTTCCCCCTGCACGCCGAAGTCTTCGACCGTGCGCACGAGGCCCGCGCCGAAAAACAGCTGCCAGACATGGTTGACGATCACGCGGGCGGTCAGGGGGTTGCGGGGTGAGACGAGCCAGTTGGCAAGGTCGAGCCGTGTCGGGGGCCGGCCGGGGAACATCGTCGACAGCGGGCCGAGCACCGCGGGCGTGCCCTGCGTGACGATGTCGCCCTTCGCGTCCCACACGCCGCGGACGAGCACGTGCGTCGTGCGTGGCGATTCCCGTTCAGCCAGCACCATGACGTCGACCTTCGCTGCGGACTTGGTCTCGGCAAGCTGCCTGTTGGCACGGTCGAAGGCCCGCTTGGCCACTTGGTAGGGCTCGTGATCGGCGAGGAACTGATCAAAGAGGAGGCCTTGGAGCCGGGCGTGGCCGGAGTGGAGGGCTTTTTCAGGTTGATCGCCGAGCGTGGCGGCGAGGCCCGCCAGTTGTTCGAGTGGTGCCGGCTCCAGGCTCTTCACGGCCGGCCCTGCCTGATCGGTGATCGAGATCCGGAAGCGGCCGATGTTTGCATCGCCGCGGGTCGAACGCTGCCGCAGTTCGAAGACGATCTCCTCATCGGCGGCGAGCGCGAGCGGCTCCCCAAGCGCGAAGACGGCCGTGTGCACCGCCTGCGCGGCGGCATCGCGCACGCTCCAGCCGTTGCGTGGGTCGTCATCGAGCACGTGCTTGATGTCGCCATACCCGTCGTGCTTTTGGGGGTCGTCCGAATGGTCGGCGCTGGCGGCGGCGATCGGGATTTCGCGGATCTGTGAGCTGCCGCGTTTCATGACGCGGAGTTTCACGTCGGTGAGCGTGAAATGCCCCGACTCGCCGCGGGAGAAGAGGCCGCCGGTGTGCCCTTCGTCTGCGAACACTTCGAGCCGTACGCCGGTCACCCGGTCGAGCGGCACCGGTGCCTGCAGGAGATAGTCGTCCTGGTTGGGCATCGGGCCGCCGGTGCGGATGATGCCCTCGGGCTCGACGCTCAAGAGCGTGCCGTCGGTCGATTCGAGATTCGAGGGCGCGAGCGGGTGCCAGGTCTGAAAGGTCCTGGACGTTCGCAGCGTGGCCAGATGGCCGCCGAGCCACGCGGAAAACGGCGGCTCGGCGGCCTTGCGGGCCTGATCCGCCGCCGGCTTGCGGGCTGCCACGAGCGTTTCGGCTTCGGCCACGGCCCGCGGCACGTACGGCGATTCGACCGCGAGGTAGGGCTTCGCGTCGCGACCGGCGGCCCCCGTCTCTTCGATCGAGTTGAAGAAGGCGTTGAGCTGGTAGTACTCGTGATGGGTGACGGGATCGTACTTGTGCGAATGGCACTGGCAGCAGCCGACGGTGAGCCCGAGCCACAGGGTGCCGAGCGTGTTGACGCGGTCGATGACGTAGTCGATCCGCGACTCTTCCGGATCGCGGCCCCCCTCGCCATTGGTCATGTGGTTGCGATGAAAGCAGGTGGCGAGCGACTGCCACTGCCGCTCCGCGGGTGTCGTCACCGGCAGCAGATCGCCGGCCATCTGTTCGAGCGTGAAGCGGTCGAACGGCTTGTTGGCATTGAAAGACTCGACCACCCAGTCGCGCCAGGGCCAGTTCGTGCGTCCGCCATCCCCCTGAAAGCCGTCGGTGTCGCTGTAGCGAGCGGCGTCGAGCCACCACATCGCCATCCGCTCGCCGAAGTGGGGCGAAGCGAGGAGTCCGGCGACAATTTTGTCGTAGGCGGCGTCGGAAGCGGCGCGAGAGAATTCGGCCGCTGTGGCCGGATCGGGGGGCAGGCCCGTGAGATCAAACGACACGCGGCGGATGAGCGTGTGCGGTGGTGCCCGCGGGGCCGGCTGCAGGTGTTCCCGCGCGAGCCGGTCGTGCACGAAGGCGTCGATTGGATGGATGGCGGGAGCGCCGGGCGGCGGGGCTTTCGTCGGCAACTCGAATGCCCAGTGCTGGCCCCAGGCCGCCCCCTCCGCGATCCAGCGCGTGAGCAGGGCGATCTGCTCGGTTGTGAGCGGCTTCTTGTGGGCGGAGGGGGGCGGCATCCGCTCGTCGGCGTCAGTGGAAAGAATCCGCCGGAGCAGTTCGCTTTCGGCGGGGGCATCGAGAGCGATCGCGGCCAGAGCGCCATCCCGCGTGTCGAGCCGCAGATCGGCCTCGCGATGCGATTCGTCAGGGCCGTGGCAGCTGAAGCAGTTTTCGGAGAGGATCGGCAGGATGTCGCGGCCGAAGCGGACGGGCGTTTCTTCCGCACGCGCGGCCGGGGCCAGCAGGGCGAGGGTCAAAGCGAGCGTGGCCAGTGTCGCGGGCGGTACGTGAGCCATAGTGGGAGCGATCGTTCGGAATGGGAATCGCCTGCACATGCCAGTCGCAGGCGGCAATATTCCAAGTCTTTCAGGGAGAGACTTCGGCGTCTTGTAGCGGCCATTTCCGCCGTGGTACGATTTGACCATCTGGAGAGAAGCTGGGATGGCGTTTCAGGAAGAGTTCTTCGCGCAGTGCCCGCAGGGGCGGTCGCTGATGTGGCTTTTCGACGCCCTGCCGCAGACCTATTTCTTCGCCAAGGACCGGCACAGCCGGTTTGTCGCGGTCAACCATATGTTTCTCGACAACCACGGGTTGTCTTGTGAGGCAGACGCGATCGGCAAGACCGACCACGATTTCCATCCGCCCTTTTTCGCGGAGGCCTACATCGCCGAGGACCGGCGGGTGATGCAATCGCGAAAGCCACTGCCCGGGCAGGTGTGGGCCGTGCTCCATCGGCGCACGCTGCCGCGGTGGTATGTTTGCACCAAGACGCCGCTCTTCGATCGGCAGGATCAGGTCGTCGGCATCGCCGGCGCGATGTATCGCATCGACGACCCGCGGCAACTCGAGGGCTATCTCCAGGAATTGCTGCCTGTCGTGCGGCACGTGGAGAAGCACTACGCCGCGCCGGTGTCGATGGCGGAGATGGCGAAGCTGGCGGGGCTGTCGACCACCCACTTCAATCGTCGCTTCCGCCAGCTCCTGCGGATGACGCCCTCGCATTACCTACGGACGGCCCGCGTACGGCAGGCCCGCCTACTGCTATCCACCACCGACAAGCCGCTGGCGGAGATCGCGATCCTCACCGGATTCACGGATCAGAGCCATTTCACGAAGCGGTTTCGTCAGACGACCGGGCTCACGCCCGACGCCTATCGCCGCCAGTTCGTGCGCTGAGCCTCACGCGAGCCCAGACAGCGGGCCGTCGCCGCAGTAGTCGGGATTGCCGAACCGCGCGAGCTCCGTGTGGCCCATGGCGTGGGCAAGCGCGATCAGCAGCCGGTTATGCGGCACGCCCGGATACTCGGCCGCGCGGCCCATCGTGAAGCCGAGCCCGTTGCCCACCAGCGCCCAGGGGATGTCGGCGTGAGAGTGGGAATTGCCCTCGCCGAGTTCGTTCGTCCAGAGGATCGTCGTGTGGTCGAGGAGCGAGCCCGAACCGCCGGGCTCGGGAGTCTCGGCCAGCCGCTTGGCGAGGTGGGCGACTTCGCCGGCATACCAGGCGTTGATCTTCGTGAGTTTTTCCTGGGCGACCTCGTTTTTGTTCGGTTCGTGCGAGAGTGCGTGCTGACCTTCATCGATGTCCAGCCACTTGAACCGGGCCGAGCCGACCGATTGCGTGTATTGCAGCGTGGCCACCCGCGTGAAATCGGCGGCCAGCGACGAGACCACCAGTTCGATCTGCATCCGGCTGATTTTCGGCATGTGGTCGTTCTGCTCGAGGATGCCCTGTTCGAGCACCGGCACGGCGTGCGACACCGTGGCCTGGTGGGTGGAGAGCTCCTTTTCGAAATGACGCACCAGTGCCGTGTGCTCTTCCAGAATTCGCCGATCCTCCGGCGGCAGTGCCAACGCCACCTTCGCCAGATCCTCGTGAAGCTCGTCGAGCACGCTCTTCATGCTCTCGCGGTCCTTCATCTGGCCGTAGAGTTTTTTGAACATCTGGTAGGGATCGTCGATCGGCGCGACGGGCTTGTTGCCGCCGGCGTAGACCATGCGGCTCCATGTGTCGGCGCGGTTGGGCACGAGCACGCCGAATTCGAGCGAGCCGAAGCGAGTCGTTGTCTCCGGCCGCGACTGCAGGTGGTTACGAATCTCCTGGTCGATCGAGATGCCGCTCGACCAGCCGGCGGGCGTTTCGCCGCCGCCTTGGATATTGCCCGGCAACAGTTCGATGCCCGTGAGCAGGCAGCCCATGCCGCGCATGTGGAGATCGCCATCTCCTTTCACCTTGTTGTGCACGCCCTTGAGCGTGAGCAGCCGATCGCGGAAGGGCTCGAGCGGGGCGAGGCAGGGGGGCAGTTCGGCGGGCACGCGCACCGGGCCCGGCGTGAGAAACGGGCCCGGGATCGTGGGCCAGAAATTCTTTTTCACCACGCCGTCGGGGCTAAAGACGATGACGAGCCGCTTCTTGGGGCCGGCCGTGTTGGCAAGCGCCAGGCTGGGGAGATTGCCGAGAAATGGGAGCACCGCCGAGCCAACGCCCAGCCGTCGCAGAAGCTCTCGCCGCGACAAGGAATGGCGGACGATCATTTTGTCTTCTCCCGCTGGGCAACCTCGAGCTGCGGCGACGCAGCGGCCACCATCATGATATCGACCAGGAGCCGGCGGATATCGAAGCCAGATTTTTCAAACCCACTCCGCAGGTTTTCCTGCGTTTCCGGCCCCCAGGCCCGCACCGGCTGTTTCACGAGGGCGTGAAACAGGCTTCGTACGAAGGCCTCCTGCGCGTCGCGGCTGGTGGCCACGTAGGCAGCCAGTTCCCGGGCTCCGTTGAAGGTCGCCTCCGGACCCTCGCGGGGCAGGTACGAGCCCGCGGCGTTGATCGGTTTATCCTCGCCGCCGCCGGCCGTGTTTTCCGCGGCACGATACCGTCCGATCGCGTCGAATTCCTCGAGGGCGAAGCCGAGCGGGTTGATCATCGTGTGGCAGGTCTGGCAGGCGACGGCGCTCGTCTGCAGGGCGACCCGCTCGCGGGTGGTGAGGTCGGGATGCTGATCGGGCGTTAGCGGCGGCAGCGCCTCCTGAGGCGGCTTGAGCACGTTGCCCATCACGCTGCGGGCGAGAAACACGCCGCGGTGGATCGGCGAGGTGGCTCCGGAATATGAGAGCACGCTCATCATGTAGGGATGGGAAAGCACGCCCCCTCGCTTCCCTCCATCGAGCCGCACCCGCCGAAACGGCGTGTCGGCGGCCATGGCCACGCCATAGAGCGGGGCGAGCCGGCCATTGAGATAGACCTCGTCGTCGGTGAACAGGCGGCGGAAATCTGAGCCGCCGGTCCACACGACATCATCGAGAAGCAGGTCGAGGCTCGTGCGCAGATCGGCCGCGATCTCGGGCGAGAACTCCGAGTAGCGAACGGTGTCTTTCGCGATCTCCGGACCGTGATCGACGCGGAGCCAGGCGAGGAGAAAGTCGTGGGCCTTTGCCCGCGTGCGGCGGTCGCCCACCATCCGTTCGGCCTGCCGCCGCACCTGCTCCGGCGTCGCCAGCTGATTCTTCGTGGCGGCCTCCCAGAGCGGCCGGTCCGATATCGAATCCCAGAGGCCGAAGGAGAGCCGCGCGGCCGTGTCGAACGCGTCGGCCGAGCCGCCGACCTCACGAAACAGAAACCGCGGCGAACCGAGCACCAGCAGGATCGACCGGCGCAGTGCCGTGTCGAGGTCGGGGGCGTCGGCGAAAGGTCGCTTGATAACCAGGGTTTTCAGTTCGTCCGAGAGCGGATGGCGAAAGGCCCCTTCCGCGAAGCGATTCGCGAAGGCCTTTAATTTCTCCGACCGATTGGGGGCATCGCGTTTTACGCCGGCCAAGTGCTCGACGTGGTCGAGGCAATAAACGGTTGTTTCGCTCGCCGCAGCCGTGGCGGCCGCGAACCATTCCTGGGAGATCGTGGTGCCCCGCTCGTAGCCGATCGACTTGTCGTCGGGAGGGAAGGGCGTTGTCAGCACGAACACCTCGGCCGCGTCGTGCGGAATCAGGCACCGCTCGGGGATGGGCTCCATTGCTCCGTACGGCGGCTTCCAGAAGAGCGCGATCGAGGCATTGGTGAGCGGCTCGTGCTTTTTGTTGTCTACGCCCTGATTGGCCTTCGAGAACTCGAGCTTGAGCGGATAGGCCCGGCCGCCGAGGAGGAAAATGCTCGCGCGGTATTCCGTCTCGTCGCCGGACTTCACGTAGGCGTCGATCAGCGGCGTCTCGTACCAGGCCGTGTTGAGAGCGAGCCGAGCCGAGTGTTCGGTGCGGACGACGAATTCATACATGCCCGTCTCGGGGGGCACGATCGATCCCATCCAGCGGATCGCAAACCGATTGGGCTCGAAGCGTTCCGGGTCGGGGCCCTCCACGCCGAAGTTGAAGTTCACCTGCGGGTCGATCTGCTCGTAGACCAATTCCTTCCGATCGAACGCGCGTCCCTGAAAATACTCGGCCCGCAGTCCGCGGCGGTCGTCGACTCCGGGGCCACTCTTGCGAAAGCTCGCGACGAGATCGGCGACGGTGTTTTGATACTGCCGCACGGTGAGCCGCGAGAGTTCTACGCGGGCGGGCCGGTTGCGGTCGCGGGCCACGGCCGAATAGAAGGCGCCGTGGATGTAGTCGGCCACCTGGCGGGCGGCGTCGCCGGTGACCTTCGAGGGGTCGTCCTCCGGCATCGTCTCGTCGATGTAGGCGGCGAGTTGGTTGACAGAGCGGTCGCCGACGAGCTGTTCCGGCACATCCTTAGTGCCAACGCCATTGTCGGCGTGGCAGCGGGCGCAGTGCTCCTTATAGATGGCCATGCCTGGGTGGTCGGCGGCGGCAACCGTGGCCGCGAGCGCCAAGAAGGGAGCGTAGATACGAGCCGTGAAGCTGGTCATTGCGGTGCTGGCAGGGGGGGAGCAGGCGCCCGGCCCGGGACGGCGGCGATCAGGATGGCGACGGTGACGGTAATCCAGGCAAGGCCTTCCGGCCATATGACGGCACGACGCACCATAGTTTGCCTTTTCTCCGTAAGGAGAGCTTCCGACGGGCCTTCCGGTTCCTTACAGAGCCGGGGAGGTAAGGTAAACCGGCCGTTCCGGAAGGGTACATGTAGGAGATTCCCTGGTCGATGCCACGCACCCCCAAACCCAAATCGCAGCAGGAGCGGATGCTTTTGCTTTCCAGGCTCTGGACGGACGCGCAGCCGGTGGTGGCCGCGATGGTGGCAGGATCCGTGATTGATTTCCAGCATGGCGAGGATCTTGTTTCGCAGGTGGCAGAGACGATCGTGCTCAAATTCGATCATTATGACCGCACGCGGCCGTTCACTCCCTGGGCGCTCGGGATCGCGAAAAACATTGTGCTTCGCCACTACGAGCGTCGAGCCGGCGACCGTCTCGTGTTTTTCGACGAGGGTGCACTCGCGTCCATGGCGGTTGCCCACGAGCAGATCGCCGGCGAGGCCGGGGAGCGGCTCGTGGCCATCCGACAGTGTCTTGCGGAGATCCGTGGCAAGACGCGGCGGGTGATGGAGATGCGGTATATCGACGGGCTGAAGCCCGTGGCGATCGGCCAGGCGCTCGAGATGACGAGCAACGCCGTCTGGGTGATGCTCCACCGCGGCCGCGAGGCGGTGTCGATGTGCGTGAAAAAGCGGCTCGCGGCTGCAGGAACTTTTCGATGAAAGCACTACCCTCCCAACCACCGCTTGGCCGCGACGCCGCCCGCGACCGCTACGAATGGCTCGCCGACCGTCATTTCGACGGACTGCTCGACCACGCGGAGAGCGCTGAGCTCGGACAGATTGTGTCGTCGGACGAGGCGAGCGCCGCCAATCTCGCTCGTCGCGCGGTCTTTCACTACCAGATGCGTTCGGTTCTGCGGTTCGAGCGGGATTATGGAGCGAGTCCGGATGACGGGCCCGGTGAGTATCGACCGACCGACGGGGCGAGCCCGGGAAGTTGGGCTGGGCGTGCCGCTGGAATCCTCATGGTGGTGGCGTTGGGTGCCGCAGCCGCTGGGTGGTTTCTCCCGCGAAAGACGGTGGAGCACGAAAGGCCCTTCGCGGAGATGACCGCGGTGGTCGGCTGCGTCTGGTCCGACCCCAACGTCGAAATCGCCCTGCGGCATGGCTCCCTGCCGCCCGGGCCGCTGGAGCTCGTCTGCGGCCGGATAGAGATGCGGTTTGCCTCGGGCGGCACCGCGATCATCGAGGGCCCGGCGACGTTCGAGCCGATTGCAGCCGATGGCTTGAGAATGTTCGACGGCTCGGCCCGCTGCCGCTGCCCCGAGCCCGGCACGGAGCTGCGCGTGGAAACGCCGTCGGGCACGATCGTCGACCTGGGCACCGAATTCGCGGTGAACGTGGAGCCGGGCAGCCGGACGCGAGTGGCCGTGATCGAGGGGAAGGTGCGGCTCGATACGGGCGGTTCGAAAAAGCCGGTCTCGACGCTCATGGAGGCGGGCGAGGCGGTATCTGTCGATCTTTCCGGAGCGGCAACGGCCGACGACGGCTTTCTGCACGCCGCGGGCGAGACCGCCGGGTTCGAATCGTTCGAAGGCCGCGGCCTGGAGGCAGGTCAAAACCTGCTCGCCGACAGCTCGTTTCAGGGCATGCCGTCCAATGGGGCCGAGGCCGATTCGGCTCGGGAAGGGGGGCAGTTTCGCCTGGGCTCGTGGGTTGGCTCCGCCTCCCACGTGGAGCAGGTCTCGTCGCCGACGGCCGACGGCCGGCATGCCGTCCGCATCGCGTCGTTGGGAAACCGCTTCTGGCCGCTCGTCGGGCAGACGGTGGCGACCGGTGACATCTGCGGCCGCACCGTGTTGGCGTCGGTCAAAGCGCTCCAGACCGCCAGCGACCCGCTCTCCAGCACGCAGCGGGTGATCCTCAAGCTGATTTTCACCGACGCTTCCGGCCGCTATCTCGGCCAGGCGGAAAGGCACTTCCTACGAGCGGGTTCCGCAGTCGACCAGTTCGTGGAAGGGCGAATCGCGGCCGAGGCTCCCGTGGGAACGGTGGCCGTCAAGTGCGAGGTGCTCCTCAATGCCTCCCGCCTGCCGACCGGAAGCATCGTCGTTGATGCCGCCACGCTCACGATCGTGGACCACTGACCGGCCGGTGGCCCAAACGAGGTTTACAGCATGATCACGAACGGCTCACGTCGGCGGTTTCTCGGGGCGTCTGTGGCCACGGGCTCGCTGCTACTCCTGGGCACCCGTGCCTCACGGGCGAGGGGAACTACACGATCCGGCGGCCGGGCAGCACCGAGGCCGAGGACCTCAAGCTGCCTGCCGGTTAGGTGACGCCCGGCGGCGAGTGGGGGAGCTTGATCGCGGCGGTGCGGGCGGGCGACGTATCGACTGGGTCCCACGCTCACCTTCGATCCCTCCACCGAGCGGCACACGGGCGACCACGCCGATGCGGCCAATGCGCTCTTGAAAGACCCCAACAACAAGGGCTTTGCCGTGCCCGATGCGGCGGGGATCTGACCGTCGCCGGGGATCTGACCGTCGCCGGGGGTCAGACCGTCGCCGGCGCCCGGTTTTAGCCCGGACTTTTTTCCCTCTAAAGAAATATGTAAGTTTGAAGTGGTTCTTGGGAAGTTGTTGATTTGGAGGGGGGACTTTCCTTCCTTCAGCCGCCGCAAGGCTAACAGCTTATCGACGACATGGTGCGTTGGTTTCCCAAGGATTGAGCGTGGTAAGGTAATGAACGGTCGGGGTGCTGCCTTTCGCGGCTCTCCGTAAGGCGAAAAAGCGTTTGCCGTGTTCGCACGGGAGAGGGGGGCGGTGATGATCTCACGACTTGATAGGGCATGGCTCGGTGCTTCGCTCGTGATGTTCTTCATCATGGCGGCGACACCAACGGCATCTGCCGCCACGTACACGTGGGCCGCAAGCGGTGTCGCACCCCCCAGCGACGGCAGTGGCAACTGGAACTCTACCGGGGGCACCAACTGGCTCACTGGCTCGACCTACGGAGCGTGGGGAAACACCAACGCGGACGTGGCCGTGTTCGGCGTCGGCAGCGGTGCGGCGGGCACGATCACCGTCGGCAGCGTCATCACCAACGCCATCACGTTCAACGCAGCCGGCTCGGGCAGCTACCTGCTCTCGGGTGGCTCGATCTCGCTCCAGGGCACATCTGCCGCGATTACGACCGCAAGCGGCGTCTCAGCCACGATCGCGTCATCCGCGACGAGTTCCGCCGGCCTGACTACCGCAGGCGGGGGAGCCCTGACGATTTCTGGCCCCCTTTCCTTGGCTGCCAGTTCCGCGCTTGCGGTGGGGCAGGGTGAGGTCGTGCTTGCAAGCGGCGCGGCGGTATCGGGTCTGTCGTTCGCGGTCGGCACGAACGTCGGCGGGGGCACCGGCACGCTGCGCATCCAATCGGGTGGCTCGCTTTCCGTGAATACGACGTCGGGCGGGAGCACCATCGGCTCGAATTCCCGTCCGTCGGCTGCATTCGTCCAGGAAGGGGGTTCCGTCGCAATTTCCGGAGCCTCAGGATCGTTGCAGTTGAGCACCAACGCCCTCACCACCACATATTCCGGATCGGCTTCCTACACCATGCAAGGTGGATCGCTCACGCTCAGTAACACGAATGCCGGATTTCTCGTAGTCGGTCGCAACGCGCCTGCGTCCTTCACGCAAAGCGGAGGTGCCGTCACGCTCGGCCGCACGAACGACGCGTTCATCCTCGGCGATTTCTCGAGCGGCACCTATGAGGTGAGTGGCGGGTCGCTTACGGCGGCAAGCACGGCGGCCAATGCAGTTTTCGGTAGCCGCGGCGGAAATGGCACACTCACGATCACGAATTCCGGCTCCTTCGGCATCGGCGGCTCGATGTTTCTGGCCGTTAACCAACTCAATTCCTCGAGCGCCAAGGGTTCAGCCACGGTCAACCTGCAAGGGGGTGACCTGGCCGTCAACGGCATGACCCGTGGACGTGTCGGGACGACTGGAGCCAACGGCCCCGGCACGGCCACATTCAACTTCTCCGGGGGCACGCTCCGCCCCTACAGTGCCAACACGTCGATCGGGTCGGCAACGGCCGCAAACAACTTCGCGATCGCCCTCTCCGGCACCGGCGCCATGCTCTCCGGCATCGATCTCGCCACTTCCGCCGCCCGCGGGCTGGACGTCTATGCGACGCTCCAGGGCTCTGGCAACGTCACGGTGGCGGGCGGGACGGTCGCCTTCCAGGGTGTCAACACGTTCTCCGGCACGACGACCATCCGCCAAGGGACGCTGGCGCTCGCCGCGGGCGGGTCGTTCGCCAATAGTCCGCGGATCGTCGTCGGCAACGCCGGCTCGTCGGGTGCCGTGCTCGACCTGACCGCGAAGACGGGCACGTTCGCGTTCACGGGCAGCCAAACCGTAGGAGGCATCGGCACGATCCGGATGGATGCCGGCGACACGACCCAGTTCGCCGGCACGTTCGCCCCAGGCAACAGTCCCGGCATTTTCACGTTCGACGGCGGCACCGCACTGCTCTCGGGCACGACCCAGATCGAGATCTTCGGCTCGAACCGTGGTACGGGGTACGACGCGATCGACCTCATCAATAGCGCCACACTTGACTACGGAAACGGCGTACTTGCCCTCGACTTCGGCTCCTGGCTGGCCGATCAGCAGTCGTACCAACTCTTTGGCAGCGGCTCATCGACGCTCGCGGGCGATTTCTCGAGCGTGACGATTGCGGGCACCAACTACACCGGGGTCACGTTCACCGGCTCAAACGGCGTGTGGACTTCCCAGGGCACGAGCCCGGCCGGTCAGACGCTCACGTTCACGGAGGCGACGGGCGTGCTCGTGATCGTGCCCGAGCCTGGTGCGATCGCCCTGGCGGGTATCGGCATCGGCCTTGCCGGCTGGCTCATCCGTCGCCGCAGGTAAAGGAAGCCCCCGGGGGGACCCGTCACCCATGTTCTCGTCGCTTCCGCTCCGAGCTTCCGGTTTCCGCCGCCGCGGGCTGACGCTGGTCGAGCTCCTGGTCGTGATCGCGATCATCGCCCTTCTGCTGGCGCTCATCGTGCCCGCCGTGCAGTCGGCCCGCGAGGCGGCCCGGCGGCTCCAGTGCGGCAACAACATCAAGCAGGTGGCGCTGGCCTTGCACGCCTATCACGCCTCGCATGGGTCCCTGCCACGGTCGATCTGCAATCAGAACCTCACCCACCCGACCGTGTTCGATTCGGGGGAAAAGCGGTACATCGGGAGTACTGCTTGGCAACTCGGCCGGCCCGACACGTGGGCCGCCGAAGTGTTGCCGAGGCTGGATCTCGGCACTCTCTACGACGCGTTGGACTTCGGCAAAAAAGTAGGGGACGCGACGACGTCAGTGGCCAAGCCTGTCTCGAATGCCGTGCTCACCCGCACCGTGCTGCCGAACTTCATCTGTCCGAGTGACCCGCAAGCGGCCGCGCCGATCTTCCGCAACCGCTGCAACATTGCGACGAACACGAGCGAAGGCCACGGCCTCTGGTACGCGGGCTCGATGGGGCCGCACCATATGCGAGACAGGTGCCCGCTTTGCCCAACGAACGCAGCGTGGGGCACGTCGCCGACGCCGTCGCGAACGAACCCCTGCTGCAACGGCACGGCCGGTGTGGGCAACGCGACTGGCCTCGATGGTTACACGCAGGGTTTTTTCGCGACCCATCCCGTGCGGATCAGTTTCGATGACGTGCGGGATGGACTGTCAAATACTGTGCTCCTTGGTGAAACGCTCCCGTACGAGACGGTCCATAATGGAGTCTACGTGCCAAGCTCTGCCACGGTGCTCTTGAGCACTCCCATCAATCTCTTCGCATCGCCGCAGGAGATCGTGCCCAACGGCCAGCACGATTCGCTTGCGGGATCGGCGGCCGACCACCGCGTCAACGGCATCAAGAGCCGTCATCCGGGCGGCGCGATGGTGGCGCTGGCCGACGGATCCGCGGCATTTCTCTCGGACCAGATCTCGTTTCCTGTGCTCTGGGCCCTGGGCACGCGAAAACTGGGCAGCCGCGATGTGGCCCAGCCCGTGATCGAGTGACAGGCGTCATGAAGGTTCCACATCTCTGGGCGATCGTCGCGGCGGTGGCGCTGGCAGCCGCGGCCGGGTGTGGCAACTCAAAGGGGCTTGTGCCGGTCGAGGGCCGCGTGACGTTTTCCGGAAAGCAGCCCTCCGCCTCTGGCTATCTCTATTTCGTGCCTCGGGAGATGTCGGTCAACGAGCGGCAGGACCGCGCGGGTTCCCTGCCGGGGACGGCGCTGTTTCTCATGGACGGCGGTTTTCGGGCCGGCACCTTCACGCCCGGCGACGGCCTGCGGCCGGGTGCCTACGAGGTGCGAATCGAGTGTGCCGCCACTGCCGCCGACAACGCGGATCGCAAGGCAGCTCATGACGCGGCCAGCCCGACACTCGTTCCTGCAGGCTTTAGGCCACCTGACCTCGTCGTCCCTTCCACGGGCGGGCATCGGGTCGTGTACGATCTCGACGTCAAGTAAACACTGCGTGGCCTAAATCCCCTTGCGATGCTCGTTTACTCCTCGAATCGATCTTCCGTACTGTTCTGCTGGTAGATCGGAAGGTGGCGGTAGTACACCTCAAGGATCACTGTCGAGAGCGCCGTGGTCCAGAGCCGGCCCGCGGCGTGATCGACGGCGAAGTGCCAACTACCGGCCTCATGCCCGGTCTTGGATTGCTTCGACACGAGATAGTCCCGCATGCGGGCATTCCAAGACACCCAGGGATCACCGCCGTAGTGGTGGACCACCTGAGTCGCGTAATAGTTGTAATACATGTCTTCCTTGTTGAGTCCCGTTGACGCTATCCGGTTCACGGCCTTCTCGATCGCCGGATGGTCCTTCTTCCAACCGAGGTACATCCGGCAGAGAACGCCCGGAGGTCCGAGCGTGGGCCGGGGGGAGGGGTCGGTGTAGCCGTACTGGGAGCCACCGTCGCTCGCCACCGAATCGAGGAACGCCGAAGCCTTCTTGATCGTCAGAGGATTGATCTGCAGATGCGCCATGTTGCCGCTCTTGAGGGCCATGAGCGTGAAGGCGGTCACCGAGGTGCAGCCCGGCTGCTTAGGCCGATACATCCAGCCTCCACCCCGCGGATCTTGGGCCTCCTGGATGAAATTGAGGGCCAATTGAGACGGTCCGGCCAGGCGTCCATCTTGCGTCATTCCATAGGCCTCGCACAACGCGATCGTCGTCAAGGCCTGGACGTAGCCTCCGTGGTCGTTCCGCGTTTCGTAGGCCCGTCCTAGATTCCTGATGACGGTCCCCGCGAGATAGGACAGTCCACGTTCGACCGTTTGTTTGTAAGGGCCTTCCTTGTGCGTGTAGCCCCGGCCAAGGAATGGCAGGAGCGCCAGCGCCGTGGCGCTCGCAGGGTCGTCGACCGTATTTGAACGGTTGCCGGAATTACGACACTTACCCTGACAGGACGGGCATTGGTCGAACTGCGTCGTCCAACTTCCGTCGGGACGATGGTGGATCGAACACCACTTGAGCGCGGCCTCCACGGCGGCCTCGCTGTCCGCGCTCCCTCCCCCGGTCGCTGACATCTGCGCGGCCTTGGCACGCCCGCCGAAGCCACCAGCTGCGCGCCCCACTGCGCCGACGGTGGCCAGCAGGTCAGACGCCGGGGCGGTCTGGCTGCCGAACTCGGTCAGCTCCACGGCGAGGGGCGCCGCATCAAGGTCGTCGGCATTGGCGACGACCTGTACGTCCTCGACGACGGCCACGTCGGTCGTCACCGGCGGATCCGACGTCTCAGGCGAGTTGACCACGTCAACGACCTCGAACTCCTCGATCGAGTCTTCAAGCAGTGGCGTGTCCTCGGCTGCCGTGGCTGTAATGACGCGCGGTTTGTCCTTCGGTGGCTGTGGATTGGAGATGAGGGCCATCGCCAGCAAAACGGCGACGTGCACGATCGTGCACAAGAGCCAGGCGGGTGACTTCCGAAACAGGCCACCCATTGCTGAGCGCTGCCCGGGGGGCGCGGCCGCGTCAACCGCCAGAGCCTGGTTCTTGGCGGGCAGGTCCCCGGCCGACCTAGGCGGAGCAGGCCCGCCGACACGCCCTTTTTTTCCGCGCCGGATCGGTGGCCTGTCCTCGATGGCTCGGCACGGCCGATGTGTCGTGCCTTTTTACGCGGGACCTGGGGGATTGGGCCCATCTGAAACGATGTCGCTCGCCATGTGGCACTTGTCGTCAGGAGGCCGAATTCGATGCACCGCAATCCGTCTGCGATGCACGGCGTCTTTCTCCATGGAGAATTCCGCCGATCAGGCCCGAACCTTACATGTTTTCCAAGCCTCGCGACGGATGGTAGGCTTCCCGTTGTACGAACCACACTCCTATGGCTTTGCGGTTGCCCTGCGTTCGCTTTCGATAAGGCTTTCTGTCGCCCCGGAAGCAACGACATCGGTGCCTCGGCGTCTTCGCGTTGAATCAACCGTTGCGACCCGCCGTCGCGGTCCTGCACGGCGAACAGTTCGGCCAGTACCAAGTCGGGGGCCAGCCAACGGGTGATTTTCGTCGGAATTCATGATCTTTTTGTAAGGAAATGCGCTCGCTGGTGGAAGAACAAAGTAAGTTGTTTTCATGCGTTCACACATCGTCATCCATGCCGTCACGAGCGTCCTCATGCTGGCCTGCCCCGCGGTGGCCGAGGCCCCCCGGTCAGTCATGCCCGAGCGGCATCGGGCCCTGCTCGTCGCGCACTGCGTGAAGTGCCACGGCGCGGGGGCGGAATCGGGCGTGCGGCTCGACGACCTCGCCCTCGCGATCGATGATGTTGGCGTCGCCGACCGCTGGCAGAAGGTGCTCGCCGTGCTCAACGCCGGCGAGATGCCGCCGGAGGACGAGCTGCAGCCCGATCCGGTCGCCAAAACCGACTTCCTCGACGATCTTTCGAACACGCTGGCCGACGCCCGGCGACTGCTCGTCGATCAGCAGGGCGTGATCGCGATGCGGCGGCTCAACCGCCGCGAATACTCGGCCACGATCCGCGCGCTTGTGGGCGTCGAGATCGACGTCGCCGATCTTCCGCCCGACACGGGCCCCGACAGCTTCGACACCGTGGGCGGCAATCTCTTTATGTCGAGCAACCAGTTCGAGCTCTACCTGGAGCTCGGGCGACGGGCCATCACGCAGGCGCTCGCGAGGCTTGGCACCCGGGGCCAGCAGTTGATCAGGCGGGATGAGCCGGAGTCATTGATTGCCGGGCTCCGGAAAATGGCGGAACAGGCCTTCGAGCCCGGGGCGCGGGCCGAGCGGTGGGCGGCGGCCATCGAGGAGGTCGCCGCCCGGCCGGAGAACGCCCAGGTCGTGGCCGACCTGAAGCTTCGGGCGAAAAATGCCCGGAAGGGCGTCCGCCCGGATGCCGCTGTCCGCGCCGGATGGCGACAGCTCGCGGGGGCACCCTCGCCAGAGACTTTTGGCTTCGGGAGTTCAAAGGGCGTCGAGCACGTCGCCCAGGCCGCCGAATCCCACCTGCGGAATCCGCTGCTCCCCTACCTGCGGGAGTATCTTGCGAAGCCTGGGCTCGATCGCGGCGCCTACCTGACGGCGATCGAGGGGCGGTCATCGCAGCTGCCGCTCGGCGTTTCGGACAAATGGCCGGCGGGAGACTATGTCTGCCGGTTTCGTGTGGCCTTCGCCGAGGGGTCGTCGCCCGAGTCGCGATACATCGAGTTCTGCACCGATGTGGCCGGCCGGCCGGCCGTGCTCTCCGTTCACGAGGTGACCGGCACGCTCGACGCGCCGCAGGTGATCGAGGTGCCCGTCACGGCGACTCCGGGCAAGAGGTTTTTCCTCTGTCACCGGGGAACGCATCGCTCCGACCGTGCCAACTGGATCACGTTCAAAAAAAACTACGAGACCCGCGACATCCTGCCCGAGCTCGCCATCTGGGTGGATTGGACGGAAGTGGAGTTTCGCCCACTGCAGGACAACACGCTGCCGGAGGTCCTTCGGGCCTTCGCGGAGTTGCCGCTCGGCCCCAAGGATCCGCCGCCGGCGCCGGAGGCGATCCGCGCGGCGTTCGAGCGGTTCGCCACGGCCGCCTTCCGCGGCAGCCCGGTGCCCGCGGGCATGGCCGACCGGCTGCTGGAGATCTACAGCGGCGATCTCGCGGGAGGGCAAACGCCAGCGCAGGCGCTGGCCGGTTCGGCCGCGGTCATCCTCGCCGCGCCAGCCTTTCTCTATCTTGACGAGCCCCTGGGCGAGGCTGATTCCCGGCCGCTTGCCGGCCGGGAGCTCGCCGTGCGGCTGTCATATTTCCTCTGGGGCGAGCCGCCCGACGAGCCGCTCTTCGCGCTCGGGATGAGCGGCAAACTCCTCGAGCCGGCAACGCTCGCTTCTGAGGTGGATCGCCTGCTCGACGATCCGCGGTCGGCCGGATTCGTGAAGCCGTTTCTCCAGCAGTGGCTCGGGCTCGATCGGCTCGACTTCTTTCCGGTCGATGGCACCAAGTTTCCGCGGTATGACCCGGTGACGAGCAGAGCCGTCCGCCAGGAAATCCCCCGCACGTTCGAGCATGTGCTGCGGGAGAACGCCCCTCTCAACGATTTGTTGCGTGCCGACTACGTGATCGCCAAC
>Ga0114978_10001186_pt1 | contig 22023 bp, 25 predicted proteins | sample S_140212_EF_Meta_FD_87027 | JGI IMG/M metagenome (GOLD analysis project Ga0114978, IMG submission 87027) | Freshwater microbial communities from Lake Simoncouche, Canada to study carbon cycling - S_140212_EF_MetaG | ecosystem: Environmental > Aquatic > Freshwater > Lake | place: Lake...
CAGTCCCGTTATACCTATCGAGGCTAAGCCTCCGAAGACAGCCGCGCCGACGGGCCCAATGAACCGGGCCACGATCCCGGTTTCGAACTCGCCAAACTCGTTGGACGCGCCAACAAATACGCTGGAAACAGCCGAAACTCGCCCGCGCATAGCATCGGGCGTTGCCAGTTGGATCAGCGTCTGACGCACGTAGACCGAGATCATGTCTGCTGCGCCCAGCACCGCAAGGGCCGCTACCGACAACACCATGATCTTGGATAGGCCAAACACCGTCACCGCGACCCCGAACGTTGCTACGCCGTAGAACATCGCTAGTCCGGCATGACGCTTGATCGGATTGGCGGCCAGATAGAGGCCCATCAGGGTCGCGCCAAACGCCGGCCCGGCCCGTAGCACACCAAAGCCCTGGGCACCGACTTGCAGCACATCGCGCGCAAACACGGGCAAGAGGGCGGTGGCACCGCCCAGCAGCACAGCCGCGAGGTCCAAAGAGATCGAGCCCAGCACGATCTTGTTGCTCCAGACGTAGGCGATGCCTTCCAGGATCAGAGTGCCGCGCGTTACACCGGGCATATGGTCTGGCTTGGTATTGGAAACCAGCATGCGGTTGAGCATCAATCCGCCCAAAAATAGCGCCCCGGAAACTGCGAAGGCCAGGGCCGGGGAAAATCCACACAGCAGGCCGCCCAGCGCCGGTCCAAATATGGCCCCGCCCTGCCAGGCGATTGAGTTCCAAGCGATGGCTCGGGGCAACAGCCGGCGTGGCACGATCATACTGGCCATGGCCGTATTGGCAGGGGCGAAGAACGAGCGCCCGGCGCCAAAGAAGACCGCGACGACGAAGATCGGCCACAGCTTGGTCGATCCCATCCAGGCCAGGATCGCCAAGGTGCAGGCGCAAACGGCATCGAGCGCCTGAGCACAGGCGACGATTTTGCGGCGATCATAGCGGTCGGCCGTAGCGCCAGCGACCAGGCAAAGGGCCAGTAAAGGCAGGAATTGCGCCAGCCCGATCATACCAACGATGAAGGCACTCTGAGCCACGCCATTGTGCAGCCGCGCGATGGCATAGACCTGCCAGCCGATCGATACGGCCTGAACCTGGGTGCCGATGACGGTCAGCACGCGGATCATCCAGAAACGCATATAGTCAGGATGGTCCAGCAGCTCGCGCGCGCTGGCGGTTTGGGCGTCGCTCATCCCGCCAATTCTGGACCGCGCCGCCGCTACCTGCAATCGGGGAAGGTTGACGTGCGAGCTTGGCGGCCCTATCGCGCCCCGAATGAAACGCTTCCTGCGACGAGCCCGCGGCGCCATTTGCGCCATTCGACGTTAGAACCGCTCCGGACCGCCTCCGGAGCCCTTTGTCGCTTCCGCAGGACCGTGCTGCAATGACCAACACCCTCATACTGAAACCCGAAACCGCCAATGACGCTCGCGCGGTTGACGCCCTGATCGAGCGGGCGTTCGGGCCCGGTCGCCTGACCAAAGTCAGCGAGCGGGTGCGCGAGGGCGCAATTTTTCGCCCGGATCTTTCGGTCTGCGCCTTCGACGGCGATCAGCTGATCGGCGTGGCGCAGATGTGGGATGTGACCGTTGGGGCGACGTCCCTGGCGTTTCTAGGGCCGCTGGCCGTGGAATCGGGTGCCCGCAACTCTGGTGCCGGGGCCGCCCTGGTCAACGCGGCCTGCGAGGCCGCCAAGGTCGCGGGGTGCTGCGCCGTGCTTTTGGTCGGTGATCCGACGTTTTTCGAACGGCTGGGTTTTCGTGCCGACCTGGCAACCTGCGTAACCATGCCAGGCTCGGTGGATCAAAAACGCGTCCTTATGCGCTGGCTCGCATCGGGTGAGCCCAAGGCGCTATCGGGCGTGCTGCGCTAGCTGTTCCTTGACCTTGCCGCACTTGAGCCTAGTTCAAGACCATGGGTGAGGTGAACAAGAGCGGGCTAGAGGCCATAGCCCAGGCGGCGCAGGCTGGGGTGACGCGCGGTGTCGCGCCGGTGCATCTTTGGAATCCTCCTCGCTGTGGCGCGATCGATATCCGAATCCGTGCCGACGGCCTTTGGTTGCACGAAGGATCACCGATCGGCCGCCAGCCACTGGTGCGCTTGTTTTCCACGGTTCTGCGCAAGGACGCTGACGGCTTTGTGCTGGTGACGCCAAGCGAAAAGCTGACGATCGTCGTCGAGGATGCTCCGTTCATCACCGTGGGCGTCGATAGCTCGAAGTCTGGCCTTCTGCGGTTCGTGACCAATGTCGGTGATATGGTCGAGGCTGGGCCGGACCATCCGATCCGTGTCGCCCATGGTGATGGCGGCGCGCCTCGCCCCTATATCCATATCCGTGGCGGGCTGGAGGCCCTGATCTCGCGACCTGTGTTCTATGAATTGGCCGCTCTAGCCACGCCCTTTCCGGATGACGAAGGTCCCCTGTCGGTTCGATCCAATGACGCATGGTTTTCGCTGGAGCCGACGGTATGACGGGCCTGCCTCTTGATCCTGGGCGCGAGTGGCTGGTCAGCCGTCTGATCGCGCTGGGCGAGCCTCCGCCCGAAGCCGCCCCCGTGCGGGACGATCTCGATTTTCACGATGACTTTGCCGTTGGTGCCGCCGCCCCTGCCGCTGTGCTGGTTGGCCTGATCCGCCGAGAGGAGGGCCTTTCGGTGCTGCTGACGCGGCGTGCCGACTCCTTGCGCCGGCATACGGGCCAGATCGCCTTCCCCGGTGGGCGATGCGACCCAGGTGAGACCCCGCTGCAGACCGCGGTGCGCGAGGCCAATGAGGAGATCGGACTAGAGCCGGACTGTGTCGATTCTCTGGGGTTTGCCGACCCACATCACACCCGCACTGGCTTTTGGGTGACGCCCGCGGTGGCCCTGGTCGAGGCTAAGGCCCGGTTTGCACGCAGCCCTCAGGAGGTCGCGGAAATCTTCGAGGTTCCGTTCGCGCATCTGATGAATCCGGCCAACCACCAGCAGCGGACCGCGATGCTGAATGGGACGGAGCGCCGCTTTTACGCCATCGAATATGGCGAGCGCCTGATCTGGGGGGTGACAGCGAGTATCATTGTTGCCCTCCATCAGCGCCTCTCCGCCGGGGGTGCCGATGTCTAGGGTATTGCTCACCCGACTGATCCTCTTTCTGGTCCCGTTCGCGGCCTGGTTCGCCTGGAGTTGGGTGGCTCGGCGGAGCGGCCGGCCAATTGGCGCGACGCCCTGGACCTGGCTGGCGGCGGCCGGGGCTCTCCTGGCGGCCGCGTCCTTGATGGCGACGGCCTTGCTGCAAAGTGATAATCGCGCAGGAACCTATGTGCCCGCAGAGACCTCACCCGATGGCAGCGTCACGCCCGGACATTTCGAATCCCGGCGGCCTTAGCCTGATACAGGCCGGAAAGGCACCGGCATGGATGACCGACAGGCGCACCCTCGCCGTCATCGCGGCGCTGGAGGCCAAGGGGCTGGCGGGCTGTGCGCGCTTCGTCGGCGGTTGCGTGCGCAATACGATCACCGGCCATCCGGTCGCAGACGTAGATATTGCCACCATCTTAACGCCCGACGCAGTTATCGAGGCCCTGACCGCCGCCGAACTGCGCTGGGTGCCGACGGGCGTTGAGCATGGCACGGTCACAGCGATTATCGAGGGAAGGCCTTTCGAGATCACGACCCTTCGCCGCGATGTCTCTACAGATGGTCGTAACGCCACCGTGGCCTTCACCCTGAATTGGGACGAAGACGCTTATCGGCGCGATTTCCGCCTGAACGCCCTTTATGCCGATCCGGCCGGGCGGCTGTTCGACCCGACGGGCGAGGGTTTGAGCGATGCGCGGGCCGGCCGCATTGTCTTCGTCGGCGAGGCCATGGCACGGGTCCACGAGGACTATCTGCGCATCCTGCGCTTCTTCCGGTTCCAGGCTTGGTACGGCAAGGGTGAGGCGGACGCGACGGCCGTGGCCGCCTGCCAGGCGCTGAAAGACATGCTGACCGGACTGGCCGCCGAGCGCATCGCCAAGGAAGTTCTCAAACTACTTGCTGCGGTTGATCCGCGCCCCAGCGTCAGCTTGATGGCCCAAACGGGGGTGCTGGCCACTGTATTGCCCGAGTTGACCACCCTCGACCGGTTCGAGCGGCTCGTAGCGAACGAGGTCGACCAGCGGATCGAGCCCGATGCGGAATTGCGTCTGGCGGCCGTGCTATCGGATGGGACAGCCAAGGCCATAGCCGAGCGCCTGCGGCTTTCGAACGCCCAGAAAGCCCGATTGATCGCGGCGGAAGGTAAGTCGCCTCGTATTGACTCACGGATGAGCGGCCCCGAGGCCCGTCGCGCGGTCTATGGCCTGGGGCAGGGAACCTTTACCGACCGCGTCAAGCTGGGCTGGGCCGCCGATAGTCCGGCCGCTGCGCCGCAGTGGCGCGCGCTGCTGGCCCTTGGCGAGACCTGGGCCCCGCCGACCATGCCGATAACGGGGGCGGATGTCACGGCCGCCGGGGTGCCGCCTGGCCCGCGGGTGGGCGCGATTTTGCGCCAGGTCGAATTCTGGTGGATCGATCAGGATTTCACGAGTGATCGCGACCAGGCTCAGGAAGGGCTCAAGGTCGTGTTGAAGGGCATGATCGCATGAAGATCGCCATACTGGAGACAGGTGCTCCGCCGGGTCGGCTGCGGAACGTGTTCGGCACCTATCCCGCCATGCTGCGCGAAATCTTGGCCGGCGCGGGCGACTTCACGACCTTCGATGTGCAGAACGGCGACTATCCTGCTGACCCGACGGCCTTCGCCGCCCAGCTGATCACGGGATCGCCTGCCGGTGTCTATGATGATCTGCCCTGGATCGCGCCCTTGTTGGGCTATCTCGCCGCCGTCAAGGGGAAAACAAAGCTGGTTGGAGTCTGTTTCGGCCACCAGGCCATGGCCCAGGCTTTCGGCGGACAGGTGATCAAGTCTCCCAAGGGCTTTGGCCTTGGCCGGCACAGCTATCGTGTGGAACACCGCGCCCCCTGGATGGCACAGGGCGGAGAGGCGGTGAGCGTCGCTGTCTCGCACCAGGATCAGGTCGTGGCCTTGCCGCCGGGCACGACCGTGCTGGCAGGCAGTGAATTCACACCCTTTGGCGCGCTCGACTACGGAGACGGCGCGGTCTCGTTCCAGCAGCACCCCGAATTCGACACACCCTTCGCCAAGGCGCTGATCGAATTCCGCCGTGGCCGGCCCCTGACCGAGGCACAGGTGGAGACAGCCATAGATTCGTTTGAGATCGCACCCGACGACCGGGCCGTTATGACCGGATGGATCAGGAATTTCCTGAACGACTAGGGCACCCTAGGGCCACTTCACCGCCGGCGGCATCGAACTGAGGATCGACTCGATGTTGCCGCCTGTCTTCAGCCCGAACAGGGTGCCGCGGTCGTAGAGCAGGTTGAATTCAACATAGCGCCCACGCCGGATCAGTTGTTCCTCACGCTCGGCATCGGTCCAGGCCTCGCCCATGCGACCGCGCACGATACGCGGATAAACATCCAGGAAGGCCAGACCGACATCGCGCGTGAAGGCGAAGTCGCGCTCGAAATCGCCGCTATTGTGGTGATCGTAGAATATGCCGCCTGTGCCGCGCGGCTCGTTGCGGTGGGGCAGGAAGAAGTACTCGTCGCACCAGGCCTTAAATTTGGCATGCCACGCCGGATCGTGAGCGTCGCAGGCGGCCTGCATCGCTGCATGGAAAGCCGCGGCATCGGGCGCGGTCTGGTGGCGGTCGACATCTAGGACCGGCGTCAGGTCGCCGCCGCCGCCGAACCAAGATTTCGATGTGACGATGAACCGAGTGTTCATGTGCACCGCAGGTACGCGCGGGTTGACAATGTGCGCGATCAGGCTGACGCCCGTGGCGAAAAATCGTGGCTCCTGGTCGGCACCGGGCATGGACTTGGCCATTTCCGGCGTAAACGTGCCGAACACGGTGGAGGTATGCACCCCCACCTTTTCAAACAGCCGGCCGTGCATCATCGACATCACACCGCCGCCGCCGGCCTCGCGAACCCATGGCTTGCGTTCAAAACGCCCGGCCGGTCCCGGATAGAGCGCTGCGGGGGCTTCGTCCTCCAGGGACTCGAACGCGGCGACGATGCGGTCGCGCAGGGTTGCGAACCAGACGGACGCCTGGGTCTTGCGCTGTTCGAGTTGCTCATCTGGGATCATGCGGGCGCTTTGGCGGAGGCTGACGAGGCTGTCAAATTGCGGTAACTACGGCTGCGGTTGTTTGACACGCCTGCCGACAGGGGCCAGACGGACCACGGATGAGCGAAAATACCAAGCCTGCGGCACCACAAAACCTGTTCCGGGACGCGATGAGCCGGTTCGCCAGTGGTGTGACCTTGGTCACCACCCGTGCGGCAGATGGCCGACCCTTTGGCTATACCGCGTCGAGTTTCGCTTCGCTTTCCCTCGATCCGCCCCTGATCCTTGTTTGTATGGGTAACAGGTCCACGGCCTATCCGGTGTTCCTGCAGGCCACCCATTTCGCCATCAGCGTGCTGAATGAGGCGCAGGCTTCTCTGGCAACGCTTTTTTCGACTCGCGGCGCGGATCGATTCGGCCATCCGGCAATGTTTGACAGCCCCCATGGTCTTCCAGTGGCTTCCGGTGCCCTGGCGCGGCTCGACTGCGCCCTGGAAACCCTGCACCACGAAGGGGATCACGCCATACTGATCGGCCGGCCGCTGCATATAGACCTGTCCCCGGGGCGACCGCTGATCCATTATGACCGCGCGCTTCGGGGGTTGGATTAGAGGCTATTTCCGCAGGGTTTGTGTGGATTTCCGCAATGCCGGTTGAAAAAGGGCGAGACGCATTCTAAGCGAACGCTCACGAATGGCGCGCATGAGGCGGAGGACCGTCTAGGAGCGCCATGACGACCGGCGCAAAATCCGGGTGTTAGGGGACTTAGTTAAGTGGGGCCGCGCTGATCAGCGGCGCTTGTGGAAGGTGAACGCAAGGTGTCGAACCTCGCCGTAGGTGCAACGACCGATCCGGGCCACGCGTCCGACGATCCAAGCCGCCGGGACTTTATCCATATCGCCGCCATCGCGGCCGCCGCCGGCGGGGCCGCTTCCGTGGCCTGGCCGTTCATCGACCAGATGAACCCCGCGGCAGATACACTGGCCCTGGCCTCGGTCGAGTTTGACCTGACCAAGGTGATGGAGGGCATGCAGGTCGCGATCAAGTGGCGCGGCAAGCCCTTGTTCATCCGTAATCGCAGCGCGGCCGAGATCGCCGCTGCGCAGAAAGACGACAATGCCCCGATGAAGGATCCGGCCAAGGACGCCGATCGCGTCAAGGTGGGCAAGGAACAGTGGCTGATCCTGATCGGCACCTGCACACACCTCGGTTGCGTGCCCACCTTCGGCGGCGGTGACTGGGGCGGCTGGTTCTGCCCCTGCCATGGTTCGCAGTACGATACCGCGGGCCGTATCCGCAAAGGCCCGGCACCGCTGAACCTGGAGCTGCCGGACTATGCCTTCCTTTCCGACACCAAGGTCAAGATCGGCTGAAGATGAGCGGACATTCAACATACACGCCGAAAACCGGCCTAACGCGCTGGCTCGATAGTCGCCTGCCCATCCTGCGGCTCGCGCATGACAGCTTTGTGGACTATCCCACGCCGCGAAACCTCAACTACTTCTGGACGTTCGGCGGCATCCTCGGCCTTTGCCTCGGTGTACAGATCATCACCGGCATCGTTCTGGCGATGAACTACACCGCCAATGCGGCCCTCGCCTTCAATAGCGTCGAGCACATCATGCGCGACGTGAACTATGGCTGGTTGATACGGTACACCCACGCCAACGGGGCCTCGATGTTCTTCATCGCGGTCTATGTGCACATGCTGCGCGGCCTCTACTACGGCTCGTACAAGGCACCGCGGGAAGTGCTGTGGCTGCTGGGCTGCGTGATCTATCTGCTGATGATGGCCACGGGCTTCCTGGGCTATGTGCTGCCCTGGGGCCAGATGAGCTTCTGGGGTGCGACGGTGATCACCAACCTGTTCAGCGCCCTGCCGCTGGTCGGACCCTCAATCACCACCTGGCTTTGGGGTGGGTTCGCGGTGGATAACCCCACCCTCAATCGCTTCTTTTCGCTGCATTACCTGCTGCCCTTCGTGATCGCGGGCGTTGTGGTGCTGCACGTCTGGGCCCTGCACGTCGTTGGCCAGAACAACCCGACCGGTGTTGAGCCGAAGTCAAAGGCTGATGTCCTGCCCTTCACCCCCTACGCTACGGTCAAGGACGGCTTCGCCATGAGCCTGTTCATGATCATGTTCGCGGTGTTCGTGTTCTATCTGCCCAACAGCTTGGGCCATGCCGACAACTACATTCCGGCTAACCCGATCGTGACCCCGGCCCACATCGTCCCCGAATGGTACTTCCTGCCTTTCTACGCGATCCTGCGGGCTGTTCCAGACAAGCTGATGGGCGTTCTGGCCATGTTCGGCGCGATCGCCTGTTTCTTTGCCCTGCCCTGGCTCGATACCTCCAAGGTGCGGTCCAAGCGCTATCGCCCGACGGCGCGGCTGTATTTCTGGCTGTTCGTCCTGTCGGCCTGCGTACTGGGCCTCTGCGGTGCCCGCCTGCCGGACGATCAGGTGATCCCCGGGCTGAAGACCTTCACCCTGATCGACAGCGATCCCAACAGCTTCGTCTGGCTGTCGCGCATCGCCGCCCTGTACTACTTCGCCTACTTCCTTCTGATCACTCCGATCCTCGGCCTGGTCGAAAAGACCTCGCCGGTGCCTGAGACGATCGCTTCCCCCGCGCTCAACGCCAAGAAGGCCTGAGAAAGATGACCCTTAAGCTTCTTTCCAAAGCGGCCGTCCTGGCGGCCTTTGCGGGCCTGCTGAGCTTTGGTGGCGCGGTCATGGCCGCCACCACCGAGGCCGAAGCCCCCAAGACCCAATTCTCGTTCGAAGGCCCGTTCGGCAAGTTCGATCAGGCCCAACTGCAACGGGGTTATAAGGTCTATCGCGAGGTATGCTCGGCCTGCCACAGCATGAGCCTGGTGGCGTTCCGCAACCTTGGCGATAAGGGCGGGCCGTTCTACGATCCGAAGTACCCGAACTCGAACGACAACCCCGTCGTCAAGGCGATTGCCGCCGACTACATGGTTGACGACATCGATACCGAGACGGGTGACCCGTCCAAGCGTCCGGCCGTCACCGCCGACTATTTGGTGGCCCCGTTCAAGAACGAATACGCCGCCCGCGCCAGCAACGGCGGTGCCCTGCCGCCTGACATGTCGGTTCTGGCCAAGGCGCGCGAGGGTGGTCCGGACTACATCCGGGCCATCGTCAATGGCTACAAGGCGGCTCCGGCTGGCCTGACCGTGGCTCCGGGCAAGTACTACAACCCGTATTTCCCGGGCGATATGAGCTCGTCCTGGAAGGGCGATCCAAACGACGTGCCGGAAGGTGGTGTCATCGGTATGCCGCCGCCGCTCAGTGACGGCTCGGTGACCTTCGACGATGGCACCAAGTCAACGCTGGACCAGCAGGCCACCGACGTCGCGGCCTTCCTGATGTGGGCTGCCGAGCCCAAGCTCAACGAACGTCACCAGTTGGGTGCGGCGGTGCTGATCTATCTGCTGCTGCTCTCCACCCTGCTTTGGTTCAGCTACAAGACGGTATGGAAGCACGAGAGCCACTGAGGCGATCGACGCATTCAGAATTGAAAAGGCCCCAGAGCGATCCGGGGCCTTTTTTCTATGGGTCGGGAGCGAGGTCCTAGACCTCGCCCTTAACCCCGCTTTCTCTGTAGAAAAGCTGCAGGGTGCGCAGGCGGGCGAGCGGGGCGGCATCGGCGACGAACGGCTCGTGGCCGGAGCGGTTGAAGGCGTGGCCGGCGTCGTAGAGGTGGATAGGCAGGGCGGGATGGGCCTCACGCACCGCCTCGACCGCATCCATCGGAATGGAATCGTCGCGGCGTCCGTAATGCAGGATCACCGGACAGCGCGGCGTCTCTGACCGCAGCGACAGAATCTGACGGCCATAATAGCTGCTGGCGGCGCTCAGGCCCTCACAGCGACAGGCGGCCATCCAGGCGGCCGCCCCGCCCCAGCAATAGCCCACAGCGAACACAGGGGGCTTTAGGCTGTCGATCACCGCCTGTAGGTCACCTTGCGCCTGGTCCCAGGGCGTGCGTTCCATCAATGCCCGGCCGCGGCCTACGCCAAACGCGTCATAGCTGCCCTCGAAGCCCGGCTTGGCGCGCTCGAACATGGCCGGAGCCATCACCTCATAGCCATCAGCCGCAAAGCCGTCGGCGACGGCACGGATGTGTTCGTTGACGCCGAATATCTCCTGGATGACCACCAGCCCCCCGCGACGCGCATTACCGGGGGGCACGTGATAGGCGGGAACCTCAAAGCCGTCGAAACGGCTCTTGATGCTGATCATCTCGCCCATCTGTGCTCTCCTCTTCAGGGGTGCGTTTCTTGGCGCAAATCCTCGAGGCTCTAGACGTTGAAGCGGAAGTTCATCACGTCGCCGTCGTGGACGACATAGTCCTTGCCTTCCGAGCGCAGTTTGCCGTTGTCGCGCGCGCCCGCCTCGCCTTTGAACTTAACATAGTCGTCGTAGGCGATGGTCTCGGCGCGGATGAAGCCCTTTTCGAAATCGCCATGGATCACGCCGGCTGCTTGCGGGGCGGTGTCGCCCTTGTGGATGGTCCAGGCCCGCGCCTCCTTGGGTCCGACGGTGAAATAGGTCTGGAGACCGAGCAGGTGATAGGCCTCGCGGATCAGCTTGTTCAGGCCGGGTTCGGTCAGGCCAAGCGTTTCCAGGAATTCGCCGCGCTCGGCAGAGTCCAACATGGCGATCTCGCTCTCGATCTGGGCTGAAATCACCACCGAATCGGCGCCGTCGCGAGTCGCGCGCTCGGCCACTAGCTTTGACATGGCATTGCCATCTGCGGCGGAGGCCTCGTCGACGTTGGAGACATAGAGCGCCGGCTTGGAGGTCAGCAGCTGAAGCATCTTCCAAGCCTTGTCGTCGTCCGTGGAAATCGTCGCAGCGCGGGCAGGGTGGCCACTGTTCAACTGGTCCAGGGCCAGCTTGACGAGCCGTAGGGTGTTGCCGCTTTCCTTGTCGCCACCCTTGGCGCGTTTCTCCAGGTTGGAGACGCGCTTTTCCAGGCTTTCCATATCGGCCAGCATCAGCTCGGTTTCGATGGTGTCGAGGTCCGACAGCGGATCGATCCTGCCCTCGACGTGGGTGATGTCATCGTCGATGAAGCAGCGGGCCACGAAGGCCACGGCATCGCAGTCGCGGATATTAGCCAGGAACTGGTTGCCCAGACCCTCGCCCTTGCTGGCACCGCGCACCAGGCCGGCGATATCGACGAAATTGATCCGGGCCGGAATGATCTCCTTCGACGGGATGATGGTCGCCAAGGTTTCAAGCCGCAGCTCGGGCACCGCCACGTCGCCGGTGTTGGGCTCAATCGTACAGAACGGATAGTTAGCCGCCTGGGCCGCCGCTGTCTGGGTCAGGGCGTTGAACAGGGTCGATTTGCCCACATTGGGCAGGCCGACGATGGCGACTTTGAGGGCCATGACTATCTCTTGGTTGGGAAGCGGGCTGTTTAGCGGATCGAGGCGGTTTAGTCGTCGCGCTTTTTGGGATCGGATTTCTCTGCAGGGGCCAGGCGCAGAACCTCGGCCTGGAATCGTTCGTCCTCACCGGCCGCCAGTAAGGGCATGGCGTCGGCAATGGCCTCGGTCAGAGGCTCAACCCAGGCCCGGTCGGCCTTTGAAAAATCGCCCAGCACATAGGGCATGACCAGATCCTTGTCGCCCGGATGGCCGACGCCAAGGCGTGCGCGTCGAAAGTCCGGGCCGATATGCGCGGTCAGCGAGCGCACCCCGTTATTGCCGGCCGCGCCGCCGCCTGTCTTCATGCGCAGGCGGCCGGGGGCCAGGTCGATTTCATCATGAAACAGCACCACGTCGGTGAGTTTCAGCTTGAAGAACTTCATGGCCTCGGACACCGCCCGGCCACTCTCGTTATAGTAGGTCTGTGGCTTGAGCAGGATCAGCCGCTCCTCTTCGCCGTTCGGCAGCACGATGGTGGCGTCACAGGCGGCGCTCTGGAACTTGCCACGCCATGGCGAAGCGTTCCATCGACGCGCGATGGCGTCCATCGCCAGAAAGCCGATGTTGTGGCGGTTCTTCTCGTACTTTGGGCCTGGATTGCCCTGGCCGGCCAGCAGCAGCATGGACGACGCCCTCGCGCGGAGAGAGGCGATTAGGCCTCGGACGAGGCCTCAGCGGCTTCCGACACCGCTGCGGCGGCCATCTTCAGGGTCGCGATCACGAAATCACGCTCCATGGCCGACTTCACCCCCGCTGGCAGCTTCACTTCCGACATGCGGATGGTGTCGCCCAGATTGTGGCTGGCGAGGTCGATGACAAGTTCTTCAGGGATCTGATCGGCCGGGCAGGCCAGTTCAACGTCGTGGCGCACGACTTCCAGCGAACCGCCGGCCTTCAGGCCAGGGCTGATTTCGTGGTTCTTGAAGTGCACTGGCACATTGATCTTGATCAGCTGGTGCGCCTCGACGCGATAGAGGTCGAAATGCATCGCCTCGTCGGTAACCGGGTGGAACTGCACCGATTTGGCGATGACCTGTTGGGTCTCTTCGCAGTGCTTGAGCGTCACCAGGTGGCCCAGCAGTTTGCCGGTGTGGAGGCTCTTGCGGAAATCCTTCGCCGAGACGGCGATGTTCACCGGGGCCAGCTTGCCGCCGTAAAGCACGCCAGGGACCTTGCCCTCGCGGCGGACTTCACGGGCACCGCCGGTGCCGGAGCGGGCGCGGACTTCGACGTTGAGGACAATATCGGCCATGGCGTTGTCTCATAAACGAAAGTTGCCGCGCGTGACGGGTCGCCCGCGCGGCGTAGAAATAGGGTGGGGCTAGATACACAATCAGCCCGGCCGATGCAACGGCATGGATTCTATGGTGGCTCGTTATTGGTGGCCGTGGTGTCGGGTGACGGGGTCAGGGGCCTGCGGGCCGGGCCCTTTTTCTTGACGGTGGCCGTCGCGTCTGGCGACGAAAGGGGCAGTGGTTCGACGGGCATGGCCGCGCCGCTGGCCTTTATCAGGCACTGGCCGGTGTCCATCAGGATGTGCTGACCCAGGCAGAAGATGTCTTCATAGTTCGGTTTGGCCACCGCTAGGCACTGGTAGAGGTTCAGTTTGGAGAGGTTGAGGCAGGTGTCCGTGCCCGGCTCGGCCATCATAAGCATGGTGGTGCCGTCGTTCGTGTCCCCCGCCTCACCCAGGGCGGCCAGGGCCGCGACTGCAAGACCGCGCGTCACCAGCGGGGTGTAGGGCGGGACAACCGGATAGGTGATGCTGCTGTCGCTTCTCTGCAGGGTGCTCACCGGGTCGCGTGGCGACATCATGATTGCAGCGGAAATGCTCTTGGCGCGGGCCAGGCGCTCATCTCGGTTGGGTACATCCGCCTTAGACCAGGCCTGATGCTGCACGTCGTAGGCGGCTTGTTTGACGGCCTGGCCGGCGGCGTAGATCTGGGTTCCGGCTTCGCCAACCTTGGCGATGATGCGGCCCGCGGCGCTATCGGAGCCCTTGAAGCCGACCGCATAGGCCGGGTTCCTGTAAAGTTCGGCGATCACCTGCCGTCGCTGCTCTGGGTCTGCAAAATACAGTCTGACTCCGGCGACGAAGCGGGATCCTGCAGCGCCAGCATGGCGGCATAGGCGATGGCGTCGCGGCGCAGTTGTTGTGGCTCGAAGCTTTCGCCGCGGGTCAAGGCAGAGGCGACCTGGTCGGGCGCCGTAAAATCGGCGGAGATGGTTCTAGCCTGGGCGACATAGCCCAAATAGGCACCGGCCTGTTCGATGATGCGTGGCGAAAGGCTGACCGAAGGAATTGGTAGTGGCGGTGGCGACTGCAGGGCCCGCATCTGCGGTGGTGTGGAGCAGGCCGCCAGCAAAATGGCGAGCGTCAGTGCAGGCGTCAGAAGGCTGTGGCGGGGTGCGACCGTGATTGTCAGCCTCCCCAATGCGATTAGGCTCCCGCTAGTCGAAGAGCTTTGACACGGATTCATCGTTGGCAACGCGGCGGATGGCTTCGCCGATCAGGCCGGCACAGCTCACCTGACGGATCTTGCCATCCTTGTCGGCCAGTTGAGGGCCCTCGATAGAATCGGTCACTACCAGTTCACGCAGTGCACTTGATTTCACACGCTCGCGCGCCGCGCCCGACAGTACGCCGTGGCTGACATAGGCGGAGACCTCCGTGGCTCCGGCGGCCAAGATGGCGCTGGCGGCATTGCACAGGGTGCCCGCCGAATCGACGATGTCGTCGAACAGGATGCAGCGGCGGTCTTTAACATCGCCGATAATGTTCATGACCTCGCTCTTGCCTGGTCCATCGCGCCGCTTGTCGACGATGGCCAGATCGACGCCCAGACGCGACGCCAGGGCGCGGGCGCGCACCACACCGCCGACATCCGGCGAGACGATCAGCAGATCATCCACCTTCTTGTAGTGATGGCGAATATCGGCCGCCAACAGCGGCGTGGGGAAGAGGTTGTCGGTTGGGATGTCAAAGAAGCCCTGAATCTGGCCCGAGTGCAGGTCCATGGTCAGCACTCGGTCGGCACCGGCGCGCTCGATAAGATTGGCCACAAGCTTGGCGCTGATCGGCGTGCGGCCGCCGGTCTTACGATCCTGCCGAGCATAGCCGAAGTAGGGCATCACCGCCGTAATCCGCTGAGCCGATGCGCGCTTCAGCGCATCAATGCAGATCAGCAGTTCCATCAGATTGTCGTTGGCGGGGTAGCTGGTCGACTGAATCACGAACACGTCTTCGCCGCGGACGTTCTCGTCGATCGTGACGAAGATCTCGTTGTCGGCGAAGCGTCGCACCTGCGCCTTGGTTAGGCTCATTTCCAGGCTATCGGCGATGGCCTGAGCCAGGGGCTGATTGGAATTTCCGGTGAGGAGTTTCATCTCCGTCGCTTGCCCCCTGCGTGAGTCATACAGCTTCTAGCAGGGCGTCCGCCTGGGACAAACCATCAAACCAAACTGATCGCTGATAGCAGACGGCCATAGTCGCCTTCCTTGCGCATTACAGCGCGGCGATTGGAGAAAAACAGCGCCTCATTTGTGCAGGTGTCGTGGCCGGTCCATTCGCGCTGGGCCACTCCGGCGGTGCGCAATCGCTCAAGGACGAAGGCCGGCAGGTCGAACATGCGTTTCTCCTCGCTCCGGCCCGGACGGAAGAACTGGCCCGAACCTGGGGCATCGGCCTCGAATTTTTCCAGAAACTCTAGCCCGACTTCGTAGGAGGCTGGGCCGATACAGGGGCCGACGACGGCCACCATGCGGCCGGGATCTGCGCCTAACGCAACCATGGACTCCACGGCGGCCTGCACGATCCCGTCGAGGGCCCCGCGCCAGCCAGCGTGGGCTGTGGCGACGATACCGGCTTGGCCGTCGGCAATCAGCACCGGGGCACAGTCGGCGCTCAAGGCACCACAGATCACGCCCGGCGTCTGGCTGATCACCGCGTCGCCCTGCGGTCGCCTGTCGCCCCAAGCGCCATCAGCGACCACCGCGATGGTCGAGTGAATTTGGAAACAGGTGTTGAGGTCGGACGCCTCCGCCCCAAAAAAACCAGCGGCGATGGCGCGGTTTTCTTCGACATCTGCTGGATCATCTTGCGAGCCCCGCCCTAGGTTCAAGCTGGCATAGAGGCCTTTTGAGGCACCGCCTTCGCGCGTGAAGAAGGCATGGCGAACCCCTGCGACGTGAGTAAGCAGAGCAGACTGGATGACCGGCGGCATGTTCTCGAGGGCCCTAGAGCAGCGGAGGATCGATTCCTTCACTATAAATCCAAGCGGCCTTAAACAGCTCCCCCATCTGATCGGGCGCGGCTAGGCGTTCAACCTGGCGTTCGATCACCGCCATGCCAGCTTCATCCGTTGCGGCGGCTAGCGCCTCCGCCCGTTCCAATAGGCCCAGTCGCAGCAGGAGTTGACCCTGGGTCATTAGGCCCGCGTTCGCCCCGGCCGCCCGGGCCGCGGCCAGCACCGCCGGGAAGTCGGCATGGACTGTAATGTCGGCCTCGCCAGGGCAGATCAGTGGATCGACCATCTGGTGGCGGCTGAGGGCCTGCAGGGTGTCGCCAAAGCCGGGCTCGTCGCGGCCGTAGTCGATCAGCAGGGCCGCGCCGCCGTGCCGGACGATCCTGTGGGCCAATTCGTTGGCGAAACCCACCTGAGCGGCACAATCTTCGTAAAGCGACCCTTCCGGTGCGTCGGGCAGGGCCGCCTGGGCCGGGGCGAGGCCGAACGCCAGTTGGCCGTCTGACCCCAAACCCACCCTGCGCTCGGCCCAGCCAGAGGCCGTGCGCACGAACTGGCGCGGGGGCAGGCAATCGAGCAGCTCGTTTGAAACCAGGATCAGCGGCCCCTCTGGCAGGCCGGAGAGCGTGCCGGTCCAATATGGAATGATCGGCGCCTGCGCCAGGCGCTGTGCCTGCTGGGCGGCAAAAGCCGGCGAGGCCTCGACAAGCCAGAGACTGGCCGCGGCCAGAAAGGCGGGTTCGAGCCAGGCCGCCCGCAGCATATCGGCCATAAGGGTCCCGTCGCCGGGTCCAGCCTCGGCAAACACGAATGAGGCCGGCGAGCCCATGGCCTGCCAGGTTGCCACCGCCCACAACCCGATCAGCTCGCCGAATATCTGACTGACCAAGGGGGCGGTGATGAAATCACCATCTTCGCCCAGAACCACGCGCGTGGCGTAGTAGCCGTCCTGCGGATCGTGCAGGCAGGCTGTCATGTAGTCCGCGATGGTCAGGGGCCCGGTGGCGGCAATTTGCGCCTTGAGCCTGTCGGCGAGGCTCATCCCTTCAGATCGCCCAAAGCGGGCTGTGCGGCGCGGCTGCGCCATATCAGCCACAGGCCCGCCAGGAGCATCGGTGTCGACAGCAACATGCCCATGGTCAAGCCGAGCGGGAACGACGGCATGAAGCGGTCGGGCTCACGCACGGTCTCCAGCGCGATGCGCAACAGGCCATAACCGGCCAGGAACAGCCCGCTGACCGCGCCGCGCTTGCGCAGCCAGTGCCCCTTGTGGGTGGCGATACGCAGGATCAGGAACAGGACCGCGCCCTCCAGCAGGCACTCGTAGATCTGGCTGGGATGGCGTGGCTGCGGCCCGCTAGCGGGGAAGATTATGCCCCAAGGCAGGCTGGTCGGCCGGCCCCACAGTTCGCCGTTGATGAAGTTGGCTATGCGCCCGAAGAACAGGCCGATCGGCGCAGCGGGGGCGATCAGGTCACTCAGGCTGAGAAACGGCAATTTTTGAGTTCGGGCAAAGGCAATCAGCGCCACCGTCACGCCCAGAAACCCGCCGTGGAAGCTCATCCCACCATGCCAGACCCGCAGGATTTCCAGCGGCTCGTGCCAGATCAGCTCCGGCGCGTAGAATAGCACGTAGCCCAGCCTTCCGCCCAGGATGATGCCCAGTGTCACCCACAGAATGAGGTCGTCGAGCTGTTCCACACTGGTGGGCGGGGTTTCGTCGGCCCAGAGCTTCAGATTGCACATCAAATTCAGGGCGTAGCGCCAGCCGAGCAAGATGCCGGCAACGTAAGCCAGGGCATACCAGCGGATCGCCAGCGGCCCGATATGGATCAGGACTGGATCGAAATTCGGAAAAATCACGCCTAACACCTTCTGAGCGGCACTATGGACAAGGTTTTAGCCCAGATGCGCTTCGCATTCACCCGAGTCCTGCCCTATATAGAGGACATGCAGACGCAAAATCCCTTCCTTGACGAATTCGCCAAGCTGACCACCGCCTTTATGGGCATCGCCGCCAGCGCCGGCGACGAGGCCAAGACGGCCCTGCGCAGTCAGGCTGATCGTATTGCTGCCGAATTAGACCTGGTCCGGCGCGAGGATTTCGAGGCGCTCAAGGTCCAGGTTGCCGCCCTGACGGCGGAACTGGCGGCGCTGAAGCATGCGTCCTCCAAGCCTAGCGCTGCGACAAAGGCGACGGCTTCGCAACCGTCAGGTGCTAAATCTAAGACCAAGAAGGGCGAGTAATCCCCAGCCCCGTTCCCCTGTTGCAAGAAGCCGTTGTGACGAAAGCGACGAAGCAGACTAGGGTTTCTGACAATTGATTCACGCGGGCGTGCGACAGCTCGCCCTCGCCCGCTACTGATCCGTGAGGACGTATGGACATTTCCCAGCCGGACGAAGACGACGTGCTGGCGCACCTCGACCCCCTAGAGGTGGTCGAGCATGTCCTGACGGCTGAAAATCTGGCTTTTGACCGCACCGAGGACGGTGACCTTGCCTTCGCCATCACAGGCGATTGGAAGGACTATGAACTGTGGTTTGCCTGGCGTCCGGATGCCGATTGTCTGCAACTCTGCCTCTCGCTCGACCTGCGCGCCGCCAAAGCGCGCCGCGCCGCGGCCCACGCCCTGGTCAACTTGATCAATCAGCGTGTCTGGCTTGGCCACTTTGAAATCTGGGTGGAAGACGGCGAGGTGGTATTCCGCCACGCCATGGCCCTGCGTGCTGACGAGCGGCCCAGCCTGGCGGAAGCCGCGTCCATGATCGACGCTGCCGTCGAGGCTGCCGATCGTTTCTACCCGGCGTTCGATTTCTTGCTACGCGGCGCGAAGACTCCGGAAGAGGCGATGGCCGCCTGCATGTTCGAGACCCAGGGCCGAGCCTAAGCCTATGCCCGTCGCGCCGATCCTGATTCTTGGCGCGGGCCGCATGGGCGGGGCGCTGATCGAAGGCTGGGGCCGCAATCCCGACTTTGATCCTCAGACGATCATGGTGCGCGATCCGCAGGTTTCGCCCGCGATCAAGGCTGCGGGGGTAGTCCTTAATCCGCCCGACAGCGCGCTCATCCTCGTGAAGACTGTGTTGCTGGCGGTGAAGCCGCAGATCTGGCGTGAGGCGGTGGCTGCGGTGGCACCCCACCTGGCAATGGACGCTGTGATTGTTTCGATTGTCGCCGGCGTTGGCTCGGCGGCGATCTCTCAAGCCTTCGGTGGCCGGCGCGTGGCGCGGGTAATGCCGACCACCGCCGTGGCGATCGGCCGTGGCACCGCCAGCATTTACGCCCCGACCGCCGAGGTGCGTGATGTCGCCCATGCCCTGTTTGCCGGCGTCGGCAAGATTGTCGACCTGGCAGACGAAGACTTGCTGCATGCTGCGACCGGGGTCTCTGGCTCGGCCCCGGCTTATTTCTATACCTTCATCGAGGGGCTTGAGACGGCGGGCGCGCGGGCTGGTCTCACAGTTGAGCAATCAAAGGCTTTGGCCCGGTCGACAATCCTGGGTGCCGCCGCCTTGATGGACAGCGGCACTGAAGAGCCGGCCGACCTGCGCCGCCAAGTGACCTCGCCGAACGGCACGACCCAGGCTGCACTGGACGTGCTGATGAAGGATCGGGCGCTAGAGTACCTTCTGACAGAAACCGTCGCCGCCTGCATAGCCCGCTCGCGCGTGCTGGCGGGCTCCTAACCTCCGGGTCGCCCAGACTATTCCGTTTTGCTGGTGGCCGGCGTCAGCGACGGCGTGTCGTAGCCCTCTTCCAGCCGCGCCTTCTCGGCCTCTGAGCACTCATACATCACGTCGAAATAGCGCGAGACGCTGTCCTTGAAGATGAAGGGGTTCTCTTCGCCCGGCATCATGGTGCTGATCATGCGCGCCTTCAGATAGGCTCCGTCGAATTCGGTGTGGTTGCTGACCACCACGGTCGCGCCCGCATCGGCGGCCAGCTTGGCGAAGCGCTTCTGGGTCTGGGCGTATTTCTCGAAGCGATCGACGCTGCGTGGGAAGTTGTAGGCCGTGCCACCCGGATAGGCGATCGTACGCGGCGCGCCGTGATCCTTCACGTTGAAGATCATCGACACCGTTCCGTCGGTGTGGCCGGGCGTGATGTACATTTTGATCGTCGTATCGCCGAGCGTGAGCTTCTGGCCGTCGACGACCTCCATGTCGCGCTTGGGGTTGCCGCCGGGTAGGGGCGGGCCGCCCAGCATCAGGTCCCAGTCGGCCTTGCTCATCAGGATATGAGCGCCCAGGTCCTGAAGGATCTTTGCACCCTCGTCATGGTCGCCGTGGCCATGGGTGATGATGACGTATTTGATGTCCTTGGGATCCATGCCCAACTTGCGTACGCCATCGACAATCGCTGGGCCCGAGGCATAGTGGAAGAGGGTGTCCACCACGATCAGACCCTGGCTTGTCTTGATCACCCACGCGCTGTTTCGCTTAATCCCCACCCAGTAGAAGTTGTCGAAGATCTGTCGCGGCTCCTGGTACCAGTCCGAGCGCGGCGGCACGATTTCGGCGCGCACAGCCGCCGTTTTCACCGCGTCACTGAGTCCGTTCACGCCGCCGGCGCGTAGGCGGCCGGCTGCGGCGTCACCACCGCCCGGAGGCACCACGCAAACCCGCGCCAGCAGGCCTGGATAGTCGAGACCCGCTGCCTTCTGGGCCGCGGCCAGGTGAATGTTCACCGGATCGGTTTCAGGCGTGAATTTAGGTTGGGCCGAGGCGGTGGAAAGGGTGCAACCAGCGGCCAGGATCGCGACCGCGCCGACTAGGATTTTCATGGCTTTCCCGCCTCTTTTTGTGGTTGGGCCTTCAAGGTCGACAATGAGCATGGAAGCGGGCGAGGGCCCTGTCAAACCGACGTAGCCGTGGCCGACTCCAACGGTGCTGTGCGGTCCATGATAACTTGGACTTGGGGCCGGCGACGACGTCTAGCCGGGCAGCTGCACTGTCGCCCGCAAGCCCCCTAGCGGCGAGCGATCCAGCGTTACGTCTCCACCCAGGCCCCGGGCCACGTCGCGGGCGATGGCTAATCCAAGGCCCACACCTTTCTCATTCTGATTTCGCGCTTCATCCAGGCGGTTGAACGGACGGAAGGCTTCCTCGTAACGCTCGACCGGAATGCCCGGACCGTCATCGTCGACCAGGATTTCCACCCCGCCTTTCGAGCGCAGGCGGGCGAGCACGGTAACATGCTCGCCATGGACGGCGGCGTTCATCACCAGATTGCTCAGCGCGCGCTTAAAGGCATTGGGCCGTACCTGAGCGATCAGGGCCTGATCGACCTCTATGGAAACCAGGGCACCGGCGCGGGCTGCGCCTTCGGCGACTTCTTCGATTAGGGTGCGCAGTCCAACGCTCTCCACCGCCTCGCCGCCCTCGCCACGCGCGAAGGCGAGGTATTCGTCGATCATATGCTCCATCTCAGCCAGATCGCGTTTCATGGCCTCGACCCGGCTATCGGGCTCGGCCAAGGCGAGTTCGAGTTTGAGCCGCGTGAGCGGTGTTCTTAAGTCGTGACTTACGGAAGCAAGCAGGGTTGTGCGCTGATCGATGTGTCGCTGAATGCGCGCCTTCATCGACAGGAAGGCATGCGCTGCCAGGCGCACCTCGCGCGCGCCGTAAGGCTTGAATGCCGGGCCCTCCACCCCCTTGCCGAAGGCGTCCGCCGCATCCGCTAAGCGCTCGATGGCGCGCACTTGATTGCGGATGAAGAGGATCGCAACCGTGGTTAGCAGAAGGGTAGCGACCACCATCCACAGGATGAAGATATGACCCTGGGTGGCAAAGGCCCGGTCGCGCGGGGCGATGATACGCAGCATGCCCTGGGGGGTGAGAACGCGGATGTCGACGAAGGCCGGATAGCGGGTGGTGTCGAACCAGAACGGGGCGTCTAGCCGCTCTGACAGTGCGGTCTGTAGCGCCCGGTCGATCGAGGCGATCAGTGAGGCGCGGCGGCCGGTTGGAAGCGTGCGGCCCGGCTGCAACACGATGGATAACGACAGGCTCTGTTCAGCCCGTTTTGATAGCAGGTCCAGGCCCGCCGGGCTGGGATCATCTTGCAGGGTGGCCACGGCCCAAGCCACGTCCCCCGCTAGGCCTTCTGACAGGCGGCTGTTCACCGAATTCCAGTGTTCGTCGAAA
>Ga0114978_10001188_pt1 | contig 21962 bp, 23 predicted proteins | sample S_140212_EF_Meta_FD_87027 | JGI IMG/M metagenome (GOLD analysis project Ga0114978, IMG submission 87027) | Freshwater microbial communities from Lake Simoncouche, Canada to study carbon cycling - S_140212_EF_MetaG | ecosystem: Environmental > Aquatic > Freshwater > Lake | place: Lake...
GACTGAAAAGAGCGGCGAGAGAAATCACTTTTTTTCGAGACTCACCAAGTGGAAGTGATTGATGAACAGGATGTGATGCCAACTGAGCGCTCAGTTTGGAATAGAGAAAATAAAGAATGAGCCCAACTACTGAGTAGAGAATGAATACTGCGCGATAAGACCAAGATTCCGACATCACATGATGACGCGTGAGAGCACTAGGGATGCCAACTAGGAGTGCACCAATCGCCCCTGCGCCGAAACCAGCCAAGGTGTAACGGGCAAAGAGTGATGTGCGCTGTTCATCGCTAGCGGTTGCTGGGAGCAAGGCTTGCTCTGTCGGTAAAAAGACACTGACATCGCCCGATGAAGGGTTGATAGTGCCGATGATTGCTACGACAAACAGCAACCAAAACCACGTGAAAGAGGCGAATCCGATACCTGTAGCAATCATTGCTCCCGAGGCAATATGAAGCAATGTCAGTCGGTGCAAACGATGGCCAAGGAGGCCTACGAGAAGGGTGAGAAGCGCGGACCCAAACAAGGTGGCGGTGATGATTGCCCCAGTATGAAAACTATTCAAGCCAATGAACGCGAAGTAAGTGGGCAATAAGGTGGAGACGAGACCATCTATAAACCCCCGTAATGCACGAGCTGAAATAAGTATTCCTGCATCGCGGCGGTGTATTGCAGGAATGAGTCGCATTATTTCATTTACGAAGTAGGCGTGGCGTTGAGCGCCGCAAATAGGCGAGCCTCTTCGCGTTGACGCAGCGCTGTATTTACTCTTTGTCGTTCCAAAATTTGCTCAAGCATTTTTGCCGATTGCGGGATGGGGTGACTTTCAAAAAACTCTGCTGCACTTGCCTGCAACTGTGGCGTATTTAGGTTTCGCACAGGTGAGACCATGCGCACAATGGTGCTCACGGGGAAAGCTGCATTTGCCTCGCTCCACCGTTCGCGAACAATGTTCCACGCAATTTCTCCGTATTCGCGATTGTTCATAATGCGACTCAAAAGAAATGGAGCATCTTGTGTCTTCACTTCAGGAGAAAAAGCGAAGTCACATGCACGGCTAACAAGTTCGGCAGACTGAAAGTCGGCAAGAGCGTAAAGAGCACGTTCCTGGTCTTGTGGAAGTGCTCCATTTTTGAATCGTTCAATGAAGAACTCAAATTCTTTTTCCCCACCGGTGGAAGCAACCACTGTTGTTGCGGCCGCCGCCACTTCAGGGTGTACATATTGCCCCGCTTCAGCCTGTGCTAAATAACCACGTGCTGTATCTTGAGCAACAGCATCGCCTGCATCGCAGGCAAGAAGAACAATGAGTAAGCCGCGTAATTTGCCACGCAGGTCGTCTTCGTTTGCCATAGGTTCCCACCCGATGTCGTTTAACGCGGGTCCGGCTAGGGCTGCAATGCGTTGTTGAATAGGCCCTTGTTGGTTGCCGGGCAAGAGTCGACCGCAGCCACGAATGCCAATGGCAATGGCTTGCCACACGGCAAGATCTCGCTCTTCGGTGAATCCGCTCACAAAGTTGAGAAAGTCAATTGCCTCAAGCCGTCCGGCAACTACAGCATTCCATGAGTCGTCGACCAAGTTGTACCGCTCAATAACGCTGAGCCCACGAATGGTTGTTGCATTGAGCCGTTGCAGCAGTTCAGGCGAATAGGAAACACGATAGAAACCGTGTCCTTGTGCGTTGACAACAATCGGGTCATTTGGATGCGGCAGATTCACGAGCATTTCTGCAGTTGATAGAAGCACTTTCGATTCTGCGCTGTTTGCAGACGACTGACCATTGCGTAAATGAATGGGGGTAATCCACAATGTGTCGTATGCGGTGTTGTCGAAAGAAAAGCGCTGCTGTTGCAGGTGAAGTTGGTTATTTCGCAGTGAGGCTGAAACAAGGGGATACCCAGGCTGCCAGATCCATGAATCCATGAGCGCTCGCACTGGGGCATCGCCGTTGTGTTCTTTGATGCTTGCTTCTATGGAATCCCATAGGTCATTTGTCTCGGTGTTGCTATAAGCGTGGGCGCGCAAGTATTTGCTGACGCCAGCACGAAACTCTTCTTGGCCAAGGTACATCTCGAGCATGCGTAAGAGAGCGCCACCCTTTTGATACGTGAGCACATCGAACATGCCTTCGCAATCGTTGGGTGACTCGACGGGAAATTCCACGGGGCGTGTGCTGGCAAGTGAGTCAACTTCAAAAGCAGCACTGCGCTCGAGGCCGAATGATGTCCATCTTTTCCACTGAGGTGCGAAGGCATCGACTGCGGCCACTTCCATAAATGTGGCGAATGCTTCGTTCAGCCAAATTCCGTTCCACCACTTCATGGTGACAAGATCGCCAAACCACATGTGAGCGTTTTCATGGGAGACAACATCGGCTACTAATTGCTGCTCCATTTGAGTGCTTTTCTCAGGGTCAACAAGCAGCAGTACTTCTCGAAACGTGATGCACCCGATGTTTTCCATTGCACCTGCAGCGAAGTCGGGCATGGCGACAAGGTCGAGTTTTGCGGCGGGGTAGCGAATGCCGTAATAGTCTTGGAACCACTTCAGTGAAAAAGCACCAACTCTTTTTCCAAAATCAGTGAGGTGTGCTTTGCCTGGAACGTGAACGATGCGTAAAGGTGTTCCGTCTACGTCGATAGGTTGCGTGGCTTCAAGTGGGCCAACAATGAAGGCAACAATGTAGGTAGACATCGACATGGTGTCGGCAAAGCGCACTGCAGTGCGGCCAGAAGCTACAGATTGGCGGCTTACTTCAGCACCATTGGAGATTGCTAAGTGATGGTCTTCGACAACCAAGGTGATGCTAAAGACGGCTTTGAAATCGGGCTCATCCCAGCAGGGGAACGCCTGACGACAATCGGTTGACTGCATTTGTGTTGCTGCAATGACCTGCTCTGCGCCATTTTCGTCGGTGTATGTGGAACGATAAAAGCCACGTAAGGAGTCGTTGAGCACTCCAGAAAACGAAATAGAAATAGTTGCCGTGCCGGGTTCAACTGCTGCAGCCGGGGTAATAACGAGACGTTCGGTTTCGCTGTGGAGGGAAAAAGAAGCGTCAAAGCCATTCACCTGCACGTTGTGAATAGCGAGCGCCTTTGCATTCAGCACAATTTCTGGTGCTTGTGCCAACACGTTTGCAGCAATGCCAACTGTTCCGTCAAATGTGGCCTGAGCAAGATGTGGCGTGAGCTGCAGGTCGTATCGGGTCGGAACAATATGGCGCGGTAGTCGGTATGGCTGTGCAAGATGGGGGGAAGTGCTGTTCTCCATCTGTAGGACGTTAGTGGTCAATGGGTCTGTGGGGTACTACGGTAAGGGACCGTGTCAGACATCACTTTTGTTCCCCGTGACCTCACCACCAACCCTGGAATTTCTTACGACGTAGTTGGCCTGGGTAATGCCTTGGTCGATGTCATAGCCCAGACCGACGACGCTTTTTTAGAACAACAGCAACTTGCTAAGGGTTCAATGGCGCTAGTGGATACCGATAGAGCAGTTTCGCTGTATGAAGCCTTACAGGGCGGCGTTGAAATGAGCGGAGGGTCTGCAGCAAATACCATGTGCGGAATTGCAAGCTTCGGCGGGCGTGCTGCCTATATTGGAAAAGTTGCGCAAGACGCTTTGGGCGATACTTTCTCCAAAGACATGCAGGTAGTTGGGGTCGACTTTAAGCGCCCGGCAAGTGGAAACTCGGTTCCAACGGGGCGGTGCATTATTGCGGTTACTCCCGATGCTCAGCGCACCATGAACACGTTCCTTGGTATTTCTTCTTTGCTTACTCCCGCCGATCTTGATGCTGCAGCAATTGCCGCAGGCGCAGTTTTGTACTTAGAGGGTTATTTGTACGATCAGCCAGATGCAAAAGTCGCCTTTCGAGCTGCTGCTGAAATTGCGCATAAACACAACAGGCAAGTGTCACTGACCTTGAGTGATTCATTTTGTGTCGACCGCCACCGTTCCGATTTTCGCGCACTCATTTCCGATGAAATTGATATTCTTTTTGGAAACGAAGCAGAGCTTTTAGCGCTCTATGAAACCGACACCTTTGAGTTTGCTGTCACTCAATTGCGTCAAGATTGCATTGTTGCGGCCATCACTCGTAGCGAGCTTGGGTCGGTTGTTGTTACTAAAGGTGGGGTGGTGGAAGTAGCAGCGCAGCCCGTTGCCCAGGTGGTTGATACCACCGGTGCAGGCGACCTCTATGCGGCAGGTTTCCTCTATGGGTACACCCGTGGAATGGATCTGCATACTTGTGCCACGCTTGGCCATATTGCATCTGCAGAGGTGATTTCACATGTTGGGCCACGCCCACAAATTGCCCTAAGTTCACTCTTGCCCGCGCAATAAGTGGCGTTAGCATTGAACTATGGAACTCACTGTTCTCGGTCAAACCGTTCGCCATCCCATTGAACATGTTGAGGTGTTTCCTGCGCCTGAACATGTCACTCTTGTACGTTTCACTACCGATGAATTGAGCTCGGTGTGTCCAGTGACTGCGCAGCCCGATGTGTCGGCAGTGGTCATTGAGTATCGTCCGCGCAAGTCGTGCGTTGAGTCGAAATCTTTAAAACTCTATTTGTGGAAGTTTCGCGATCGCGCAGTGTTTGCTGAAGCATTAGCTGCTGAAATCGCCGATGAAATTATGACCACGGTGCAGCCTGAGTTTGTTCGTGTGGCCCTCACGCAACGCCCTCGTGGCGGCATAGAGGTTCATGCCGAGGTAGAACGCAACCGCTAGTCCTACTGTTGGCGTCCGCGCTGCATAATTTTGTCGCGGCGTTCAGCAACTGCGTTGGCGCTAAAGGAACGTTTGCGCCATGCCTTTGCTTCCGCTGCCTCAGTTGACCAGGCATCAGCATTGGTGGTGGTGAGGGAATATGTATTGCGAATGGTCTGCACGCCGCTTTGCTCATTGCCAATAATGTCGAGTGCAATTTTGCGGGTGAAGGGCATGAGTTCCGCATGTGGCACCACATGATTCACTAAACCGTATTCGTAGGCTTCATTTGCATCCATGAAGTTTCCGGTGAAGCTCATTTCACGTGCCCGGCGAACGCCAATGGCTTGTGGCAAGAGCACAGAGAGACCCCAGCCGGGCATAACGCCTACGCGGGCATGAGTGTCGCCGAACTTTGCATTTTCAGATGCGATGAGAAAGTCGCAGTTGAGAGCGAGTTCAAAACCGCCGGTAACGGCCACGCCGTTGATTGCACCAATGAGCGGCTTGACCAATTTCGGGAATGGTCCGCGTACGCCGTCGGCATTGGGTGTGCCGTCGGCACCTGTTCCACCAAGCAAGTTGCTTGAGGCGTCACCAAGTTCTTTGAGGTCAAGGCCTGCGGTGAAGGCGGGGTCGGCCCCTGTGAGGATGATGACGTCAACGTCTTCGCGCGCATCGGCTTCTTTCATGAGCTCGGCGAGAAGCCTGAGAACCTCGCTACTGAGGGCATTTCGCGCACCTGGTCTATTGAGCGTAATGGTGGCAATGCGCTCGGAAACTTCAAGAAGGACAACGGAATCTGACATGTCTCCATACTGTCACGCAAAAGGGAAGTTATGGAAGTGGGAGATGATCTGTTGCCATGACAGAATAGTGAAATGAGTCTTGTTGTAGTTGAAAAATCAGATGGAGTTGCAACTCTTACCTTGAATAATCCAACCGAGCGCAATACGCTTACCGCGCCAATGGTGGCCGACATATTGGCTGCCATGGACGATGTCGAGAACGATTCGGCCATTGGCGCAATTGTGGTGACGGGTGCTGCTCCTGCCTTTTGTGCTGGTGCCAACTTAGGAAATCTTGCAACGGCAACACCAGAGAGCTTGTCAAATATTTATGAAGGGTTCTTGCGCATTGCGCGCAGTCCACTTCCCACCATTGCTGCTGTCAATGGTGCAGCGGTTGGCGCGGGAATGAACCTTGCTTTGGGTTGTGATGTGCGTATTGCGGCACGACGTGCGAAGTTTGATACGCGGTTTTTGCAAATAGGAATTCACCCCGGTGGTGGACACACATGGATGCTGCGGCGCATTGCTGGCCCGCAGGCAACAATGGCAACAGTCATATTCGGTGAAATTCTCGACGGTGCTGAAGCCGAGCGAGTGGGTCTTGTCTGGAAGTGCGTCGACGATGACATGCTCTTGACGACTGCTCATGAAATGGCGGCTCGTGCCGCAACCGCTCCACGTGAGCTTTTGAAAGTCACTAAGGAAACCATTCAGGCAATGTCGGGCATCGATGCCCACAGCGATGCCGTGAAGCGAGAAATTGAGCCACAGGTGTGGAGCACTCGCCAGCCATGGTTTGCCGAGCGTCTTGCAGCCCTCCAAGCAAAAATTTCCAAAAAGTAGAATTACGTATGCGAAAGATGTTGCGATGCGTCGTCGCAACATTGCTGTCTGTTGCCTTGGGCGTATCTGTAATTCCAGTACCTCACGCACAAGCGGCTGTACTGAAAAGCTCCTACATCGTTACGTTGCATCACCGCAGTGATATTGATGATGTTGTTGCTGCAAGTAAGAATTTAGGGGCGAAAAGGTTCAATATTTTCCGATATGCATTAGGCGGTTTTGCGACCGACCTCAGTGACATTGCGGCAGAAACATTAAGGCGCGATGCACGAGTGAAACGTGTAACTAAAAATGTGGAAGTGCACAAAAGAGAAATTCCGCCAATTCAACTTGGTGCCCCATATCAACTTGATCGCATTGATCAAAGAGCCTTACCACTTGATGATCGGTTCAGTTCACCTGCAACGGGTGAAGGTGTTCAGATCTACATGATCGATACGGGCGTGCGGGCGACCCACGTAGATTTAGTGGGGCGGGTCATTGCTGGTGTAGACGTGGTGGGTAATGATGAAAGTGGTTCTCCTAGTTCTCCTACATCGGACTGTGACGGACACGGAACTCACACAGCAGCTACGGCTGCGGGTGCAACATTCGGAGTAGCTAAAAAAGCCACAATTATCGCCGTGCGAGTGTTGAATTGTGCTGGTGACGGTGATGTTGAAGGAGTGGTTGCTGGTATTGACTGGGTGCTGCATCATCACCGAAGCGGTGTGCTTGCTGTGGCAAATCTCAGTTTGGGCGTCAATGCCGACGAGAACTCGCTCCCCATGGATGATGCAGTGCGTGACCTCTACGACGACGGCATTGTTCCAGTAGTGGCTGCAGGCAATGATGGTAAAGATGCTTGCCAAACGTCTCCTGGGCATTTACCTGAGGCGTTGAATGTTGGCGCGGTTAATAGCCAAGATGATCGCTTCAACAATGGAGTAATCGGCTCAAATTACGGAACATGCCTCGACCTGTTCGCACCAGGAGTGCGTGTGTTGTCGGCGGGAAGTGATTCCGACACGGAAACCCATTACGAAACAGGAACATCTATGGCTTCACCTCTGGTAGCTGGGTATGCCGCATTGCTTGCGCAGCAATTTCCCAATGCCTGTCCAGTATCAATTGAAGATGCCATTAAGGGAAGAGCTACAGCGAACGTGGTAAAAAATGCAGGCACAGGTTCGCCAAACTTGCTTTTGAATGTGCTCGATATTTCCACCGTCGGAACCGCAGTTCCTGGAACACCAAATGCATTGGTAAGTACTCCTAAAAATGAAGGTCTCGTGGTGTCATGGGATCCAGGTTGCAGCGGTGGCGCGACATCGGGAACAAATACCATTCAAGTGAGTGTGAGTGGTGCCAAAAATACATTCCGCACAATCAAAATGAACGATGCTGCTGGGCAAGTAGTGCTGAAGGGCCTAGATAACAACCAAAAGTATGTGGTTCGGATACGACGTCAAACGGCTAATGGCAGAAGTGATTGGTCTGTACCTTCACTTGCGATGAGCCCAAAGCCATTGGTAACAGGTCAAAAAGTATTGCTGAATACGCTTGCCCGTTCAACCGAGGCAACCATTGGTGGGCAATGGCTGGTGTCAGCAGAGTCCAGTGGGGTGTGTCGAGTAACAGCAAATGCGGCACGTATGTATTTCATGCGCAAGGGAAGTTGTGGCGTTGCGGTGCAGCCTCAATACACCAATGTGCCCTTTACGCGTACTTTCTCTGTTGGGGAAACTATTGCTCCTGCTAACAGCGGACGCGGTATACGCATTGTGTATTCGCGTAGTTTGCGCCGGTTATTCGCAATTGAGGCGAGCAACAGTGTGAAACGCAGCGTGGCTGTAGTGGCGCCCGAGGTGGCTCCCGCAAGCGGAAGTTTCTCCCTGACAATTCTGAATAATGGACTTTTGTTGGAAGCTCAAAGTAAAACTGGCAAAGTTGCCACATCAGTTTTAAGTATTCCTGTCCAGTGCGACGCCTCTGGAGTGTGTGTCGACACGTACGGCGCCGATACCTATGGCACAAGCCAATTGCAAGCGCTTGGTATTTACATACCAGCCGAAGATCTGCGCTGGTTTGTGCGCTGGGGTCAATCGGTAAAAACATTTGTCATTGTTCGTTAAATCGGCAAACAATCCTTCACATATTCCAACGACGAGCGTATGGTGGCCCTTGAAGGGAAGCGTTGCAATTGGAATACCCGAGAGGAGACCCGATGAGTAAGCGTCATCACAGTCAAGAAACTGTGCCACCCCCAAGCGTTGAGTTACGTGCTCACGCTCACAACGAGCGGCATCGTATGCATTCAGCTCTAGACGAAGTGGCAGAGCTGGTGAGTCAAGGAATTCCGGCAGAAGACATTCATGAACCTGGCAAGTCGTGGCGTGTGGAAGCCCATCACGATAAGGAACGCGCTATTCGCAAAAGCAGTGGCGAAGTAAAGCACTGGAAAACAAAAGACTGGAAAAGGCGTTCAGTTGTGCGCAAACAGCGCGCTATTGCGCTGCGAGCCATTGCTGACTAAATGCTTCGCGACGCTGGTCCCATTCTTCCAGGGTGAGTGCAAACCGATGATGGTCTTCCCATAACCCGTTGATCTCTAAATAGCGTTCTGCGGTTCCTTCGTTGCGAAGTCCTAGTTTTTCAGCGATGCGCAAACTATTTGTATTGTGGGGAATGATGCAAATTTCGATGCGATGCAAATGCAGTTCTTCGAATGCGAATTTCAAAAGAACAACAACAGACTCTGCGACGTAGCTTTTCCCTGCTTGTGCTTGGTCTATCCAGTAGCCAATTGTTCCGCATTGCATGGCTCCGCGCATGACGTTGTTGATGTTTACTTCTCCAGCAAAAATATTGTCGACAAAGAGACCGAAAGCATATGAGTTTCCCGATTGGCGTTCACGTTCGCGAATATTGCAACGCGCAGAGAAAATATTGCGGTCGAGTGCTGGGTCGGGCTGATTAATGGGGCGAGCGGGTTCCCAGCGGGTGAGCCATTCGCCATTGCGTCGACGCACTTCACTCCATGCAGAGAAATCTTCAGCCACTAATGGCCGCAAAACGACGCGAGAGCCATACAGACGCAAACCGGAGTTTGCGAGTGAGCCTGAGCTGGATCTTGCGGGGTGCTGGTTCATGATGCTTCGGTAGCAACCACTCCATCGAGAAGAGATGCCGTTGAAATAATGATATGCGACCGTTGAAGTTTGCGCATGATTGCAACGAGTGCGCAGCAGCCACCCACAATGACATCGGCACGGTCAGCGTTGAGGCCAGGGTTAAAGAGCCGATCGCGCAGAGCCTCGGTGGCAAGAGTACGAAAGACATCTTCAGCAGCATCGCGGGTGAGCGCAAAGCCGTGAAGTTTTTGCACATCAAATTGTGTGAGCCCAAGTTCAACCATGGCAATAGTGACAATGGTTCCAGCAACGCCAATGATTTCATCACAGTCGGCAAGTTCGGGAATCTCCCGTAGAACATCGTCGACTTCGTCAATAATGACGCCGATGGCGTTCGTGAGTTCTTCAGGTCGTGGTGGGTCGGAGTGAATTTCCTTCTCTGTGAGGCTTCGTGCGCCGTAGGGAATGCTGACAACGCGGGGAGTGCTATTTGGGTTCCCAACAGCAATTTCGGTGGAACCACCGCCAATGTCAATGACGGCAATCAACTGTGGGTTGTTCGGCAAGGGAAGCTGTTGTTGGGCCCCAATGAAAGATAAGCGACCTTCTTCTTCACCTGAAATGAGGCGAGGAGTGACTCCAACTATTGATTCCACGTCTGCAAGAAACTCTGTTCCATTGCCGGCATGGCGTACCGCTGCGGTTGCAACCACACAGATATTTTTAACGTCATGCTCAGTGAGCACAGAAGAGTAGTAACGCAGTTGTTGCAGAGTGTTTTCCATCGATTCTGCGGAGAGCATTTTTGTGCGCAGTACACCAGTGCCGAGGCGAGTAATTTTTTGTTCGCGCACAAGCGTGTTGCCATTGTGCGAAATGAGCAAATTCGTAGAGTTGCTCCCAATATCGATGACGCCGATCATAAGTGCGCAGCCACCCATCGCCCCACAGGGTCGTCTCCACCTGCAAGAAACCATGCGTAGTGAGCGTGAAGACATTTCACTCCACGACGTGTGCCTGCAACACCGCCACTTGGTTTTGGCCCCGTGTGTTGTGGTGGCAAAAGTGAGTCACGTAACACTTGGTAACGCAGATGTGCTGAAGCAATATCTGCTTCGGCAATTTCAGCCTCAGACTGGTCAACCCCACCTATTGATTCAAGCCGTGCCACCGCAACGTATTCTTTTTTGCCGACAAGCCAAAACAATGTAGGCATGGGCGTTCCATCGAAAAGGAGAGGCGCGTTTTGAACAACAATTGGGTCGCCGTTGCTGCTCCGCACGACGACTTCAAAGTCGCCTTGCGGAGATCTACCCAAGAGTTCTGTCACGCGCTGAATATCGGCGAGTGATGCCACGAAACAATTCAGTAGATCTTTTAGAGCACTGCAATAAGGATGATAACGAGAACGGCAATTCCTGCTACGACAGGCAGTGCACGCTTCAACATTGTTGAACCTGCTGCATCGAGCAAGTTAAGGGGAGCTGCTTCAGGGGAATCAATTTTGCGCACAACAGGCTCGGCTGACGTGGTTGGCTCAACGACCTCTGCCACTGCAGGTGCTGATTCTGTTTCGCTTGGAATTTCAGAAATAAGCGTGTTGAGGTTTTGCGAAAACTGTGCAAGCAATTTGTCGCTGATGTCGGCCATTGCGCCGCGACCAAATTGTGCAACTTTGCCAGTAACGGCAAGGTCGGTGTTTACTTCAACTTTTGTGCTGGTGGGAGAAATGCTGGTGAGTTGTGCAGTAATCAGTGCAGATGCGTTTCCCTTACCGCCGGTGTCACGTCCTTCACCTTTTAGTACGGCTTTATGATCAACATCATTGCGCTCAAGGAAAGAAGCCTGACCTTTGAACTGTGCCTGAATGGGCCCAACTTTTACCTTCACCACTCCGCGATAGGTGTCGCCTTCAACTTCCTGCAACTGTGCTCCTGGCAGGCAGGGCGCAATGAGCTCTACGTTGGTGAGAATTTTCCATGCCTCGGCAACGGGCACATTGACGGTGAAGTGATGATTTAGTTCCATTGGTTGAGATCCTCAATCGTGTCGATATCAAAAGGTGACCCCGAGCAGAGTACTTGCTCTACGAGTTCGGGGCGACTGCTGATGAGATTTCGTGCCCCAAAATCTCCAAGCAAGGGGAGCAGTGGCCACACCTCGGCGGCGAGGCGCACGGGGTTTCCGGGCATTTTCTGGCCATCTGGTTGAACATATAGGGCCTGAGCAATGGGGGAGCCTGAGGAGGCCACAGCGACCCAATCGGCAGGCCTAATAAAGGGTTGGTCGCCCAAACCCACCACTATTGACGTACCACCCATGCTGCGAGCTGCGTGAATGCCTGCCTGTAGCGAACTGGCCTGGCCGGTTTGCCACTCTGGGTTATGAACCAAGGTGACCCCAGGGTGACTGGCGGCATCGCTTGAAGGCTCAACTGCACCCCAGACCACGAATATGTGGTTGAAACCAGCCTCTACGACCGAGCTAACGGCGTGGGAGAGCACACTTTGGCCACGCAGAAGGCTGTGCAGCTTGTGGGTATCACTCGCGAACCTGCTTCCTGCTCCAGCGGCAAGTAGCACGGCCACGGTGCTTGCCGGCAGATTTTGAGGCGTGGTCACACCTCAATTTATCACTACGGTATGGGAAGTATTTATGTCACTTCTACCCGGCACCCAATTTGAGGGAAATTCTCTCGTCTGCGCGGGCAAACGCGCGATGGCCGTTGCGACTATTGCCTGTGGCCTTGTGGTCGGTTCAAGTTCCGTTACGCATGCTGCAGGAACTGCAGTAGTGGTGCCGCCAGCAGTAGTGCAAACTACATGGCGCGAACCTCAGTTGCTCACAAAAGATGCACGTCCGCGATTCGACGCAGTGAAAAGCATTGCTAGTGAAGCACTCATTGCAATTGCCACTTTTATTGAAGTACCAACTAATGAAAATTTTGACACATTTCAAATATCTCGTGCTGCATTAGTTACTCGTGTAGCTGCTCGCGTTAACGAGTCTCGTGCAGCAATGCTGGAAGCCTGGTCGCAAGCATCGTTAAAACACCAGATGGCGCTCATTGCTGGTCTTACAACATTGGGTGTTGGTTATGAATACGGTTCTGATAATCCGAAAAAAGGACTCGATTGTTCGGGGCTCGTTGCCTATGCATGGAAACAAGTAGGAATTGCTCTACCTCTGCAGTCAAAACGGCAATGGGAATCTTCTCGCAATGTAGAACAAAAATATGCTTTGCCTGGTGACGTCGTTTGGTATCCGGGCCACACCATGATGTATCTCGGAGTGGGTGATGCGGTGCTGCATTCGGCACGCGAAGGTTTAGGTGTGCGTCTTGGTTACATCAACTGGAAAGAAATTCCACGTGTTAAATTTGGAAATCCGGAAGTTTCACTTCTATCAGTGAATCGGACCGCTGGCGTCTTTTAACGACGGCGATTGGCGCCCAGTGCGCTGAGCAATAATTTCTGCACAAATGGAAATAGCGGTTTCTTCAGGTGTTCTCGCACCAAGGTCGAGGCCAATGGGTGACATGAGGCGAGCGAGGTCGGTGGGCGAGGTGACCCCTGCAATAGCGAGTCGCTCTATGCGTTTCGCATGAGTTTTGCGTGAGCCCATGACCCCGATGTACCCAGCTTTTGTGCCGAGTGCACCTTGAATAGCAGGCACATCAAATTTTGCATCGTGTGTAAGAACACATACCGCATCGCGCACAGTGAGTGACTTGCCGTGACTTTCAAAATAAGCGTTTGGCCAAGTAACAACAACTTCATCGGCCATGGGGAAGCGTCGCCGAGTAGCGAATACTTCTCGCGCATCGCAAACGGTGACGTGGTAACCAAGAATTTTTGCCACTCGGGCAAGTGCTGCGGTGAAGTCGACCGCACCAAAAATCCACATGTGCGGAGGTGGTGCAAAACTTTCCACAAATATTTTCACCATGGGTGTGTCGTCAAGATCTTCAGGTGTTGTTTGGCCATCGGCGCCATAATGCCGAACGCCTGTTGTGCCAGCCTCAAGTTCACCGAGCGTGTCACGAGCAACAATGCGGTCGAGTTCAATATTGCCGAGTGAACCCGTTGAAGCGAGTTGTGGAGAAACAATGAGCCATGCTCCAATGTGTGGGCCTTCAATAATTGTTGCGAGCCCAACAGGAGTTTGCTGTTTTGTTCGCTCGGCAAGAGCCTGCACAGATGAATTTGTAAGATACTCATCGAGTGGTTGTATGAAGAGATGAATGATGCCGCCACAAGTGAGACCAACGGCAAAGGCTTCATCGTCTGAATAGCCAAAGGTGATGATGCCTGAAGACTTTTCGCCAGCCAAAATGGCAAGGGCTTCACTTACTACCGCACCTTCAACACAACCACCACTAACTGAGCCCACCACTTCGCCGTTTTCGGCAACAGCCATGGCAGCTCCTGGTTCACGCGGGCCGGAGCCTTCGACATCAATTACTCGCGCGACGGCAACACGTAACCCACGCTGATGCCATTGTGCGAAGTCGTTGAAAAGTTCACGCATAGATACTCAAAGTGTACGGACTAAGAGAATGGTCCGGATTGTGCTATTCCAAGTTCGCGATAATTCTGCACAACTCATTTAAGGCATCTACAGAGTGACCTTCTACAAAGTCGTCGGTGTGGGCGAGTGCAGCTGCCATGCCCTTTGCTAGTGGGGCATAGCCAGGGGTGACCTTCAGAGGATTCACCCAAATAATGCGATGAGCAACGCGGTGGAGGCGTTCCATTTGTGCCGACAGCACTTCGGGGTCGCCGCGGTCCCAACCATCAGAGAGCACCACCACAATGGAGCCGCGAGCGATGCCACGAACACCCCATGAATCGTTAAATGTGCGTAAGCACTCACCCAGACGTGTGCCGCCACTCCAGTCGGCTACTTGCTCGCTCGCGCGTGTGAGGGCATAGTCGGGGTCTCGTGCCGACAGTTCTTTAGTGAGGCGGGTCAGGCGCGTTCCGAATGTAAAAGCTTCCACGCGGCGACGGCCGACAACAGCTGCGTGAACGAAGCGCAAAAATGCCCGCGAATAGGGTTCCATGGAGCCAGAAATGTCGAGAAGTAGAACAAGGCGACGCATTTTTTCGTCGGGCTCTCGCCAGTATCTGCGAATGGGTTCACCACCTGTGCGCAATGAAGCTCGCACGGTACGACGCAAGTCGGGAGCGTGTTGATGATTCTTTGCGCGCCGCGTACGTAGAGACCTGCGCGTTGGGCCAGCGAGGCGCAGTTGGTGCATCAGGTCTTGTGCAAGGCGTAGTTCGTCGTGTGAGTATTCGGCGAAATCTTTTTTACGCAATGATTCAACGGCAGAAAACCGAAGGGTCAAAGTGAGATCTGCGTCGCTGGGTTCTGCCTCGCCGTCGCCATCGCCTTCGTCGTCATCAACGGCTAGTTCGATGCGCAGAGTTTCAATTTCTTCCTCAATATTTTCTGAAAAACGATGTTCCCAAAAGACACGAAATGCGCGATCAAAAACTTCGCGGTCTTCGGGCCTTCGAATGAGAGTGGAATGGGCAGCCCAATAAACATTTGATTGTTCATCAATGCCAACTCTGTGCAGTGCTTTGACAAAAGTAAGAACACTGTCGACAGGCGCAACTACACCGACACCACGCAATACGCGAGCAAACGCAACTGCCATTTCCTCCGCGCTAGATGCGGTATGAGAAAGTGTGGTCATTACTAGCCGTGAAATGCGCCGCGCTCAAGGGCTTGCTTAACGAGAGCATTGACTCCAGTTTCGCGGACTCTTGCATGATCTTCTCGGTACTTCAAGACAGCACCTAGTGTTGAATCGACAAACGCTTCGTTGAGTTCTTGTGCACCCAATTTGCCCAGGGCAGTAGCCCAGTCAATTGTTTCAGCAATGCCTGGCGGCTTATAAAGCTGCATTTCGCGCAGTGCTTCAACGGCGCCGGCTACTTGCCGAGCAAGCACCGTAGAAATGTCTGGAACACGGAGTTTGACAATAGCTACTTCGCGATCGAAACCTGGGTGGTCAACCCAGTGGTAGAGACATCGGCGCTTCAGTGCGTCGTGAACATCGCGTGTGCGGTTAGACGTGAGAATAACTACTGGTGGCGTTGTTGCACGGAAGGTGCCAAGTTCAGGAATAGTAATTTGAAAATCGGAGAGAACTTCAAGAAGGTATGCCTCGAACTCGTCGTCGGCGCGGTCAATTTCATCGATGAGAAGAACAGGTGTTGGACCATTTGTTGGTTCAATTGCTCTGAGAAGCGCGCGCTTGAGCAAGAACTTTTCGTTGTACAGCTCTTCTTCTAAACGAGCTGTTCCACTGCCAGCTGCTTCGCCGGAAGCTTCTGCTGCACGAAGGTGAAGAAGTTGGCGTGAGTAGTCCCAGTCGTAGACGGCCTGGCTGATGTCGATGCCTTCGTAACACTGCAAGCGAATAAGTTCTGCATTGCGAGCCTCTGCAATTACTTTTGCAAGTTCTGTTTTGCCAACACCAGCTTCACCTTCAAGGAGAAGTGGACGATTCAAAGTAAGAGCAAGAAAAACTGCAGTAGCGATACCGTCGTCGACGAGGTAGTCGTGTGCAGTCAGTGCGTTGCGCACTTCATCGGGAGTCCGTGGGACGTCGGAAAGATACGCCATTAACCATAAATCCTAAGGGTTCTCGGCGCCGTATGCCCCGTTTTACGCAACAATCCGCGCCGAAAACTAGGTGTCGAAGCCTAAACCGAGACGGTCGAGCGATTTCAACCACACATTTCGCTTGCCCGTTTTATCTTCTCTATCAAGTGACCATCGAGTGGCTTGAATACCTGCGAAACGAAATGGCTCAGGCGGAAAGGGAAGGGGTTTGTCTTGCACAAATTTTGTTGAAGTGGCTTTGCTACGACGTCCATCAAGAAGGTCGAGCATTACTTCTGCTCCAAAACGCGTAGAAGCAGTACCGAGCCCCGTATAACCGAGTGCATATGCAACACGACCACCCATGGCGCGACCCCAAAAAACACTGAAGCGCGTGCAGGTATCAATTGCTCCACCCCAGGCATGAGAAAACCGCACACCTTCTAGCTGTGGAAATGTTTGGAAGAAATGTTGCGATAAAAGCGCCCACGACTCGGGGCGAGATTCCAATTCCGTATTCATCTTTCCGCGGAAGTAGTACATGGCGTCGTAGCCGCCCCACAAAATGCGGTTGTCAGCGGTAAGGCGGTAGTAGTGAAATTGATTGGGAATGTCAGATACGCCTTGTCGATTTTGCCATCCAATGCTGGCGAGTTGTGCTGGCGTCAGTGGCTCGGTGACGAGGCAGTAGTCGTATACGGGGGCAACATAGTGACCCAAACGCTTGAGTAGTGGTTTAAAAGCGTTCGTTCCAAGGGCAACTTTTCCGGCACGCACGCGGCCAAGTGGGGTGTCAACTAGAACACCTACGCCATCTTTTTCAATACTTGTTGCTTTGCTGTCTTCGTAGATGCGAACACCTAAAGATTCGGCTGCAGTTTTCAAACCCCATGCAAGACGTGCGGGGTCAATGAGCGCAGCACGATCTTTACGCCAGAGACCACCTGAGTAAGTAGGTGAGTTCACCTGGCTGCGCAGTGTCTCTTGGTCGAGCCATTCAACAGATTGCCCAAGTGAACGGAGTTGTTGGTAATCGTCGCGAAGTTCTGCGAGGTACGAGGCGGGGTGTGAACTCGTTGCAACATCAATTGCGCCAGTGCGCTCGTAGTCGCAGTCGATGTTGTAGCGGCGAATAGCCGATTCAATTTCGTTGAGATTATGCAAGCCCAGTTCTTCCAATGTATTGACTTCATTGGGAAAGCGCTGTTGAGCATTTGCTACACCATGAGTGAGCGATGAATCCATGAAGCCGCCATTGCGTCCACTTGCAGCAGACCCCACTTCGTGGGCGTCGATGAGAATGACGTCGCGTGATGGGTCGCGCTCTTTTGCAATGATGGCGGTCCAGAGCCCGGTGTATCCACCACCAACAATGCACAAATCACAACTTTCGGTACGTACGAGTGTCGGATTCGAGTCGGGCTCGTCGGCATCGTCATACCAGTATGGATACGGATCTGCATCAGCAATTGCGTCTAGATGACGCATGTCGATAGCTGGATTGTCCATTGTTCTCACCCCTAGGTAATACGCACCTTACCGCACTCCTCGGGCAATGTGCAGAGGTATCAATATTCAGTAATGTCTTTATATGGATTTAGGAATTGTGGGTAAAAAAGCTGTTGTTGCAGCAGGAACTTCTGGGCTGGGTCTCGCAAGTGCAGTATCACTCGCTGCCAACGGGGCGCATGTTGTTATTTGTGGTCGCAACCAGGAACGGCTCGATGCTGCTGTCGAAACAGTGGGTCATGGGTGCATTGGCATAGCTCACGATGTGTCAGAGCAAAAAGGAGCTCGTGCATTTGTGGAAGACGCGATGAGCCGACTTGGTGGAGTCGACATTCTGGTGACAAATGGTGGAGGACCACCTCCAGGAAACGCCATTGATATGCCCATCGAGATGTATGCAATGGCTCTTGAGCTGAGTCTTTTGTCAGTCATTTCGATGTGCCAAACAGCGCTGCCAAGTATGCGCAAAACGGGTTGGGGTCGCATTATTGCAATCACCTCTATTTCGGTGCGCCAACCGATTCCACAAATTGCTCTTTCCAATACTGCGCGCGCGGGGGTCACCGGATATTTGAAATCGTTGGCCGGCGATGTGGCGGCAATGGGAATCACGGTGAATACTGTGCAGCCTGGTGTTCACGCCACAGATCGCATTAAAGGTGTGTACGGAAGTTCGTTAGAAGCAATGGCAACAAGTATTCCCGTTGGATTTGTGGGTGACCCTGGTGACTTTGGTGAAGCGGTTGCATTTCTTGCAAGCCAGCAAGCCAAATTCATAACAGGAGCAAGTATCAACATCGATGGCGGCCAGTTCGCTGGTTTGCAGTAAGGACCAAATGTTTATTCACGTAGTTGCATTTCGCTGGAATGAAAATATTTCTCCAGAACAAATTGGTGTCATTTCGGAAACTCTGAAGGCATTGTCACAGCATGTAACGGAAGTAAAAAAGTATCGCTTCGGCCCGGATGCCGGTGTGAGCGCACCCACGAACTTCAATTTTGTTGTGGTAGCGGAATTCGATTCAAAAGATGACTGGCGTATTTACGATACGCACCCAGAACACAACCGTGTACGTAAAGAAGTACTGGGGCCGTTCATTGCTGAGCGTGTCGCAGTGCAGTTCACCGCTTAAGAGATCTCACTTCTCGGCGCAGATTGTCGCGAAAAGCGATACATACGGCGCCGAGAACCCTTTGGGGGGGATTCATAGTTGTCCCAAAAGCGAAACGCGACAAGAACATAGGCGACGCCCAAAACGCCGTCAATGACGTAATGCTCGCCGAAGTAAACAAGTGTCGCCATCATGCAAACTGGGAAAATGACCACTAATGGTTTGAGGAACTTCGGTAGTTGTGGTGCGAAAAACAAGATGACAAGAAGTGAAAAAGCCACGTGCAAACTTGGCACCGCGGCAACTGGGTTCACCACTTCACGACCACGTTCAATTACGCTCGAGACGGTGTCAAGGCCAAGATGACTCCAGCCGCGTACCGCAGGTCGAGCCAACTTGCCTGACAGGTGGCCATTACGCGCCGCCATCCACGGTGGGGAAGCAGGGAAAACAATGAATGTTGCAACACCCATAAAGAGCACAGTTGCAAGCCGGCGCATGTAGCGAACCCATTGGTCTCGGTTGCGAATCCACAGCGCAACAGCGGCGCCCATAGGAACACAAAAGTGAGTGAAGTAAATCATGGAGCCAACAATGTCGTACCAGCGCACCGAAGCGGCTTCATAGAAGTGGCGTTGCATCCATACGTTGGGGTCGGTGCCAAAGAAGAAGAATCTGTCAACGTTACGAGGTAGAAAAACTTGAATAGGCATGCCAAGTTGGTCGGCCAACCCACGGCTGTAGTCATAGGCGAACCACATCACCACAAAGAGGCCAAAGTCGCGCAACATTAGCCATTGGCTGAGGCGTGGTTTTCCCAGGTTTCCCGCAACGAAGCCACCGAGGACCCACGCAAGAACAGCAATGCGGTCGGTGGGGATTCCGTAGTTGACTCCCGACCAAATAAATGCAATGACGTATGCAATGAGCGCAGCGGTGCGGAGATACCGCAACTGCACAGGAATTACTTCGTGGCCTCTTCAAGCGCGCGACGCACGAGCACCTTGGCAAGATGCACGCGGTACTCAGCGCTTGCGTTGAGGTCGCTTTGTGGGTCGGCTTGAGCAGCAGCGAGTTCTGCGGCATCGGCAACCGATGCACCAGATGCCAATGCCGTGGCTACATCTGTTGCAAGAACGGGCGTGGAGCCCATGTTGACGAGTGCAACACCAGAGCCGCCGTTGCCACGCCATGCGGCAACACCAACAATGGCCCAATCCTGAGCGCGGCGATTGAACTTCTGGAAGCTCCACCCGGCACCGTTCATTTTGGGAACGCGAATTTCCGTGAGCATTTCATCGGGTTGTAATGCCGATTCAAGAAAGCCCTTATAAAAATCTGTTGCTGCAATTTCGCGTGTTCCAGATGCGCCTTGAACAACGTATGTGGCTCCGAGAGCAAGAGTGGTTGCAGGAAGGTCGCTGGCAGAGTCGGCGTGTGCAATAGAACCACCAATGGTGCCGCGGTGACGTACTTGAGGGTCGCCAACATGGCCTGCTGCGCATGCAAGAAGTGGAACATGCTGTTTCACGATTGGTGAAGTCTCAACGTCCATGTGACGGGTGAGTGCACCAATAGCAATGTAACTACCTGCATCGGTGATGTACGAGAGATCTTTCAAGCGACCAATGTCGACGAGCACGCTTGGTGCTGCGAGGCGCAATTTCATGAGTGGGAGAAGTGAGTGCCCACCTGCAAGGAACTTGGCATCTTCGCCGTACTCAGTTACCAAGCTGATGGCTTCTGCAGCACTTGATGCGCGCTTGTAGTCGAAAAGTGAAGGAATCATTATTTGCCGCCTTTTGCACAAGCAAGAATGGATTGAACAATGTTGTGGTAGCCAGTGCAACGGCACAGGTTGCCCTCAAGACCCATACGCACTTCGTCTTCTGTTGGGTTTGGGTTTTCGTTCAACAAACTGATGCCCGCCATGACCATTCCAGGAGTGCAAAAGCCGCACTGCAGGCCATGATTTTGCATGAAGGCATCTTGCATCGGATGCATTTTTCCGTCGGTTACCAAACCTTCAATGGTGGTGACTTGTGAGCCATCGGCTTGCACGGCAAGAACTGTGCAGCTCTTTACTGCTTCACCATCGAGGTGGAGCGAGCATGCGCCGCAGCTAGAAGTATCGCAACCGATGTTGGTACCGGTGAGGCCAAGGTCTTCACGCACATATTGAACGAGCAAAGTACGTGGCTCTACATCACTTTCGTGAGTCTGACCGTTAACAGTGACGCTGATCTTCATGGTTCCCCTTTACGCAACGCTCTAGTTGCCGCACCTATTATGCCTCAACTGTAGTGGCAGCAACTCGGGAGAAGGAACCCGAAATGGGTCCTTTAGCGGTCGAGTGAGTCGAGCCCGCGGCGGGCGAACCACAAAGTGAGCACAGAAAGGCCTACAAGGGCAACGAGACCGCCCCAAACGCCATCCCAGGTGACATCTCCGAGGAAGCCCTGGCGAGATAGCCGCAAGATATTCGTTGCTGGGTTATATCGGGCAACGGTGTGTAGCCACCCGGTCATCACATTGAGTGGGGTTTGTGCGGAAGACAAAAACATCGTGAGGAACAACGTGAGTTGCATGATGGCGGCCCCGCGCATGTCGCGAAAGCGATAGGCAATGCCCAGACCCCAACCTGCGGCAACGGTAGATAGGCCGAGTGCCGAGATGTACAGCGTGGCAAGCCCGACGAACCCGGAAGTGAGTCGTGCTCCAAAACAAAAGCTCACGAGAAGAACGATTGTGACGACAACCAAGGTGCGAACCCAGCAAGAAATGAGTGGCCCAATAATGAGGGAGCGACGGGGAGTGGGAGCCATGAGTAAGCGGTCGAAGAATCCATTTTCTATGTCTTTGATAGCAGAGAAACCAAGCCCTACGCCACCGAAGGCTGAACCCATACAAACTGCGAGTGGCATGTACCAATTGATGCTGCGATCTGTGGGGAAGCCAGGAATTTTTGTGATTGCAAAAAAGGTGCCGGCGAATGCGATGCTTTGGAAAATTGGCATTGCAAGTGTTGGCAAGAAAGTAGACGGCAGTCGGCGCGTGTTGCGCAGGGCTCGCGCAGATAGTGCAGAAGCACTACGCATTGTTGTTACTGTGAATTCGTCAGGAGTGAAAGTGTTCATTGTGCGGTAATCCTTTGTGCGAGTGCTCGTAAGGCAACAGTAAAAGAAACAATCATGATTGCAATAGGTACCAAAATTGCGCGCGCTACGGCACCGCTGCTTAAGCCATCAATGCA
>Ga0114978_10001189_pt1 | contig 21950 bp, 21 predicted proteins | sample S_140212_EF_Meta_FD_87027 | JGI IMG/M metagenome (GOLD analysis project Ga0114978, IMG submission 87027) | Freshwater microbial communities from Lake Simoncouche, Canada to study carbon cycling - S_140212_EF_MetaG | ecosystem: Environmental > Aquatic > Freshwater > Lake | place: Lake...
AAGCTATAAAGACAAAAGTACTGGCATTAAAATACGCATGCTCAAAGAGCAGACCTATATTCCTGAGCTATCTGTGGGTGTCAGAGATATTTTAGGAACAGGCTTATTTTCTGGCGAATATTTTGTCGCTAGCAAACGCTATCGCGATCTGGATATGAGCTTGGGAATGGGCTGGGGTCAGCTAGGTACCCGCAACAATGTGAATAACCCCTTTGTGAGCGTTCTAGGATCAAACTTCTCCACTCGGGCCGCTCCCGTAGTGGGCACTGGGGGTACTGCCAACCAACAATACTTTCATGGCACTGCTGCTTTTTTTGGTGGCGTTCAGTACCGCACTCCATGGGACGCTTTGGTACTTAAGGCCGAGGTTGACGGTAATAATTATCAACAGATGCCCTTTGGCAATACCTTAGCCATTAAGTCGATCTTTAACTTTGGCGCTACCTATCAAACCAAGAATGTGGATTTCACATTGTCATCATTGGGCAACTCCCAAGTCATGCTGACTCTCGGACTGCATGAGCGCATCGATTTGCTTAGCACCCCCAAGCTAGCTAATGCCAAACCCGTTCCAGCCGATCTCAAATCAGTTGGTGACTACTCTCCTACTAACCCAGGTCTGCAACTATTTTTACAGCCCCAAGAAATAGCTAATAAGAGCTCCTCCAAAACTTCGGCTACTACCACTGTTTTCAAAGGTACTAATTCCAAGCAGGAGCTTAGCCAATCTGTTAACGCCAATACTGCCTTGACTAATCCCTTTATTGATGGCATTACTCAGATCCCAAAAACCACTCAGACAAGTACTCAGAAATCATCAGGGGGTGGTGGCTCAGGCAACCTCAAGAGTCCCACTGTCTTGGCCAACTACAAGCAAACCTTAATTGATTTTGAAGAGCAAACCCAATGGCAAGTCAAAGATTTGCGCGCTACAAAAAATAGTTGGATCATCGATCTGAGTGATGCCAGCGGAGTCTTCTTAACTGATCGAATCAGTTTGGGGGTCGCACCTTTGCATCGTGATGCTCCCACTCAAATTGAGACCTTCTACCTTAATTTTTATAACTGGGGAATGTTAGTCAGCGAATTTAAGGTTGATCGTAAGCAGTGGATGCTAAGCCAAACCCAACTATTACCCCCATCTCAGCGCCGTGATGCTATTACTGTTACCAATACACCTACCGATCATGATCATCCCTTCTTTGGCAAAGGGTTTGCTAATCCTGCAACGATTACGCCTGCCTCAGTGGTTCAAGAGCTAGCAAGCGCAATTAGCCCTGGCGTGCCTGCTGCATTTGATCACCTTACACAATCACTCACCCCAAGCGCGGAGGAAATCGCAGCGCAAAACCAGTTAGAGTCGAGCGCGAAGTTGATCGAAATTCCATCGCGTAAACCATATGAAACCAACCTAGGTATCTCTTACTCCCAAGTGGTAGGAAGCCCGAGTGCGCCGTTGCTATTTGCCTTTGGCATCAAGGCCGATGGGGTCTATAAGTTTCGTGAAAATACCTGGGCAACGGGTACCTTTAACTTACGCCTAGTCGATAACTTTGGCAAGTACAACTACGATCCACCGCCTACTGGATTGCAACCCGTGCGAACGAATCTTCGGCAGTACATGACTCAATCTCTGGCGACGATGCCCAACCTGCAGGTGACCAACACCGGCAAGCTCTCTGATAATCAATTTGTGAGTGCTTATGCTGGCTATCTAGAACTGATGTTTGCAGGTGCGGGTAGCGAGTATCTGTGGAGGCCGACTAACAGTCGAATCGCCATTGGGGCTGATATTAATCGCGTACGTCAGCGCCAATTTAATGTCTGGACATCCATGCAAAATTACGCAGTAACTACTGGTCACCTCACGACATATTGGGATACGGGCTTAGAAGATATCCTCGTTAAATTTAGTTACGGCAAATACCTCGCTGGCGATATCGGCGGGACTCTAGATCTATCCAAAGTCTTTCAAAATGGGGTAAAAGTGGGGGCATACGCCACGCGCACTAACGTCAACTACGCACAATATGGTGAAGGCTCTTTTGATAAGGGCTTATACGTCCTGATACCGTTTGATGCCTTCTTTGTGCGACACAGCGATTCAGTAGCCAACTTGCTATTTACGCCACTCATTCGCGATGGGGGAGACATGCTCATGAGAAAGTACAAACTCTATGACATGACCCGCACCCGCGATAGCAATGCTCTCTCGCTGGGGCCAACTCAGTAACCGCCATTAATCAAGCCGCAAATTGCTACTATCATTATTTAAATAGCTTATTTCATTGCCCCTGTGATCTGAGGTGGGGATAAAATGACGTATAGCTAACAATGGGAAAACCTATGAAAGCAGTTCTTTTGGCCGGCGGTCTTGGCACCCGAATTTCTGAAGAAACCAACCTGCGCCCTAAACCAATGATTGAGATTGGTGGCAAACCGATTCTTTGGCACATCATGAAAATGTATTCTCAGCACGGCATTCATGATTTTATTGTTTGCTGTGGCTACAAAGGGTATCTAATCAAAGAATATTTTGCGAACTACTTTTTACATATGTCTGATGTCACCATCGATATGAGTAAAAATTCTGTGCAAGTACATCAACAATATTCTGAGCCCTGGAAAATTACTCTAGTGGATACGGGTGAGAGCACCCAAACTGGCGGACGCCTAAAGCGTATCAAAGATTATATTGATGGTGACTTTTGCATGACTTATGGTGATGGCGTAGGTTCGATTGACATTACCGCATCGATTGCCTTTCATCAGCAGCACGGTAAATTAGCCACTATGACCGCAGTTCAACCTCCAGGTCGCTTTGGATCGCTCAATCTAGATGGGACAAAAATTGCCTCTTTCCTAGAAAAACCCCAAGGAGATGGCAGTTGGATTAATGGTGGATTTTTCGTCCTGAACCCAAAAGTGATTGATCTTCTTGCAGATGACAACGCCGTTTGGGAAAAAGAGCCCCTTGAAAACCTAGCCCGAAATAATGAGCTTCAAGCCTTCTTTCATAAGGGCTTCTGGCAACCCATGGATACCTTGCGCGATAAAAATCAACTGGAAGAGCTCTGGGCATCAGGTAGCGCTCCTTGGAAATCCTGGTAATGAAGCAGGCTCAAGTAGACCCCCAATTTTGGAGTGGTAAAAAAGTCTTTTTAACGGGGCATACTGGCTTTAAAGGCGGGTGGCTATCCCTTTGGCTCGTCTCAATTGGTGCAAAGGTAACTGGTTATGCATTAGCACCCAATACAACACCTAATTTATTTGATGTGTTGGCGATTGACTCTCTTGTAGAGAAATCCCATATCGCCGATATCCGTGATTTAGCGACTCTACAAAAAGCCATGTCGGAGGCAAAGCCTGATATTGTGATTCATATGGCTGCTCAGCCATTGGTACGCTACTCCTACGTTAATCCAGTAGAAACTTATGCCACCAATGTGATGGGTACTGTACATTTATTGGAAAGCACTCGCGCTATTGAATCTGTGCGCGCTACCGTCGTAGTAACAACCGACAAATGTTATGAGAATCGCGAGCGAGAGGCAGGCTATCGTGAGGATGAGGCAATGGGAGGATTTGATCCTTACAGTAGTAGTAAGGGCTGCGCAGAATTGGTGACTTCTGCTTACCGTCAATCTTATTTTTCTAAATCTGTTAACCACCTTGCTTCCGCTAGGGCGGGTAATGTAATTGGCGGTGGGGACTGGTCTGAGGACCGCCTGATACCGGATGCGATTAAAGCATTTGAGGCAAATGAGCCACTAATGATTCGCAATCCCTTGGCAACTCGTCCTTGGCAGCATGTTTTAGAGCCTCTTTCGGGTTATTTGATATTGGCCCAAGCGCTCTATGAGCAGGGCGCTGCATATGCATCTGCCTGGAATTTTGGTCCGCGTGATGACGATAATCGCACAGTACAAGAAGTGGTAAATCTTTTGATCTCTGACTGGGGTAACTCAGCCCGCTGGGAAAAAGAAGGCGCTGAACAGCCCCATGAAGCCCATCTTTTGAAATTAGATTGCTCAAAAGCGCATACGCAACTTGGCTGGACTCCCAAATGGAGTTTAGAGATGGCAATGCAAACCATTGTGCAGTGGCAAAAAGCTTATCAAACCAAAGAAAACATGCAAGCAGTTAGTCTTGCGCAAATTAACCAATACATGAATGCTTAGTAATGAATACACAAACTATTGATATTAAAAAATTAGAGCAAGAAAAAATTCGTAAGCAAATTGCTGATTTGGTGGATCAATACGCTGCCATTGAATTTGCTCCAAAAGCTTTTGCTCCTGAGCAAACTATCATTCCGCCGTCCGGAAAGCTCATTGGTGCGCAAGAGCTCAAAAATATGGTCGATGCCTCTTTGGATGGCTGGCTTACTACTGGACGCTTTAACGAGCAGTTTGAAAAAAAGTTAGCCGAGTTTATTGGTGTCAAACATGCCATTACAGTTAACTCTGGCTCTTCTGCAAATTTAGTGGCATTTTCGACGCTTACTTCTTCGAAGTTGGGTGATCGTGCAATTCAACAGGGCGATGAAGTGATTGGCGTGGCGGCAGGGTTTCCGACAACAGTTAATCCCATTATTCAATTTGGTGCTGTTCCTGTATTTGTGGATGTGGATCCCATTACTCACAATATTGATGCTACAAAAATTGAAGCAGCAATTAGTCCAAAAACTAAAGCGATCATGCTTGCTCATTCTTTGGGTAATCCATTTAATCTAGATGTGGTAACTGCTCTGTGTAGGAAACATCAGCTGTGGTTGGTAGAGGATTGCTGTGATGCACTAGGTACGACTTATAAAGGTCAGATGGTAGGCACCTTTGGCGATATTGCTACCTTAAGCTTTTACCCCGCTCACCACATCACCATGGGTGAAGGTGGCGCTGTCTTCACAAATAATTTTGAATTAAAACAAATTGCTGAAAGCTTTCGGGACTGGGGGCGTGATTGCTATTGCCCCCCAGGAAAAGATAACACCTGTGGTAAGCGTTTTTGTTGGAAATTAGGTAATTTACCCGAAGGTTATGACCATAAGTACACCTATAGCCACCTAGGCTATAACCTCAAAATAACGGACATGCAAGCTGCTTGCGCATTAGCTCAGTTAGAAAAAGCGCCTGCCTTTATACAGGCGCGTAAGGATAATTTTAAATTCTTAAAAGAGCGCCTTAGCACTTGTGAGGAGTTCTTACAACTCCCAGAAGCGATAGCCGATTCTGATCCCTCATGGTTTGGCTTTCCGATTACTGTTAAAGAGGGTTGTCCGGTCTCTAGATTAGATCTGACTACCTATTTAGATCAAAACAAGATTGGTACAAGGCTATTGTTTGCTGGTAACTTGACGCGCCAGCCATATATGGTCAACGCAAAGTATCGGGTGAGTGGTGAATTAACCAATACCGATAATGTCATGAACAATACTTTTTGGATTGGGGTGCAACCAGCCTTAACGAAAGAGATGTTGGAGTTTGTGGTACAAAAAATTGAAGCGTATTTGGGCGTTAATTTCTGATCAGTAAAAGAGCATGAGCCAAATAAAAGCATTTGACCCAAAAGCATTGCGTAGGACTGTCTTGGAGATGGCTTATGCAGGCTCGACTGTGCATATTGGGTGTGCTTTTTCTATTATTGAAATATTGGCGGTGTTATATCGCCAATATTTACGTTACCCAGAAAATAATCCCCTCGGTCAAGCCAGAGACTATCTGGTTTTAAGCAAAGGGCATGGCGTGATGGCTCAATACGCCTGTATGCGTGAAATGGGCTGGTTGCCAGAAGAAGCTTTTACGCAATACTTTTCTGATGGCAGTGATCTCAAAGGATTATCTGACTCTCGGGTGCCTGGTTTAGAGGTTACTTCAGGGTCCTTAGGTCATGGATTTTCTGTTGGTGTTGGCTTGGCGCTAGGTGCTCAGTTACGCAATACCGATCAGAAAACCTATGTGATCGTAGGTGATGGAGAAATCAATGAAGGCCCCATTTGGGAGGGTGCTTTGTTTGCCGCACATCATCAACTCAAAAATTTCATGGTGATTGTCGATGAGAATGGCTATCAGGCGATGGGCAAAACCAATGACATTTTAGATCTAGGATCGATTCAAGCCAAGTTTGAGAGTTTTGGCTTTGAGGCTATCACTGTCGATGGCCATGATGAGGATGCCTTTAGCGAGGCTATCAAGCAATTACAAATCAGTTCCTCTTCGGCACCCAAAGCAATTATTGCTAAAACAATCAAGGGCAAAGGCGTGTCATTTATGGAGCATGACAATGTCTGGCATTACACCCGATTAAGTGAAGATGCTTATCAAAAAGCGCTTCAAGAAGTAGCCGGCGAATCCAAATGAGGGAGGCATTTTCAGATACATTGCTTGCATTGGCAAAAGCGGACCCTAATGTTTTATTGCTAACCGGGGATCATGGTTATGCACTATTTGATGCCTTTCGGCGTGAATGCCCAAAACAATACATTAACGCTGGAATTGCTGAGCAAAATATGGTGGGCATGGCTGCTGGTCTGGCCCGATCTGGATTTAAGCCGATTGTTTATGGCCTGGCTGCTTTTATTCCTGTACGCGTACTTGAGCAAATTAAGTTAGATGTAGCGCATGATCAATTGCCTGTCATCTTCATTGGGGATGGTGCAGGTTTTGTTTATAGTCACCTAGGCACAAGTCATCAATCTACTGAAGATATTGCCTGTACTAGGGCAATTCCGAACCTATCGGTTTACTCTCCGGCTGATGCTCATGAGTTAACCACCTGTATGAAGTCAGCCTATCAATCAAATTCAGCTGTATACATTCGCATGGGAAAATCTGATCGGAATAGTGTGCATTCTTCGCCGATTGCTCCAACAATTGGGGATTTACTTGTAATCAAACAATCTCGAAATTCAACTTTGGCGTTCATTGCGACTGGCTCACTCAGTTCAACTGCCTTAGCCCTAGCCAATACTCAGTATCCCAACGCCTCCGTGTGGAGCGCACCCTTTATTAAGCCGATCAACACAAAACAAGTGATTGAGATCTGCAAACAACATCAAAAAATTGTGACGTTTGAAGAGCACTCTGTACTTGGTGGTCTTGGATCGACTATTGCAGAAATTAGTAGCGAGCACAACCCTAGCCAGATCTTCAGAATTGGCATAGAAGATCGTTTCTCTACCCACTGTGGCTCATATAACTATTTACTAAAAGAGCATGGCTTAGATGAGGGCGCAATCGTTCAAAAAATTGACCGATTTGTGACGCAGAAATAAGAATGCGCATCGCTATCTTAGGAGCCACTAGTGAGATTGCAAAGGATGTGATTAATCTCTTGGGCAAACAACCCCAATACGAATTAAGCTTATTCTCCCGCCGTCCTGAGCTTGTCTCTCAATGGGCTTCTAGCCTCAATTTATCAGCGCAGCCTCAATCCCTAGCCTTAGATCAGTTTGATTATTCTGATCAATTTGATGCAATCATCAATTTTATTGGAGCGGGCAATCCTCAGCGCATCCAACAGATTGGTGATGAGATATTGGATGTCACACAACGCTATGACAAGATGGCAATCAACTATGTGGAGCGCTTTCCAAAATGTCGATACATTTTTCTGAGTAGTGGCTCTATCTTTGGCCCAGACTTTGCACTACCTATTGACATGAACTCTCGTGCCAACCTTCAAGAAAACACACTATTGGCATCAAACTGGTACTCTAAGGCCAAACTAGCAGCAGAATGCGAACATCGCTTACACAATCATTTATCGATAGTGGATATACGGGTATTTAATTACTTTAGCCGCAGTCAAAATTTATCGTCTAATTATTTAATGTCCGATACTGCAAGAGCTATTCAGGAGGGCACGATACTTTTAACTAGCGCTGAAAATATCGTGCGGGACTATATTCACCCTACCGATTTTAGTAATTTATTAATCGCCATCCTCAATTCAGCTCCACTCAATACTGCCCTTGATTGCTATAGCCAATTGCCTATTGATAAGTTCAGCTTACTCAATACACTAAGCGAAAAATTTAATCTTCAGTTTGAGATTGAAAAAGTAGGAATTGATCAGAACCCAACCGGAAACAAGAGTAACTACTACTCACTCAATAGATCAGCAGCTAGTCTTGGCTATGAGCCGCAATACTCATCTTTAAGTGGAATACTCGCAGAATTACAAGCCTTAGGATCTGGCTTAAGCTACTTTTAACTCAGCACTGATTTTTCGAACGATAGTATCGACATACGAGTCAGCATCAAACAGCTGCATTTGAGGGCTTTGCAAAAAGTGTGAGATAGCATCTTGATACGACTGGTATTTTAGGGCGTCAATTCCATTGAGAAAATCATGCAAAGCCTCCATACTCTCGAAATCTCTTCGATCAATGAAGCATTCTTTGGGGATGCAGTTCGTTACATTGTTCGCGCCCCAATAAATGGGAACACAGCCGGCCATCATTGAATCAAATATTTTTTCAGTGATGTAATTCGGTAAATCCTTAACATTTTCATAACAATAAGAGAATTTGGCATTTAAAAGAACGCTGTCTTTATTGGCAATGGGTCCTTTAAAGCTTGGAAATGGTTGGTAGTCAAATAATTGTGAGCGTAATCGATTGATACGTCGCTTAATTTTTTCTGTAGCCGTAAAGGCTGGACTAGGCTTATCCCAGCCTAAACCATATAACTCAAAATCTAATGGGTGATTGGCCTCATACCAGCGAATGACTCGCAGTCGCTCTTCATACAAATCATTTTCCTCTTGGGTTTTGAAGCGCTTATTGGCATTGATCAAGCAAGAAAAGATCGAGCGCTGCGCAAAACTAGGAACAGGCTGCACGCGCAACTGGTTAGGCACCATCAATACAGTGCCATTGGTCAGCTCACCGATGGATGGATTCCAAGTAAAGACATGATCAAATTGCAGGCAATACTCTGCATTAGCATTTAAGAGGTTGATGTGCGGATTTTCTAAGGCCAATAGGAATTTTGGGACGTTTTGCTCGCTGATGGTCTGACCTTCAACATAGATTTCAAACTCAAGCTTCTGATCAAGATTTCTGTCGGCGGTATTGAGCTCTATCTCTAGCTCTTTAAAACCTGTCTTTAAGCACCGCATGAGGTAGGTAGGGTTATATAGATGATTGGGATCATTCTCTCTAAATAAAGAATTATCTTGATGCCCGGCAGCAAAAATACTAGCGTATCGCATCAGGCCTACCGAACAGTTTCATTACAAATGAATTCACCCTCACCCTGCACTTGGCAATTAAGGCAAGTAGGTTGAGCGTCAAAAAACGTAGTTGGTGAGGCGGCGATAATCGATATTCACTTAACAATTGATACCTCTTAGAGTCAATCTTGAGCTTGCCTGCCGTTAATATTTTTTTATACAAAAATAGACGATACAAAGTAATCAACAATAAATAATCTGGCAACTCCTTCTTCTTCAAATAAGATAAAAATCTCAAGCGGGAATCCCTAGACTCTAAATTGCTATCATTTCCATCATGGTGCTGATAAATTCCTGTAGGCTTGTTCGCCCAGATCATCTCCCCTTTATTAGCCAAGTCCATTAGCCAGGCAACATCTCCATATTTTCCATATTGACTCGAAAATCGAGTGTCACCAATTGCCCGCTTGTTATAAATATAAAAAGGGAAAGGGGCAATCCCAAGCTGATGCCTGCCAAAATACCGCCATGCTAAATCTCTGGCATCCAATATTTTTGAATAATTTCCGCTGCCAAGAAAAGATAGTTGTTCATTACCGCTTACTTGCCTAATCCTTGCATTGCATCCGAATGTAATGGCACTGGGGTAGGATTGTTGAGTCTGCCAAAAGTCAGCTACATAATTGGACAAAATCAAATCATCATCGTGAAGCAGCGCAAAGTATTGTGTTTTTACTTCGGAGATACAAAGATTAAAATGCTCAAAAGCGGGAAGGCATACACTATCATCATTGCGGTAGATATACTCCAGGGAAGGCATCAAACTACCCAATAATGATGCCAGCTCCTTATTATCTGAATTGTCAGAAACAATTAACCGAAACCGGTCGTCCGTTTGAGACAAAATTGAGCGAATAGCCTCAATAGCCTGTTGCGGGCGATTGTGGGTAAGGAGATAGATTGATAAAACATCGGCCATATAAGTTGTCGGATAAACCTAGAGAACTAGTCTAGTATGCACTGCTTTCCTGGACTCATAAACCCCTTGACCCACAATTTCTGACAAGCTTGCTCACTTTGCTAAATCAAAAACCCTCATCGAAATTTTTACCTTGGCTATTAGTGCTCTTAGCCTTTACAAGCATGGTACTAATAGTTGCGCCTAACAAAGGTGGATTCTGGTTTGCAGATGATGGTTTCTTTTTGCAAATGGGATGGAATGCAGCCCATGGATATGGATGGGATCAAGCCTTGCCCCAAAGTCCCAGTTATTTAGTGCACGCATGCTTAATGCGTTTGGGGGTTGTGGAATACCTTCATTTTCGGTATTTCAACTACACCTTAATGTTGATCGCATCCCTACTCTTTTTTTGTAGCCTTAAAAAAGGTGAGGAACAAACACCTTTGTTACCAGTCGCTTGTTGCCTCGCTATCTCAGTAAGTTTAAATTCAGTGCAGTCGCCTAACTCACTTGTCATGAATTTTTGGATGATGGGTTGCGGGCTATTTTTCTTTGCATGCTCGCCTACAAGATTTAATAAAAATATATTATTTTTATTAAGTGGTCTCCTATTGGCAATTGCAGGCTTTATGCATGCTGCCGCTGCGATTGCAGTCATACTAACCGTGCTTTGTATGAATTTATTGGCAGAAAAGTCTTGGGGGAAATCATACGTCTTCACACCTGTATTTATCGTTGGATCCCTCTTGCTCTGGGGCTGGTACATCCCTACAGTCGGCCTGGAGGCACTGCTAAGCCACCCTATTGGTCACGATGCCAGCCTAAAACAGCTTTTAAGTCGCATAGGATTAATTCTTACGTACTTCATAAAGGCGCTATTGATTTATTGTGTTTGCCTATGGGTGGGTAAGAAATATCTCAAACTGAATATTGAAAAACTCAGGAGCATACTTTGCTTGGGGTCAACTTTCGTCGCCCTTTCCTCTTTGCTGAGTTACCTCACCCCTGCATACTGGCCAATCAAGCCATTTGTTGAGGCCTTAAAAATTCCTGGAATCATTTATTACCCCCTGTTTTTCATTTTCTTTGAATTTGTCTTAACGCTAATCACTGATGTCATCTACATTCAAAAAGTTATCTCAGTAAATACTATAAAAAATATTTTATGGCTGAAATCCATGGGGCAGAAAATCTTTGATTCAACCTGGACGCAAAAAAAATTCTTGATCTGCTTTGCTGGCTTTTTTCTGTTGCCAGCATCTTTGGCAGTCGGGAGTAATACCGCGATTATTGTCGGTCTCGTTTTCTTTGCAGGCCCAGCCGCTGGCTTAACCATCTTGACATGGGGCTACCTGCAAGAAAAGCAAAAAGCCTATTTGTGGGTGCTACCAACATTTTCAATTTTTTGGCTATTGATATTTTTTGGTATATCGTTTTCTTATAACCACCCCGCACCCCAACGCTTATTAGGCTCACCAAAAGTAGAGCTTTCAAACACCCCAATGACTGGCTTGCGGGTTTCCGATCGCTATCAAACTTCTTTGCTAAAGATACTCTTGGCATATCAATCAAGTCATTGTGAAAACCGCTACTTACTCATTTTGGACTATCTACCAACTTTGCACTTCTTATTACAGCACGCTGCCCCAAGAGAAGGTTTGCAATACGCAGTAGTCAGACCCATGTTATTTTTTCCTAATGAAACAATATTGGAAAAACTCGATAAAAATACTGGATGGTGTGTAATAGATGCAACTGGTATTGAAACTGAGCATGAGATCAAGAAAAATAATGGTGTAGATATTCGTAATACAGTACGTAGCTTTTTACAGAGCAATAGCAAACATATTTACGAAATTGATAGTCCAGGGCCAGAAATCGTAGGAAAAATCTATTTTTATTCTTATTAAACTAGTATGATATTTCCACTTTAAAGGCCTGAGTGCTGTACTGAAATCGGCTGAATGCAGAGGGTTTTATGCCAGAAAAAAAGATGATTAGCATAGTGACGCCGTGCTTTAATGAGGCGGACAATATTCTTGAGCTGAATACTCGCATTACTGAAGTGATGGCGAGCTTACCTTATGACTTTGAGCATATCTATATTGACAATTCATCGACAGATGGCACAGTAGAGATTATTAAGGCCATTGCGCTATACGATAAACGTCGAAAATTAATCGTCAACGCGAGAAACTTTGGGCATATCAGATCCCCATACCATGGCATTATGCAATCCTCGGGCGATGCCTGCATCCTGATAGCCTCAGACTTACAAGACCCTCCTGAGATTATTCGTGATTACATTAAAAGCTGGGAAGATGGCGCAAAAATTGTGATGTCCGTAAAACCAGAAAGTGAAGAATCTGCAGTCATGTTTTTCATTCGCAAGCTTTACTATCAATTTATAGACAAAATCTCCGAGGTTCCTCTTATCAAGAATGCCACTGGAGCAGGGCTCTTTGATAGAGAAGTAATCACAATACTGAAAAAAATTAACGACCCAAACCCTTACTTTAGGGGTCTTCTTTGTGAGATTGGCTTCCCCATTACTCAGATACCATTCAAACAACCTCGCAGAAAACGGGGTATCACTAAAAATAATTTTTATTCCCTATATGACCTAGCGATTATTGGCATCACCAATCACTCGAAAATCCCACTCAGAATTATGACTATTGGGGGATTTTTCTTGTCATTTTTAAGCGCTTTAGTTGCGCTTGGCTTTCTCATTGCGAAGCTGTTTTTTTGGAACTCATTCCAGCTTGGTACTGCACCAATGCTCATTGGCATCTTCTTTTTTGGCGCAATTCAGACCTTCTTTATTGGCGTGATCGGGGAATATATTGGTTCCATTCATACGCAAGTGCGTAATATGCCCCTTGTTATTGAGCAAGAACGTATTAATTTTGATTAATTGCAAATAATTGTAGTAATTGCCAATTAAAATAAGGTTTTATTGCAAACCTACAGATCTCTTTTTATTTTCCCAATATGTCACTATTTAAAAAAATAAAGCAACGCTTAAAATACCGTGCTGATAAAAAAGCTTTTATCGATGCCGGCGGATCAGTAAAACTAGACCACCCTATCTATGATGACTTTTACAAGCAGGCTGGAACTGCAAATGGTCATTATTTTCATCAAGACCTATTGGTAGCTGGCTTTATCAATGAAGCTAAGCCAGTTCGACATATGGATGTAGGCAGCAGCATTGAAGGATTCGTTTCACATGTTGCCAGCTTCAGAAATATTGAAATCATTGATATCCGCCCCCTTAAAATTACCGCTCATCCACAAATCACTTTTACCCAAGGGAATCTGATGTCACTGGATTCATCCCTAATAGAGGTATGTGATTCCTTGAGTTGCTTGCATGCATTGGAGCACTTTGGTCTTGGTCGCTACGGTGATCCTATTGACCCCCAAGGGCATATCAAGGGTTTTAGCAATCTACACAAAATGCTAAAACCTGGAGGCACTCTATATATTTCATTCCCAATCGGAGATAAAGGCGTCCACTTTAATGCGCACCGTGTTTTTGATCCGAAAGAAATATTGGAATTGAGTGCCAATAAATTTACCTTAGCAAGATTTGACTTTGTCGATGATGCTGGCGATCTCCATAAAAACATTGCCCTTGACCAAGTACCTCGCTCTAATTATGGATGCGGAATCTATACCCTCAAAAAATTGTCTAGCTAAACCATGAAATTATTGAATAAAAAAATTGATCGCCTACTATTAAGTTTTAACAAAAAATATCGTAGATTTGTAGATACAAAGTTTCACAAAATACCAACTACCAAATCAGTATTAGGGTTTTTCTTTTCAGGAAATGAATCCATGACCAATGGATCATTTGAGGTTGAGGAAACTCACTTAATTAAGAAGCTACTGAAACCTGTCGATGTATTTATTAATGTTGGTGCAAATATTGGTTATTACTGCTGCCTATCGATGCAAGAAGGAGTTCCTGCAATTGCATTTGAACCAGAGTCTCAGAATCTCAAATTTCTCCTAAAAAATATCCAAGCTAATGGATGGGAAAACGACATTGAAGTCTATCCCCTTGGTGCCGGAAGTTCGGTAGGGATTGCCAATATGTACAGCGAAGGAACTGGAGCGTCTCTCATTAAGGGCTGGTCAAAAAGTAGTAGCGACCTAGTAGCTTCAATTCCCATCTCCAGCCTCGATCTAGTAATAGGCGATCGGCTTGAGAATAAAAAAATTCTGATCTTAATTGACATTGAAGGCGCTGAATACCCGGCACTATTAGGCTGCTCAAAACTCATTAGTCAAAGGGTGAAACCAATCTGGGTGGTTGAAATTTGTACCACTCAACATCAACCTAGTGGCGTAGAAATCAATCCTCACTTCCTAGAGACCTTCTCATTTTTCTGGGATCATGGTTATGTGGCCTTCACTGCCACACTTCCACCAAAGGTCATTAGCAAGGAAGAAATACTCACTATTCATTCGAGCAAAAAAGATACTCTGAAAGTTCATAATTTTATTTTTATCGATCAAAATGCCGATATTAACTCACTGCTTGTTTGAAAATAACTTTTTGCATCAGCGAATTCATGCCTAACATCAGCTCTTTTCTACCCTTTATGACAAGGAAGCAGAAAAAGGTAATAGTTACATTTACAGGTGGTATGGGTGCCCAAATTCTCAGTTCAGCAATTTATTTTTCAATGAAAAATTCAGGCAATGAGGTTTATGCAGATCTTACTTACTTCGATAAACCGCCCGTCTTGGCAACGGAAGGTGTAATGGGTCAAATTTCCCAATGGGGCTGGGAGCTTAGTGAGTTCGGACTGCACCCCCATCATTTTGAGGTCTACCCCGGAAAAAATACTGCAAGTGAAGATATCATTTTTGATGGGCCAAGAAAAATCCAACTTGGCTTGAGCTCTTTAAAGGATAAAGACGTTCAAAAATATTTCGCAATATTGAATACTCCAGAAAATCTTTTTGGCCTTGAGGGCCTTCAATACATCTGCGCTCATCTTCGGCGTGGTGACTATATCAATGTCGCTACCCACCTCATATCAGATGAAGAATTTGTAAATGCGGCTAATAAATTTACTTCACTATGTAGCAATCTTGTCATAGTCTCTGATTCAAGCATTCCTCAAGAGCTAAAAAATCGTTTTTCTTCTATATCTAAAACTTGTATTTTTTTAGATAGCATTGATGCAATCACGACCCATTACATCATGCGTCATGCAGCTGTCCTGATTTGCTCAAATAGCCAATTTAGTCTCGTTGCCGCGGCCCTCAATCAAGGTGGCTTAGTATTGGTTCCAAAAAATTGGGGTAGTACAGATGGCATTGCAGACACAGTTGGCTTATTTGGAAATTTTCAAACGCTAAACAGCTGAGCTTACCTATCACACCCCTTGAGGGCGGTTTATTAACCTACCAGGTAAGCCTCATAGGCTCGTGACAAGCCCTCCTTCAAGACAACCTGAGCCTGCCATCCCAATCTATTTAGACGATCCGAACTCATCCACTTACGTGGTGCTCCATCCGGCTTTGATGGATCAAAATGGATATTGCCTTGATACCCAACCGCAGCCTTTACCGCCTGAGCTAACTCAGCAATGGTGATATCAGAACCAGATCCCACATTAATGTGGCTCTGCATAGGATCAGTTTGACTATCGTAGGTTTGCTTGTCTAACTCCATCACAAATACGGATGCGGCAGCCATATCATCCACATATAAAAATTCACGTCTGGGAGTACCTGTACCCCAAATCATGACTTCAGGAGCATTACTGATCTTCGCCTCATGAAATCGTCTAATGAGTGCTGGAATCACATGGCTATTTTCAGGATGATAGTTATCTCCAGGGCCATAGAGATTGGTAGGCATCACTGAACGGTAATCAACATTATGAGATAGTCCATACTGACGGTTATAACTCTCACACATCTTGATGCCTGCAATTTTGGCAATTGCATAAGGCTCATTCGTGGCTTCTAACTTGCCAGAAAGAAGCTCATCTTCACTCATGGGCTGAGGTGACAGTTTAGGATAGATGCAACTTGAACCTAAAAATAAGAGCTTTTTTACACCATTCAGAAATGCTTGATGAATCACATTATTCTGAATCGTCAAGTTGGTATAAATGAACTCGGCTGGAAAGGTATTATTTGCATGAATTCCGCCGACCTTGGCAGCAGCCAAATACACTTGATCTGGTTTTTCTTGTTCAAAAAAAGATTGAACTGCCGCCTGATTAGTTAAATCTAACTCTGCATGAGTTCTGGTGAGAATATTGCTATAGCCTTGTGCCGCTAAATTTCTCACGATGGCTGATCCCACCATGCCACGATGACCAGCAACATAAATCTTTTGATTGAGCATACTCATAAATTTTTTAATTCTCTTTACCAACGGCCACCGAATAGCCATGCTTATGCAATAGGGCATGTTGTTTAGCTTGATCCAGATCGTTTGCCACCATCTCGACAATCATTTGATCTAGCGTAATCTCAGGAACCCATCCCAATTTTTCCTTGGCTTTTGTCGGATCACCTAAGAGGGTTTCTACTTCGGTAGGACGATAGTAGCGTGGATCAATCTGCACGATCACATCGCCTGCTTTAAGCGCTGGAGCCTTATCGCCTTCAATGCTGGCCACGATAGCTTTTTCATTCTCGGCAGTACCTTCAAACCTCAGAGTAATACCCAGTTGCCGAGCACTACGAGTAATAAATTCACGGACGGTGAACTGCACTCCAGTTGCAATCACAAAATCTTCTGGCTTTTCTTGCTGGAGCATTAACCATTGCATGCGCACGTAATCTTTTGCATGACCCCAGTCACGTAGTGCATCAATATTGCCCATAAATAAGCATTTCTCCAAACCTTGCGCAATATTGGCTAAGCCACGAGTCACCTTGCGGGTAACAAAAGTTTCGCCACGACGCTTAGACTCATGATTAAAGAGAATGCCATTACAAGCATAGATGCCATAGGCTTCACGGTAGTTCACGGTAATCCAGTAAGCATACATCTTGGCTACCGCATAAGGGCTTCTGGGATAAAAAGGGGTTGTTTCTTTTTGGGGGATCTCTTGCACCAGACCATACAACTCGGAAGTTGAAGCTTGATAAAAGCGGGTTTTCTTTTCTAAGCCTAAGATACGGATCGCTTCTAACATCCGCAATGGTCCCATCGCATCCACATCAGCAGTGTATTCAGGGGACTCAAAAGAAACCGCTACATGCGACTGTGCGCCTAAGTTATAAATCTCATCTGGCTGGGTTAATTGAATAATACTAACCAAGTTACTAGTATCAGTTAAGTCACCATAATGAAGAATGAGATCACGATGGTTAACATGAGGATCTTGATAGAGGTGGTCAATACGATCAGTATTAAATGAAGAAGCGCGGCGCTTGATACCATGAACTATATAGCCCTTCTCCAACAGGAACTCTGCAAGATATGAACCATCTTGACCGGTAATTCCCGTAATTAATGCAACTTTTTGCTTACTCATTTGATCTCTCTTAAAAACGATCTATTTAATATCAATTCGAACTTAACTTCTACCATAGGTATCTTCAAAGCGCACAATATCATCCTCACCTAAATAACTACCTGACTGCACTTCAATAATTTCTAATGGGGTTTTACCCGGATTAGCCAAACGATGGGTCTGCCCTTGGGGGATATAGGTGCTCTGATTCTCTGTTAGGGTCAGCACCTGATCACCGTTGGTAATCTCAGCGGTACCCCTTACGACAATCCAATGTTCTGCTCTATGGTGGTGCATTTGTAGAGAAAGGCTGGCGCCTGGTTTTACTTGAATGCGCTTGACCTTAAAGCACTCACCTTCGTCTACGCTGTCATACCAACCCCATGGTCTTACGACCTTACGGTGTAGATTTTTCTCTTCGCGCTTTTGAGTTTCCAACTGATTAACAATATGTTTAACGTCCTGGCTATTTTTGCGATCTGCCACTAAGACTGCATCAGCAGTTTCAACAATGATTAAGTTTTCAACACCAACAGCACTCACTAAGCGACTACTTGCATGAACTAAGGAGTTCTTAGCATTACTTAACAAGGTATCACCACTAGTCACATTACCGTCAGCATCTTTCTGCCCAACCTGCCATACCGCATCCCAGGCACCAAGATCACTCCAGCCAGCATTAAGCTCGACCATCTGAATCGGAAAATTGGAGCCAGGACATTTTTCAATCACAGCGTAATCAATAGACTCACTAGGAATCTCGTTAAATAAATTTTTCTCAGGACGTACAAACGTAGCATTACCAGAGAAGTCTATTGTTTTGGTCTTCCAAGATTTTTGAGTGGCCTCTAAAATATCTGGCCTATATTGTCCTAAAGCTGCCAACCAAACGCTCGCCTTTAAAACAAACATACCACCATTCCAATAGTAGCCCTCCTCTTCTAAATACTTTTTAGCAGTTTGGGCATCTGGCTTTTCGACAAAGCGCTCAACAACGAAGCCTGAGGATTGCAGATTACTATTACTATCTTTTGCTTTGATATAGCCATAACCTGTTTCAGGCGCATTGGGAGTAATTCCCAAAATCGCAATGGCGCCTTGTTGTGCCATCCGGATGGCGTTTGCCAGAGCAGCACTAAAAGCAGCAGGGTTAGTAACTGTTTGATCTGCGGGCGTTACTACCAGAATAGGATCATTTCCTTGATCTTGGGCATACAGCGCAGCAAGTGTTAGCGCTGGCGCAGTATTGCGACCTGATGGTTCTAGCAGCAGCGTTGCGGAAACATCTTTTAGCTCGCGTAATTGATCAAGAGCTAAAAAACGGTGCTCTTCATTTGTCACAATGACTGTTTCACCTAAAGAGATATTTTGATCAGCAACGGCATGAATTCGATTGATCGCCTGCTGAAATAAGCTTTGATTTGAACCATCCCCAGAAAGCACTAAAAATTGCTTTGGAAATCCTGAGCGAGAAAGCGGCCATAGGCGAGTTCCAGACCCTCCACAAAGAATTACGGGCAAAACTTGCGTCATGGGCAAATAACCAATCTTTTGAAGATATTCTTTAATTAAGCAGTTTTAAAGCATTTCATGACTATTTTATCGCTTTATGAGAGTCTAAATTCTTTTATAAAAAGTGTTGTGAGCAATTAAAACGCAATATATTAGCCAAATACCATTATCGGAATTCATTCAGTAGCAATAAAAGCTATAGGAGCCAAAATGCCAGATAGTAAAACCCCAAAAATCAATCTTCGTAACTCAGTAAATGAGTGCGCTCAATCTCTAAAAAGAGAGAATGCGGGAAAATATCATAACTATGGCATTAAAGAATGCATTGCCTCTATTGCAGCCGCCAAAGTTAAATAAACGCCGTTAGATCAATTTTCCAAACACAATAAAAAAGACTGCCGAAGCAGTCTTTTTTATTACCGAATTGCCTTAGCGTCTTAGCGCCTCAGTTTTTCTTCGAATACCTACTTAGGCTTTTTTAGCCCAAGCACTGCAATGGCCTTTACCAGCCACTTGCTTACCAGCAAACAAAGAACAGCCACCCGCAGCAGAATCTGCTTTACCTTGATAAAGAGCGCAATTATTGCAATACTTGCCAGTAACTTTTGAGACTACAACATACTGCAAGGCCTTGGCTTGTGGATCAGTTTCAGCAACCATAGCTTGAGCTTGTACCTTACCGTTCAACGCCAAAGTACAGGCACCAGCAGCGGACAAAATCATAAATTGGCGACGACTATTTTTCATGGGTTCTCCAAAAGTAAAACAATAAAAGATGCATATCTTTAAAACTAGTAAAGATGATAGTGGAGATGGTTTTTCACTGCTAGCAGCATTGTAAGCCCATGATTTTTATAGCTATTTAGTTGAGAATTATTCTCAAAAAAATTCTTGTAGATTTGAAGCTGACTAAGAGTATTAACGCCAACCTTTTAACTTCATACAACCTTCCCATTGGCGAATATGAACACCAGAGCCAGCTTCGGGGTAATCTTCTTGACACTCTTTGAGGTCTTTACGAAAAGTAGCGCGATTATTTTTGGTCGGATCTTGGTTTTGATCAGGCATAGTTGCGCATGCAATTAACCCTATCGAACATATTGCGAGAAAGAGCAATCGATGCATCTTTACTCTTTATTATTTACGGTTAATTAATGCCAAAAACTCGCGACGTAGGTTTGAGTCTTTTAAGAAAGAGCCCCGCATCACACTGTTGATCATTTTAGAGTCAGAATCTTTCACACCGCGCCACTGCATACAAAAGTGATCGGCCTCCATGACAACGGCAACACCGATTGGCTTAATCTTTTTTTCCAACATATCTGCCAACTCGACTACTGCCTCCTCCTGAATCTGGGGCCTACCCATCACCCATTCAGTCAATCTTGAATACTTAGATAAGCCAATCAATGCCGAGTTTTTGCTCGGTAACACGCCAATCCAAATCCGACCCATGATGGGACAAAGATGATGCGAGCAAGCACTACGGACGGTAATAGGGCCAATAATCATGAGCTCATTGAGGCGAGTGATATTGGGAAACTTGGTTAAGGTGGGCTGCTCCACATAACGACCATTAAAAACCTCATGTAAATACATCTTGGCCACACGACGGCTGGTATTTCTGGTGTTGTGATCGTTTTGAGTATCGATGACTAGACTTTCTAATACCGCCTGCATCTTTTCAGAAACCTCTTCTACTAAGCCCTCTAGCTCTCCAGGTTTAATAAAAGCGGCAATATTGTCATTGGCATGAAAGCGTACTTTTTGCGCCTCAATCCGGCGTCGAATGACAACAGAGAGAGGTAATCCAGAGTCATCTTGTTTACTCGCCCTTTTCTTTACGGCTGTCTTTACAGGTAATTTAGTAGTTGTGGATTTTTGTGCTGCCACTTTAGTACCTGTCTTGGGTGCTATTTTTTTAGATGGTGTTTTGAATGTCATGGTGATGGTTATTTTATTTAAATTTGAAAGAATATAGCGATGACACAAATCAGCCCGAGTAACCAAGCAATCGATCTAGCGGTAGACCAATTCGCGACATAACAAATAAGGTAGGCAATGCGCGCCAGCACAAAACTAACTGCAAGAAAGTCAATCCTAGACTGCGATGCACCTTCTATATGGGCAATGATCACAGCAGCGAAAAAGAAGGGCAGGGACTCAAATAAATTGGCTTGAGCGGCATTTGCCCTTGCTCGAAAGCCAGTTTGTTTTGCCAGCCACTGTCTTGGCATATTGTTGTCATATTGCTCAAAACCTTTTTTTGCAATCCCCGTAGCAACATAGGGAAATAAACCCATAAATAAGACGCAGGCATAAGCAATCGTCACTGATCGTCCTTTTTACTTTGCTGTTTTTTTGAGCCAATCCGACTCTCCGTACCATTCAATAAGTTCTGAATATTGCTACGATGACGCCAAATTAAGAGCATGCAGACTATCAACAGCGCAATGCCCATGGGCTGAAAACCAAACAGAAATACAAAATAGATTGGTCCAAATACTGCTGCTGCTATTGCCGCTAAAGAAGAGTAACGTAAGAACACGGCTACGATAATCCAAGTACTGAGGGTAGCGATACCTAGAATGGCATTCACGCCAAATAAAATGCCGCAAGCAGTTGCAACGCCCTTGCCACCTTTGAATCCATGAAAGATCGGGAATAGATGGCCTAGAAACACGGCGATCACTACACCGCACAAGACCCATGAGCTAAGCGTTGAAGTGAGCGACTGGTCTCCCAACAATATACGGGCCAACATCACTGCAAAATATCCTTTTAGTGCATCGCCCAAA
>Ga0114978_10001190_pt1 | contig 21945 bp, 16 predicted proteins | sample S_140212_EF_Meta_FD_87027 | JGI IMG/M metagenome (GOLD analysis project Ga0114978, IMG submission 87027) | Freshwater microbial communities from Lake Simoncouche, Canada to study carbon cycling - S_140212_EF_MetaG | ecosystem: Environmental > Aquatic > Freshwater > Lake | place: Lake...
AAAATATTTAATGAAGATATTCCTTATATAACAAATAAGGATAATTCATTTCTTGTTAATTTTCCTATATTTAAAGACACAATAAAAAATAATGTTGTATTGAACGGAATTTCAATTCTTAATGATTATATAGCCAAAATAGGAAAAGCCGAAATAGGAGAAAATGATATTTCCTTCCCATATAAAAGAGAAATTTTTGGTGATAGCTTGAAAAAAATTGCTCATTTACCTCCATTTGAGTTTGAAATGAATGAAGAAGCAAAAAATGTATTTGAACGATTTCAACAATACATTAGGTATATTCAAAATAATTTTAATATATAATAATTATATTTTCTTTTTGTATAGTAAAGAAGTATTATGTCAATACAAAGTAAAACGAATACTGTAACGAAGATACTTCTTACAAGGCAAAGGGCAAATACACCAATATCACCATTAAAAGAAGTTGAAGAAAACCCGATGATTAATCTTTCTATCGAAGATTATGAATTAATATGTCGAAATGCGATGGTTAAAAATATGATGTCAAGAACATTAGAAACAGATGTAGGTGAATTAACAGAGCTTTGCAAAGATATTAAACAGTTTAAAGAATATGTAGAAACAAAACTAAAAACTATAAAAGAAAGAGAGAGAGCAAAAAAGGCTCCAATAAGAGATTTACCACTAAACTTGCTTCAAGGTTTAAGTGCAAAAACATTATCATTATTACATATACCAGATGAAATACTAACCGAAATTGGACTTCTATACCAATCAATGCTTACATTTAAATTGAGACCATGGGTTCCTCTAAAAAATTTAGAAACGGAATTCTTATCAGCAAATCTAAATGCAATTGATTTTTTAAGATTGCCGGAGAATGAAAAATACAGAAATTGGTATGTATTATCAGCAAATCCTAATGCAGTTGATTTTTTAAGCTTACCCGAAAATAAAAAACATATAAATTATCACCAATTATCAAAAAATCCAAGTCCAAATCCAAAAGTAATTGAATTATTAAAAGAATTTATAAAAGAAAATCCAAACAGCCCTATAATAAATTGGAAAGTATTATCAAAAAATCCTCATGCAATTGAAATATTAACTTCTCCAGAAAATTATAACAATATATATTGGAAAGGTTTATCGGGTAATCCAGACCCAAAAGCTATTAATTTTTTAATGAGACCTGAAAATTACGATAATATAGATTGGTTTGAGTTTTCATGTAATCCTTGCGATGATGTTTTTCTATATTTTAAAAAACACCCAGAGAAGATAGATTGGTTTGGTATATGCGAAAATACAAATATAAAAGCAATCCCAATAATTAAGAAAAAGGCATTAGAGGAAAAAAGGTTATTATTTGCCGATTATATAAGCTTACCACCAAACAAAATATATTGGCGTAAATTATCAAGTAATCCAAATGCTATACATTTAATTATAACTAGAATTGAAGATGAGAGTAAGTTAAGTGAAGATGAATATACGAGTTTAGGATTACAATTCAAGATTAATTGGGACGCGTTGTCATTAAACCCATCTATTTTTATTCCTTTCAAAAAAAGAAAAGGTGCAAAAAGTGCAAAAAGTGCAAAAAGTGCAAAAAGCAATATTGGTTCAAGATTATTACAAAGTAATCCGTCAAAAGGGAAAGCAAATAGTGCACCATTATTACATTTATCTTCCAAATTAAAAAGTAATATTGCAACCGATTTAGAAAGTTCTCTTCCTTCTAAAAATATATTAAGATATGGTATACCAATTGAAAAATTAAATTGGGAATTTTTGGTTAAAAATCCTAACGCAATTGATTTAATAAAAGAAAGAATTGATTATGAGAATAGTTTATCTAAAGAGGAGTATGATAGTTTACCCTTCAAAATAAATTGGTCAGCTTTGTGCAGCAATCCAAAAGCAATAGAATTATTAGATGCGAACCAAGACAAGATTGACTGGTCAGTATTATCATATAATCAAAATGCTATACATTTATTAGAAACAAGAGTTAAATATCAATTAAGTTTAAAAGGAAAAGTATTACATGATTTCTTAAATAGCATATATACAGGGCAACGAATTAGTTGGACTGGATTAGCAGGCAATCCGTTTATATTTTTTCCTGCGTAACTGCGTAACTTACGTAACTGCGTAACTACAAAACCTAATGCAAATCCATCTCTTGTGATTCGACAGCCCATTTTAATTTATCATATAGGAAGGTCTCTTTTTCTTCAGGTGTTTCTAAATTATTAGGAAATATTAATTCATCATATTTAAACTGCTTCCTCTCTTCTTGTGAATATAACATTGTAGGAAACCCCCAAATATCTAATATATTAAAGCAAGTATGTGCGCTAATAAATCTGTTTATATCAACCTCTGCACCGTATTTATAATGAATTATATAGTCTTTGTTTTTAATATAATAATTTAAAGCAGTCCAAAATTGTAATAATTTCTTAATAAACTCATAGTGCTGTTTATCGGTTTCCCCATTTCTTTTTTTTGTAATAATATTTACCATATATCCTTTCAGCTCATTCTCTCTCCTTCTTTGTTCTTCTAGTGGCATTCTAGGTCCTTCATAATCATCAATATAATCAATATCATCCTCATTATAAATAATATTATTTTCATCAATATACGTTACTTTTATTTCTATTTGGATTTTGTTTGCGAGTTCTTCTAAAATTTGCGGTGTTAATTGATCGTTTGTAATTAAAAGACTTAATTGTGCAGGAGTAACCCTCTTTTTATATAGGAACGTTCTAATTTTATCATTATTCTCATCACTAAAACCGGTAGATTTAACAGTAATTTTATCACTAAAACCATCAAATAAAGAAGCATATCTCTTTGTCATATTTTTATTTGAATTTACATTCTCTTTGATTAAAAAGTTCTTCGTTATTACGTGATTTGATTGTTGCTGCAGAAATTTAATGCAATTTTCAGTTGTTATTTTTAATTCACTTGAACTTTCTGAAGGTCCTTTTGATTTGCTAATCATATAGATGTTATTAAAAGGAAATTCGCAAGAATCCAATGTTTTTATATGGTCATTGCTGATCATATTTATATAAGGTAATCCGCTATTAAATTCTGTTGCATAAAAATACAATAAATCATAGTAATTTATATCTTTAGGTTGATTTATTAATCCTGCTAATATATATGCGGAAAGTTGCTTCGGTAGACCTATATCATCATTAACAATGACAATGCATAATAGTTTTCCTATAACATAATATATATATTCATAATCATTCTCTGTATCAAATTTTGGTAGTAATGCATCTTTATTATGTTTTTTCTTCTTTTTATTTTCTACCCTTTTATCTGCTTCTTCTTTCTTGTAAGCAGCAATTACTTTTTTGAAATTGTCGTCAGGCTTAAAGTTTGGATTTATATAATATGTGTTTGCTTTGTTGTCATCAGGGCGTATAAAAGGTCTAGTGAGATGTTCTTCATCGCAAAAAAGTTCTTCAAATAATTTAGTAAAAAATTCACGCCTTGGACCTCCTTCGTCTATTGCATTTTTTTTGCTTATTTCTAATTCATCATTAATTTCATAAATATATATAAAAAATTTATTAAAATCATTTAAAAATATATCTCGATATTCCTCATTATATATTTGTGTCCTTTTGTCATTGTAAAATATTAACAAAGAAGCCAATGCACTATCTTGGTAATGATTTAAATAATATCGTTTTGCGTATTTTTTATTGTTTCGAAGTAAGTTTTCATTAATTGATTTTTGGAGGTCTTCCATACACAAAGGGGGTTCCTTATTATATTGCTCGCATCTTTCAATCATTTTAAGTTTTAATTTTTTATATTGTTTCCCTACTTCATTTGTGTCATCATCATATATATTATTAAATGCCTTGCAAGCTGTGCTATTAATGGTCGAAATATCTTTGCCTTTGCTTGTTTCTCGTTTGAAATCTTTTGCAATTGTCAGAAACTTATTTCGTGTTTTAAATATTTTATTTCTAAATCTTATTCCTCTGGGGGTAATATTTATAGGTTGAATATTATGGTCATATAATAATGCTTGTTCAAAAATCGTATTATATTCATTACCGTCTGTTAAAATAATATCGCGGGTTGAAGGGTCTCTATTTGGTTGTTGTGCCCATCGCATGCATTCAACAATAGTATAGTATTTATTGACATTATAATTATTCTTAATATCTTTTGTATTCGAATCTATTGTGGTGCTTGTTTTTTTAATAATAGTTATATCACTATCCTTCTTCACAACAACAGGCACGTAATAATTTATGATTTTGATATAATTATTCTTTGCAATCTTTGTAGTTATGCCAAATTTTGCAAAATCATCCTCGCTAAATAAAATAGATGAAGACGTTTCGCCTTCTGTGTCCTTTAATTTTAATAACGCAGCTGCTAATTTCTTATTAATAATTTCAATACCATCATTTATAATTCCTTCGTTCTGTTGTCTTGCGCTTATCTTTTTCCATTTTAATCCAACCTTACTGTTTCTTGCGCTATTAACAAGAGGTATATAATAGCTATGTTGAAATCGCAAACTATTATATACCTTACTGTTTCTTGCGCTATTAATAACAGGTATATAATAGGTCGCGATTTCAACATAACTATTCTTTCCAATTGCTGTTGCTATGCCAAACTTTTCTAATTCATCCTCGCTAAATAAAACATAAAAAGAAGGTCCATTTGTAGAATTTATTGATTTCTTAATTGCAGCAGTTAATTTTTCATTCATAATTTCAACACCTCCATTAGGATGTTTTGCACCTGCGTTTTTCCATATTAATCCAATCTTATTACGAACTAAACCTCTTTTATCTTTTTCATCTTTGTATTGTGCCTCTTTATCTCTAATATATTTCTCTAATTGGTCTCTTGATTGTGCGATATTTCCTTGTCTTTTTAATATTTTATCTATTGCTAATGGAAGCGCATTTATAATTTCATAACCACGAGATGTCATCATGCGTGGTATTAAATTAGTATCATATTGATAACTTATGCATTAGTCGATTATACATAGGCGAATCTATCAAGATACGTTCAAATGTTCGCGGATTAATAACAGGCATAATTACCCAATCTTTGCATTCTTTGTATGTAAAACCATTAAGAACATTATCATCTGTAATAACTCTGTCTTCGGGGCTATTATTAAAATATGATTCATTTAAATCTTCTATTGCTTTTGTTAATTCTTTACCTATCAATAATCCCATTCCTTCTGGCAATCGTGCTTTTATAGGTTCTTCACTTGCAGATAATAAATATTCATAATAGTAATTTTTAAAATCTTTGACAGCAGAATTGTAAGCTAATGATCTTGTCTCTATTTTTCTCTTTGCAACAAAATCTTTTGATATAATATCTTCTACAATATTTTTAAAATATAATCTTATTTTCTTATTATTATCATTCAATGCAAATGAATATTGTTCAATAAAAGCAAATAATACATTTGTAATCTTCCTTATTAATTCTGCGCTTTTAAATTGTATATTTTTATTTTTATATGAAAAAGTGCATATTGCCATATTTTTTGAAAGCGTAAATGATGGGTCTTCTATTTTCGCGTAAATATTAGTAAGAAAATTTAGTATTATACCATCAGCCGTATCAAGATGCATTTCTTGAAGAAATGGTATTATATTACTATTATTATAACCGTTTTTTCGAAAAAAAACATCAACTGGAACTGTTATACGTGCTTTTGCACCCTCTGATGCATTTTCTAAAATCTTCTTTATTAATTCTCCATTTTCAACTTTAATTTTAAAATCATTAATAACTTTTCTCAAAGTATCAAAAATAGTTTTATCAACATCCTTCTTTGGCATAAAATTTTTTTGATAATTATACTCTGCAACTAATTTTTTTTCTTCCTTAATCTCTAACTCCAAATCTCTTAATTGCCTTCTTTCGGCAGAGTTTAAACCTTTATTCGGTGAAGACGAAGACAATGATACACCAAATGAATTATTTACTTTTTCTTTGCGCACCGGCAATATTGGAGAACCAATTTTTAATTTCTTATCAAATGATACAACATTATGCTTTAGAAAATATTCATCATTTTCATGCATAAACTGTAATCTCTTCTTCACATTTATAATAATTTTACTTATAATTTTATGCGAAACCTGTTCATATTTATCAGTAGAATTTATATCAATCTCAATAGGCATAGGAAGGTCATAGTGTAATGCAGTATATACTAATTCTATATATCTCTTACTCGCAAACTGCATTAGATCATTTGTTCGCGGATTTACTAAATGATTGGACACCCATTCTCTGCATTCTTTTTCTGTAAAAGGAGGGTCCATATATTCAATCTTTTCTGATAATTTATCATTTATTGTATATAAACGTGGCAAATTGCTTTTCTTATATTCTTCAATTTTCTCTACTATTTTCTGCCTTAATGCTGAATTATAAAAACACTTCCTTCTAATTTTATTTATGAATGATTTAGGATTTTGTAATTTTTCATCAGTTAAAATATTCTTTCTGCTAATGAAAGGAGAAACACTTGGATCTTTTACCCATAATAAACAATGGTCATCATTTAATTTTATGGGTTTATTTAATTTAGTTGGCATTATTTATATTTCTAATATATATATATATATTTTAACTCATAACAAGGTATTATTTCTAAATCCATATAAAAATAAAGCATGTATAGTAAGTAATTAAGGTGGTTAGTTAAATATGTTCCAAACAATTATGAAACTTTACAATTCAAGTCTCGTAAATGCAAACAAAGGAAAATATATCTATTTTGGAGCTTCAATCATTTATTGTGATGAGAAAAATATTTGCCTTGTATATTATCCTGTAGATAATAATGTAATTCCAAATGCGGATGTTAAGACTGTTGTATCGTCTTCCTAATTGTGTTCTAATTTTTTTTTTAAATTTTAAAAATTGATTGTCTTTGTTTTACATAATAAAAACAAGGATATACAAAACAATTGAAGCAAACAACCAAGAGAAAGAGAAACACCACCCTTAATCAAATAACAACATTCAAAACAATGAACAGTACTATCAATGAAGGGAGCAAGCGCGCTTATCATACTATTGAAAATGTAGAATTCACTGGTGTTTTTGATAGTACAGTTTATACTTATGATAATATATATGGTGGGAACCCGCGCATTGGTTATGGATGCGATTATCACGTATTCATTAAATACGGAGATAAGGTCTATATGGATGTTAAGAGAGTAGGCGAAATTGTTATTTCATTTGTAGAACTTCAAAAAAACAAATATTGGAAGTATTATTATGACTTGTCTCTTGTTTTGACAAATGACAAGAATTTGGTAATTCAAGACATTGAATACAATGGCGATTTTTCTAAATATAATAATAATTACCTCGACAAGCAGATATATCAAGATAAGAGATTATGGTCGATTGATACTGCTTTTATAGAATGTAATATCAACACCAAAGCCAAGAAGATAATCAGTAGCGATGATGTCTGTTATTACAAGATTAATCCATACGATTTAGAGTATATGGAATACACATTGCAAGATGATTTGTATAAATTTGAAAAATTTTATATGACACAAAGAGAGTTAAGAAACAGGATATTTGATGAAATGAGTACTGTTTATATGGACCTTGCGATTGAATACCGCGTAATACATGGTACGCATGGTGATAAAAAATAGAATAGCTTAATGAAATAATCAACATGTATAATATTTGTATAATATATATTTTTTATATTTAATTTAATCAAGATAAATCTGTTCTAATTTCATTATTATCATTGAAAAATTGATTGAAATCCTTTGAATATTAAAGCAGAGATATACCCTGATTTGCCACTGATAAATCGAGTATATATACAAAGCAAACTACAAACTGCAAGCAAACGCAAAACACATCCTTTCAACAAACCAAACAATGAACGGTCATTTCTTCGTAGACAGCAATTACGCGTATCATACCATCACAAACGCAGAGTTCTCTGGTGTTCTTGATAGATACAAGGTACAGGGATATATTGTTACTGGCGAGAACCCTGAAACGAGAGAGAACTATTTCAGTTATATATGCGATTATCACCTTTTCATCAAATATGAAGACAAGGTCTATATGGATGTTCATGGCGTCGGTGATATTGTGATTTCGTTCGACGAACTTCAAAAAAACAAATATTGGAAACATTATTATGACTTGTCGCTTATGCTCACAAATCACAAGAATTTGGTAGTTGAAGACATTGAACACGATGACCACTATTCCGTCTGTAAGCACAAGATATACAAAGAAGAACGGGTTTGGTCTATTGCAACAGCATTTATAGATGGAAGCTTTACAGAGAAAAACAAGAAAGTTCTCGAAAACGAGTATAACTGCTATTACAAGATTGATCCGTATGACTTGGAGAATATGGAATACTCTTCACAGAAAGATTTGAATAACTTCCTACATATTTATATGTCGAGATACGAGGTTAGAACCAACTTGTTTGATACAAAAAGTGTTTATTACAACACTTTCGTGGTTGACTATCGCACAAACTTGATTGAGGAAGAAATTGATGATATTTCGGCAATTATTGAGGATAAAAAGGAAGCCATTAATCTGGGTGCTCTTTTTGAGAAGCACAATATGAACAGTGTATAATAAATCCGATGTCATTTCCCATATAGTAGTTGCCTAATGAGATGGGATGGTTAGTATAGATTAGTATAGATTAGTATAGATTAGTATATGTTATATATTTTTTATATTTTGTAATCAATATAAATCTGTTCGAATTTATTTTTAATCATTTAAAAAATGATTGCAATCCTTTAAATAGTAAATCAGGTATATATATAGCGAACCGCAACAAAAGCATAGAACCCAAGTCTACAGCAATAAGATGAACAGTACTATCGATGCAAGTAGCAAGCATGCATTTCACACAATTTCAAATGTTGAATTCACAGGAGTTTATGACAACTTGGTTTATAATTTTGCCCATACTCGTGGCTCTATTTCTTGGTATCACTTCTTCATTAGATATGGAGACAAGGTCTATATGGAAGTGAAGGGTGTTGGAGATATTGTTATTTCATTCGCTGAACTTCAGAAGAATAGGTATTGGAAGTATTATTATGACCTATCGCTTATGCTTACAAACGACAAGGACAAAAATATGGTTATTCAATATCACAAGTATGGTAGTGAATACCTTGATGAACAGATATATTATGAACCGAGGTTCTGGTCTTTCAATACAGCCTACATAGAAACCAATTTGAATTTTAAAAGCACATCAGTAAAGAATTATGGCAATATCTGCTATTACAAGATTAACCCTTATGATTTGGAGAATATGGAATACACCTCTGTAAAAAATCTTGAAATCTTCGAGATAGACTACATGATAACAAGTCCTGAAATAAAAAATAAGGCATTTGATAAAACATGTGTTATTTACAACAATCTTGTTATTGATTTCCATGCAACCTTGATGGAGAAAGAATTAGAAGACCTTTCAGCAATTATCCAAGATAAAAAAAATATTATTACTCTGTCTACCCTTCTTGATAAGGAAGATATGAATGGAGACATACTAATAAGTATCTATAATAATCTTGTAAGCACAGACGGATACAAAAAATATTTACCTATTATAACAAATGCACCCGTGTGCAATCGGTTAGAGCTACTTGTGCAGATATTATCAGCCTAATGCAATAAGTTAGAATATTAGTATATCCTATGTATGTATATATATATCTTTTTTTATTCGTTGTCCATTCCTGGTGTATTAAATACAGCCTCGTATAATCTATCGTATAGGAAATTCTTTTTATTATTATATGAAACAATTTCATCTGGAAATCCATAAATATCAATTAAATTAAAACAAGTATGTGCATCTGGAAATCTATTTTTATTAAAATCGTTTCCGTTTATATCTTTACCTATTTGGTATGATATTGTATAATTGATTGTTTTATTATATTGTGTCGTCCCAGTCCAAAATCGAAGTAGTTTTCGAATAAAAATATGATGTTCTTCATCTGTTTTATCTATCCATTTTTCTGTAATAATTTCATATAGTATCTGCTTCATTTCATTTTCTTTTTCTTTTTTTTCTGTTTCTGGTAAACTATTTTTTCCTCGTATTTCTACAATTATTTTACTTGCAAATTCTTTTAGAACCTTTTCATCTAACTTAATTATTGTAATCATACGTTCCAATTCTACAACGCCAATCTTTGTTTCTGCGAGTATTGTTCGCAATTTATTATCAAATCCAGAGAACAATTTGGTGTATCTCAATTTCATACTTTTGTTCGAACCATCATCGTCCTTTTGTAAAAAGTTTTTTGTTATTATGTGTTTTGCCAATTGCAAAAGAAACTTGCTACAATTCTCTTTTGATACTGTGTAATTATTTTTGCTAATAACATAGTACTCGTTGAAATCCATCCCCGTGTCATTCACCCATTCAATTTGTGAATCGCGAATCATATTAAGATAAATTATCGCATTATTAAATTCGCATACATAAAAATATAATAACTCATACAAGGTTATATCATTTGGTTGCTTTATTAACCCTGTAACAATATATGTGGAAAATTGCTTCGGGATGCCAATATCATCATTCACAACCGCAATGGATAGAACTTTCCCAATTTTATGATATATATCTTCATAATCTTTTTCAGTTTTAAATTCAAGATTAAAAGTCGAATCAGTCGTTTTATAAGCAGCGATTACCTTTCTAAAATTTTCGTCAGGTGCAAAATTAGGATTTATATAGTATCTGCCCTCTTTATTATCAAGCGGTTGTATAAAAGGACGCGTAGGATTTTCATTATCGCAAAATAGTTCTTCAAAAAAATTTGTTAAAAATTCTCGCGCAGGTCCACCTGCATCTCTTGCTTCAGTTTGGGTAATGATATAAGTTCCTTTTGTTTTTTCTGTTTCTTTTACTTCTTCCACTCTAAATATAGATACGTATAATTTTGTATAATTATTTGTAAATATATCATTATACTCTGGGTTTTCGAGTTGGTCTTTTATGTTGTTAAAAAATATGATGACAGATGCTATTGCAGAATCTACAAAGAAATCAAAAGAAACTTTGTTGTCAATATGATAGTCATATGGTTTGTACTTCTTTTGAATATACGCTTTAATTTCATCGATGCATGCATTATGAGGTTTCACGCAATTCTCAAGCATCCTATCTTTGAAATATTTATATCTTTTATCACCTTCATATATATTATTAATTGCATCACAAACATCGCTATATATTCTATCTCCTCTATCTATGCGGATAGCGAGCTTTGAAACATTTTCATTTCCGTAAAGCTTACGTTTCTTCACTAAATAGGCTTTCTTAAACTTCGTTCCTGTTGCAGTAATATGCAATGGTTGCATATTAGAATCAAAAAGCAGTGCTTTCTCAAATATCCTATTATATTCGTCGCTGTCTACCATAATAAGTTTGCCGGTTATTGGATTTTTGTTGGGTTGCCTAACCCATCGCAAGCAATCCCCTATACTATAATATTCTGGTATAGTCTTTAATATCTTACTTTTAAAAACAATTCCCTTCTTACTAATATTATATGGATTTGCTTTTTTATTAAATAGTATTCCTTGTTCAAATATAATGTTATATTCAGGAGTATCTTTGTATATTATATCTCCGGTTCTTGGGTCTATTCCTGGTTCGCGAAACCACATTGCGCATTCATCACTCGTATAGATAATATTAAATTTTGTATAATCCGTTCTTTTTTCGAGAACAATTGGTTTATTTATAATCTCATTTTTGCTATTATGGCTTTCCATAACAATTGTATAGTAGGTTGGTGGTCCATATTGACCTTCCACTGTAATATAACTATTTTCTGCAATATCTGTTGTTATACCACATTTGCGTAAATCACCCTTGCTAATAAAAACATTAAACGGCATTTTACCATTAGGTTCTGCAAATTTTAGGATAGCAATTCTTAATTTTTTATTGATTATTTCTGTGCCTTTTTTTGGCTGCTTCATACTACGAACCCATTTCACTTGTAATTGTTCTTCTTCATTCACTTTTTTAAATTTTCCTTTAATACCATTTATTAATGTAGAAAAAACCCCTTTCTTTTTCTGCTTTGTTTCAACTATATTGAAAGACTTACGAATAAACTCTTCCAATTGTTTCCTCGTTTGCGGAGGTTTCCTTCTATAGTTTAAAATATTTCTAATATCATTAACAAGTGTAGAAAGAACATTGTATCCGTTAAATGTAATCATACGAGGTATTAAATTTGTATCATACTGGAAACTCATGCATAATAGGCGGTTGTAGAGAGGCGTGTCGATTTTAATAGGTTTAAAGGTTCGTGGATTAAAGATAGGCATCTTTACCCAAGTTTTACATTCTTCATATGTAAAATCATTCTTGAGGTTTTTATCTACAACTAATCGTTGGTCTATTGTTATATCCGTAAGTAACCCCATGCCTGCTGGTAATCGCAGTTGTTCTCCTTGTTGTCTTATTTTAATGTCAATTAGCAATTTATAATATTCATTACGATAGGTTTCATTCTTTTGTATTATTAGATCATCATCTATGATATTTGATATATACCTACATATCCTATCATCTAATTTTGGTCTATATTCACTCATAAATGAAAATAAATGTTTTGCAATGTTTAATGACAATTTGGTTTGTTCTAAATATGTTATATTATTATAATAGGAAAGATATTCTATTTTGAATGCTGATTTTATAGAAGGGTCCAGAAGTTGCGAGTATATATTACGAATATATTGCTTAATTATATTCGCAAAATTAGCGATATTGGCACTGGGAAAGAAGCCATTAAAATAATCTTTTTGATTTGCTGGTGCTATTCCGTTTTCTTCAAAATATGTCTGAATTGCATTGATTATCGCTTCTTTATCTGCAGATGTATAAGAGCTTACAATATTCGCAATTAATGTCCCGTTTTCAACCTCGTTTGATAGAGTAGTGAGAAATGTTTGAAGACTTGTAAAGAGACCGGTATTTCTGGCTTGTTGGGTAATTTGTCGCTGCGAATACTGTATATGCTGATATTCATTCATCAATCTTTCTTGCTCTTCATTCTCCAACATCCTATCCATTATTTTCCTTTTTTCACCTGAATTCAAACTTTTATTTGAAGACGTAGAAACGCTGAACGTATTCTTCTTACTAACATTACTAGGTAAATCAATAGTTCCTATACTATTATTTAAAAAATAGTCATCCATCTTTTCCATAAACTCCAAGCGTTTTTTTACATTTTTAATAACCTTGTTTATATAATTATATAATACCTTGTTCATTTCATCATCTTGTTTATCATTTAAAACTGGTGGTGTCGGCAATCTATATTGCAAAGTTGTATATAATAATTCCATATATGTAGTGCTATCCATGCGAATGCTGTGTCCTGTTCGTGGATTTACTAAATGATTATTTGCCCACTTTTTGCATTGCTCCACAGTAAAAGGTTCTTCCGAATATGTAAAATGTCCATCGTAAGGATACAATCGAAGCGTATTGTTTGCTTGATATTCTATAATCTGTTGTATTATTTGAGGCCTTAATGCAGAATTATAGAAACATCTTCTTTTTATTTTATTTAAAATATCTTTCGGGTTTTTTTGATTTTCATCATCTAATATTTCCCTTCTATATTTGTGAACTCTGTTGAATCGTAATTCTATTTCTTTTTCAAATGCGGAGAAACTGGGGTCTCTTATCCATAATAAACATTCGTCATCTTTCACATCAAATGATTTTTTATATGATGATGCCATTGCTATAATTCTATTATATATATATAAAAATAATACGATTATAATATAATAGACAAGTATGTTTCATACGATTACAAGGTTGTTTGATGAGGATAATGGTAAATATATCTACTTTGGGGCTTCCATTATTTACTGTGATATGAATAATGTATGCTCGATTTATTATCCAGACACGAGCGTCGCGAGCTTTCTACCTACCGCAATTGTAGACCCTGATACTATTACAGTGTCCTCCTAAATAATTATGAATGTATTAAATTAGTTTCTATTTTATTTTTATAATTTACTACCTGAATGATATAAACATATATTAAATAATATAAATAATATAACATATGAATAGTTCTATCACGCCAACAGAGACAGAGAATTGCAGAATATCTCATCATACCTTTACAAATGTGGAGTTCACCGGAGTTGTAATTAAATGGGAATTGCGAAGTAATAACCATACATACGGAGGGTATATGTCAGATTATCATCTTTTTATTAAATACGGAGACAAGGTCTATGTTGATGCTTTTATGGTTGGCGAAGTTGTGATCTCTTTTGACGAACTTCAAAAAAACGATTATTTGAAACATTATTATGACCTATCACTTATGTTCTCAAAGAATAAAAAAAACGTATTTGAAAAGCCTAAATATACAAATGTTGAACCATACATATACAGAGAGGATAGGTTCTGGGGGTTTGATAGTGCCTATATAGATGCGCCCTACAAAGATATAATGAAGAGTTTGGAACATACGTATAATGTTGTGGATAATGATGACTGTTATTATTATAAGATTAACCCTTATGATTTAGAAAATATGGAATATTCTTCGCATGAAGTATTGGACGACTTTCATAAAAAGAATAAGGCAAGGAAAATGGATATATTTTGGGGAGGTGGGTTTTGTAGTACTTACTGTATATATCTTAATGTAGCATTTAATTACTACATACACCGCAAGGAAACAGAATATGACAATTTAATAGCCGACTATTACATTCAAATAATAGAAAGGGATATACGCAATGTATTCATAGAGAATAAAGATGATATTACCAATCTTACTACCTTGATTGAAAAAAAAGGTTTGAACAGGGACATATTAAAGAAGCTCTATAATTATATTGATAGTGCGAGTAAGCGAGATTCAAAAATTATTGATACAATTGAAGACTGTAAAAGCAAATTAGAAAAGAATATCCTGTTATTAGAAGCTTAAAATGTATTGCATTAAAATGTTCTATTTTTTTGAATATTTAAAAAAATTGATTTTCATTATTTAGATAATGAAGCAGAGATATACCAATTTGTCGAAGTTAAACGAAGTTAAACGAAATTAAATTGAGTATATATAGCAAGAACAACAAAGCGAACTATAAGCGAACCTACAATGAGCGATACTTCCCGTTCTTCCCACGCAATCGAAAATGTCGAATGCACAGGCGTGTTTTGGCAGCGAATACGTGAAATGCAACCCTATCATAATGCGCCTAACTATATTTCGTGTAGTGGCGACTATCACCTCTTTCTCCGTAGCGGAGACAAGGTCTATGTGGAAGTTAGGAATGCAGGCGAGATTGTGATTTCGTTTGCTGAACTACAAAAAAACAAGTATTGGAAATACTACTATGACTTGTCGCTTCTTCTCGCAAATGACATGCATAAACTGATAAAGAATGAAGCATTCAACAAGGTCTATGACCAGATATATGGATATACGGCAGGTAGAGTATATACAGGAGATAGGGTGTGGTCCTTTGAAACTGCCTATATTGACCAAAGCGACTTGAAAAACATCCAGATAATCCCTAGCGGGAATGTATGCTATTGCAAGGTTAATCCATTTGACTTGGAGAAGATGGAATATTCCACACAGCAAGAACTTGACCGCTTCGAACTGGGCTATATGAATGGCCTTGAAAGGGTGAAGTGGTTTTCACATAGATCGGTGATATACAAGAATATTGCAATAGAGTATCATCTAAATAAGATGGAAAAAGAGCTTGAAGAACTTTTAGCATTCTTTAAGGATAAAAAGGAAGTCATTAATCTTGTTGAAACAATTAATAATAAATTTATTATGAATGAAGATATATTAAGGATTATAATTGTAAATTATTTATATTAAACTTGTAAAAACAGTGTAGAATATATATGATATGTAAATGTATAATATATTTTTTATATTAACACAATATGTTCTATTTTTTTTTGAATATTTAAAAAATTGATTTTTATTATTTAAATAATGAAGCAGAGAATATACCTTGATTTGCCGAAGATAAATTGAGTATATATTGCGAGACCACCACAAGCGAACGACAAGCGACCTACAAGCGACCTACAAGCGACCTACAAGAGAACTGCAATGAGCGACACATACCACACAATCGCAAATGCCGAATGCACTGGTGTATTTTGTCAGGAAAAATACAAAGCGTATTCCTTTCGTTATAATATGCCTAAATCTACAGTTTATCGCTATGGGTTAATAGGTGATTATCATCTCTTTATCCGTCGAGGAGACAAGGTCTATATGGAAGTTAAGAGGGTTGGTATGATTGTTATTTCATATGCTGAACTTCAGCAGAATAAATATTGGAGGTTTTACTATGAATTATCGCTTCTCCTTGCAAAAGATAAGCATAAAGTAATAAAGAATGATGCGTTTAACAAAGACTATGATGAGATTTACGACTATACAGGAAATAGAACATGGTCTTTGGAGACGGCATATATTGATTTAGATATTGATAAAAACTACAAGATAATCCCGAGTGGGAATGTCTGCTATTACAAAATCAATCCATTTGACTTTGATAAAATGAAATACTCTTCGCCACAAGATATGAAACTCTTTCGGCAAACATATATATGCCGAAGCGATGTTAGGTTGGATTATTTTCTAAATAAGTCAGTGATTTATAAAAACATCGCAATGGAGTATATATTAAATGAGAATAAAAAGCATATACACAAACTTGCAATTATTAATGGTAAATATTGTATGAATGACGATATTTTAACGATATTATATAATAATGTTAGTATTGGGGGTAGATATGAGTATCTTACTTGTAAAGAAGAAAGCAAAGCCTTATTATTGACTGTTTAAGCAGTGTTTAAGCGTAGATAGTATATATATATGTATTATATATTTTTTATATTTTGTGGGATAAAGATAAATATGTTATAATTTATTTTATATTATTGAAAAATTGATTGCAATATTTTGAATAATAAAAGCAGAGATATACAGATTTGTTGCTCCTTTGCAGTCATAAATCGAGTATATATAAAGCCAATTGCAAAAGTTGCAAAGTAAACGTCAAGTAAACGTCAAGTAAACGAGACACACATACCAACGAACAGAACAATGAATAGTTCTATCAATGCGAGCAGTAAGAATGCATATCATACCTTTACAAATGTCGAATTCACAGGAGCTTTTGACAGGATAGTTAATAATGACCTAACTTATCTATGCTATTATCACCTTTTCATTAAATTTGGCGACAAGGTCTATATAGAAGTTAAGGATGTTGGTGAGATTGTGATTTCATTTGCAGAACTTCAGCAGAATATGTATTTGAAATATTATTATGACCTTTCGCTAATGCTTACGAATGACAAGCATTCTGTTTGTCAAGAACTTAAATATAGTAGCGAATATAACGATTATCAGTTGTATAACGAAGCGAGGTTCTGGTCGATTGATACAGCTTCTATTGAGAATGATATTCTCTACAATCAATTGAAGGTAATCCCTTATGATAATAACTGCTATTACAAGATTAACCCATATGATCTGGTGAATATGGAATACACCTCTCCTGAAGATTTAAATATCTTTGAAACTATTTATATGATGAAATATGAGTTTGAAAATAATACGTTTGAAAATATTGGGGTCAATTACTACAACCTTGTTAGTGAGTATAAAGCAAGTTTAATAATGAAAAAAGAAGTCGAAGAACTAACGGCGCATATTGGAAATCTTTGAGAATATGATATAAATGACGATATATACTAATTATTATCTTGCATATGTTGTGTTAATATTATATATATGTTAAATATATTTATTTTTTTATTACACTCAAATGGTTTACACCCTTGAAGATTTAAAATGAGACAAAATATAAAAAAAATGATTTTCTTTTATATATTTTTTATCACTATGGTGTATATTTACGCTCTAAAGTTAAAATGTGGTAAATATTATATTGGTAAAACATCAAACCCTAATTTTCGCATTGAAAGCCATTTTAATTCAAAAGGTTCAGAATGGACTAAAATATACAAACCTGAAAAAATATTAGAACTTGTAAAAGGAGATGATTATGATGAAGATAAATATACAAAAATTTATATGGATAAATATGGAATAGATAATGTTAGAGGCGGTTCTTATACATCTGTAAAATTAGATAAAGAAACTAAAAATCAACTTGTAAAAATAAGTAATAGTACCAATAACAGATGTTTTAATTGTGGTAAAGACGGTCATTTTGCAATAAAATGTCCTGAAACCAAAAATATTATACAAAATAATGTTAAATGTTATGTTTGTGGGAAAAATGACCATAAAAAAGAAGAGTGTACGTCTATCTATTGGCATTGTAATAAATGTTATAAGGAATTTGATACAAAAACATCATGTATTAATCATGAAAAATATTGTCATTATGAAGTGAATTGTTATAAACTTTAGTTTGAGCATTTATTTATAGTATTCTCAATATTATTTTATCTTATTTATTTTGTCTCATTTTAAATCTTCAAGGGTGTAAAAATTGATTAAATGTTCTAAATAATAACAAGTCAAATCATAAATACGATGAACGGCACTATCAGTTCCGCCAACAGCTTATACGATTATCATATAGTATCAAATGCAGAGTTCTCTGGCGTTCTCGATAAGTTTAAAGTATATGGTTATACTCGAACATTAGGCACTCCACTTGAATTGACGATTACCCATGTTAGTTATATGTTCGATTATCACATTTTCATTAAATTTGGAGAAAAAGTCTATATGGATGTTAAGGGCATTGGCGATGTTGTTATTTCATTTGCAGAACTTCAAAAAAACAAGTATTGGAAATATTATTATGATTTGTCGCTTATGCTCACAAACAACAAGCATCTGGTTATCAAAGACCTTGAATATAACAGCAGTTTTTACGACCCTTATATATATGAAGAAAAGAGGGTCTGGTCTATTAATACAGCATATATTGACGGAAGCTATGATGCCAAAACCAAGTATGTTGTCGAAAACGAATATAATTGCTATTACAAGATTAATCCTTATGATTTGGAGAATATGAAATATACTTCACAAAAAGATTTAAATAACTTTAAAACTATTTATATGTCGAGATACGAAGTTAGATACAAAATTTTTAATAAGAAGAGTATTTACTATTATAATTTAGTTTTAGACTATTTATTAAGTTTTATGGAAAAAGAGCTTGACGAACTTTCTGCAATATTTGAAGATAAAAAGAATGTTATTAATCTTGTTGCACTGAATGATAAGGAGGGTATGAATAGCGATATATTAATGGCGATATATTCATATATTGTAAGTCCAGAAGGGAATACAAAATATGCTCCGTATATTTCTAAACCTGAAACCTGTAATCGTTTAGAACTCGTTGCACAGATATTATCTTCTTAAATATTGCATAGAGGTTTAGGTTAGAAATGTTGATGAAAGTTTATGTTGTATTTTTATATTCTAATTAAAGTGTAATAAAGTGTAATTTTTCTTATTAAGTATTATAAAATTATGTAGTTTTATAATATATATATATATATATATATTTATAGAAGATGATGTTGAAAAACGATAAAAAAACAGAAATATTATTTAGTAAATCATCTAGTCCGCGTCTACCTAAAAAATATACAAAATCGCCTGCAAGAAGTAAACCTGAAAATTCTCCTGCAGAAAGAAGAACATCTGTAAATTCTCCTACAGAAAGAAGAAAACCATCAAATTCTCCTGCAGAAAGAAGAACATCTGTAAATTCTCCTACAGAAAGAAGAAAACCATCAAATTCTCCTGCAAGAAGAAAACCATCAAATTCTCCTGCAAGAAGAAAAGCGGTAAGTTTACCTAGCAGGATGCCCATATCATCCCGAACATCCCGAACATCACGAACATCACAATTACCATCTTATAATTCGGGTTCACGTGTATTCTCAAATGATATATATAAGTTTCAACATAAAAATCTAAATGCTCGTAAAATCCAACAATTTATGAAAGACAAAATTATTATTAATAAGAATACTTTGAAAAATCGTATAAATCGTTACAAAATACTTACAACCCGACTTTCATTAGTAAAAGATGGCGATTGTTTAGAAGAAAAAATTTTTAATGAGGAGAATGGGTATACTATTAGAAACATTATAAATCTTAAAAAAAAGATAGGAATGGAAAGCAAACATGGCACAATATACCTAACACATATTCCAAATTTATTAGGCACATATTCTATTGCATCTATTGCAACAAAGGTAATGAAGTCTAATAATGGAAATAATAGAGAAGTTTCCATTATGAAGAAAATAACAAATGATATAATTTTAAAGAAACTTTCAAGACACTTTCTTATGATATATTACAGTTCAGTTTGTGCCCAAGAAATACCAGAAATACCAGAAAAAATAAAATCTATGAATGTTGATAAACTTACAGACATAGTCCTTAAAATGCTTTGTGAAAGGCGCAATATTCAAAACAGAAGACTTATTAGTGTTAATGAACTTGCAGATGGAGACCTTAAAATGCTTTGTGAAAAGCGTGATATTTTAGAAGATGATGAATTGATATTTAACTTATTATTTCAAGTGTTCATATCAATTGCAACATTTCAAAATAGTGTAGGTTATATGCATAATGATACGCATTATGGAAACTTTTTATATCAACATAATAAAGAAAAAGGGTATTACCATTATGTTTTTAATGGCACTAATTATTACTTGAAATCTTGCATGTATAATATAATTATATTTGATTTTGGTATTTCAACCGATATTGACGAAGAAAATGGTGTTCAAAATTTATATTACGATTATGAAAGAATACTAAAAGTGTTTATGAAAAAAGGGCATGGTTGGGGAATTTATACGGATTTACCAAAAGATGCAACAAACAAAAAGGTTATAGAAATATATACTCAAATAAGAGTATTAGCATTTGGTGTCTCATCTACTGAATATTGGAGACCTTTTGCAAAAGACTTCTTTGCTAAAATAATTGAGACAATATTATTAATATATACTCCACAAGATATGTTTATTGAAGAAAAACGTCCATCAAATGTTATAAACAATATTCCTTTTATAATATAAAATTACAAAATAAGCAAACGAGTATATACGAGTATATATTACACATTTAAGTCAATTAGAAGTGAATAAGCTAAACATAATCCATGACCGAATGCTTCATTATTATCATTTAATAATTTTTCTAATTTTTCAATACACATAATACATATATTATTATCGTTGCAATCATTTTTTGGTAAGTATCATAAAATAATGGTATATAAAAATGTATTATGTTGGTGATACTGAACGGGTTCTCGGTGATACTGAACTGGAACTACGAACTTGAGGACGTTTGTTTCCAGATGAAGGAAGTTTGTTTTTCTTCGAAGGCAATGTAAGAACAGTGGGATTAGCTTTTGCATTTGGATTTTTTGCAATAAGACGTGGGCTTGTTTTTAATCTTTGTGCAAATCTATTTGGAAGTGAAAGGAAATTATTTTTAGGCAAAGGTAATGTAAGAACAGTGGGGAGGGATTTAGCCCTACGATTTGGTGAAGATAATCTATTATATATTTATAAAATTTTATTTATAATTTTTAATTATTAATAATATAATATTTTCTATGCAAATATAAATATGTTCCATTTTTAAATAATATTTTAAAAAATTGATTAATACGATTTAAACAAATAGTAAAGCCATAAATTTGTTGTATCGCAAAACTTGCTGATATACAAAGGAAAACTTCCGTTTCGTCAACGACACCAGACAGCTTCCAATAAGCAAAAAAGACTAACGCAAC
>Ga0114978_10001192_pt1 | contig 21934 bp, 20 predicted proteins | sample S_140212_EF_Meta_FD_87027 | JGI IMG/M metagenome (GOLD analysis project Ga0114978, IMG submission 87027) | Freshwater microbial communities from Lake Simoncouche, Canada to study carbon cycling - S_140212_EF_MetaG | ecosystem: Environmental > Aquatic > Freshwater > Lake | place: Lake...
GCTCACGACCTCATAACGGACGATCCGACCGACCCAGCCCACCTTGCGGTCACCCTCGGAGAAACGGCGAAGGAAATTCGTCGAACCATCCGCATGGGCGATCTTCGCCCAGCCGTCAGCGGCGACCGAGACGACCTTCCCGGTCTCGGTGGCCGCGGAAAGTCCGACCACGGCCAGGAAAAGGAAGCAGACTCGGATCATGGTCAGAGGTGCTCCTTGGAAGGTCCGAGCATGAGCTCGACCATCCCGTGACGGACGCCGCGATGGGAAAGATGGAAGGCCTCGGCGCCGGTCAGATCGGCCAGTACGCATAGAGTGATTAAAGCCGCCGGCATGATGTCGGCGCGGTCAGCCGGGATGCCCGGCACTTTGCGACGGCCCTCGATATCCAAGGCACACAGCTGGTCGCGCAGTTCGCGGATGCGCAGCACGGGTAGCCGACCTCCGACCGGCGCTTCGCCGATGGCTTCGAGGTGTAACGCGATTGAGGCGAAGGCGCCGCCGGCACCGATGATGAGATAATTTTCCGCGGCCTGCGCAGGGATCACGCTCTGTAGCGCCCCGAGCAGATGGGTCCGGATAGAAAGCTGGTCCAACTCGTCGATGACCCCGGCGCCGCCGCGCAGATAACCGTTCGTCAGCCGTACCGAACCAAGCGGGAAACTGCGCGCCAGCACATAATGTCGTCCACGGATGGCGGTAACCTCCAGGCTTCCGCCGCCGAGATCAAAGGCCATGATGTTCTCGTAAGCCTGATAGGCGGGGTCAGTGCGCACGCCGGCGCCAGCCAGGCGGGCCTCGACCTCACCAGAGACAATCGTCAAAGGCACGCCAGTGACCTGAAGGACCCTCTCAGCGAAGGCCTGACGATTCGCACATTCGCGAACGGCGCTGGTACCGAGGACGGTGAAACGGGTCGCCCCTTTCGAGCGGGCGAAATCCAGCAGACGACCGATGGCGGCAGCGCCAGCTTCTTGGGCTTCGCTAGGCAATGGATCGCCAGGCTGGGCATCCTGTTGCAACCGCACGGCTTCAGTCAGTCGGCCCAGTTCGCGACGATCCTGCCCATCCACCACGGCGACCTTAATGGAATTCGACCCCACGTCGACGACAGCGATAGCGGACATGTTCAGAAGAGGAATTGTCCTTTGAGTCCGCCGAAGAAATGCACGCCATCCTGGGTCTCGAATTCTTTCGTACGCGCCGCAATGAAGTAGGTGGCCGAGCAGGAGTACACCTGAAAGGTTGTGCCGACCGCGCATTGCAGCACCACAGGCGAACGGGTGACCCCGCGAGATTCGCGGAAGTTGCCGCCGTCGACCGCATAGTTACGCACGACCACCTCGAGTTGCGTGTCAGCGAAGGCCCAATAGGAGAAGTTAGGGCGAGAGGCGGACGCCCTCAGGGCATCGATAGGGTCGTAGCCATTCGAGTGGCGCACAAAGGAATGGCCCCATGATTTGTCGAGGTTGACGCCCCAGCGTAACTGAGCGCCCAGCAGGACTTCTGAGCGCATCGTACCAAGTTCGACGGCTGCCCGCGCGATGAGGTCGCGATAGTCGTGACCCGTCGGGTCGAGATCGAATCGGCGGCGGAACTCACCATCGAGATTGAGGAGCACCTCATCATTAACTTGGGAACCCCATCCGGCAGCGGAAGGTGTACCGATAAGTTCGTGGAACTTATTCTGGATGGTCTCTCCACCGGCAGAGGGACCGATCACACCCAGCTTAGCCTCAACGGAAAACATGCAGTCCTTCCGACCCCCACGATCCAAGATGGCACCGTAACCCCAGCCAACGTAAAGCGCACCAGAATAAGGCTGATCGTTTTCGCTCGGATTAGCATTCGCCGTATCAGAAGGGGTATTGATCTCCTGCGTGAGCGAAAAGAAGGTGTGGTCACCCCGATTGACTGCGAGCTTGAGGCCTTGCGTGTAATACCGGTCCTTATTCTTAGGTGCGAACTTGTCGTTCTCTTCCGTCAGCGACACTACCCAGACCGAACGCGGCGAGACGGGTGGAGGCAGTTCGGCGGCCTGGATGGCGGACGTGGCCAAGGCGAAGGCTATAAGACGGGACGATGACATCTGGGAAACGATAGCAAAGAGCGACATGCCTATGGCGACAACGCCTTTCTGACTTGTGAACAAAGGCTCGCCCAAGTATTTGACTGTCAGGATGTCCCACGCTCCAACAGGTTTGCCTTTTGCCCGGACTGATGTCCTGGCCGACGGCACCGCCGTGGTGACCATCGGTGGGTCTTGGACCCTCGACTCCACCCTGCCGCCGATCGTGGTCAAAGGGGATCGAGTCAAAGTAGTGGCCGACGAACTCACGGCCTTCGACTCCTCACTGCCAGCCTGGCTCTACGCCAACTTCAAGAATATCCGCCAACTCGACCTGGCCGCCCTGCCCGCCCGATTGCAGTCGCTGGTGCAGATGGCCGAAAAAGCTTCGTTTACTGATACTCATGCGCACGACACCGGCTTCCTGGAGCATTTCGGGACCTGGGGCGTCGAGAGCGGCTCCTCTTGGGGGCGTGCCTTCGAGCACATTGGCCACACCACGCTCGGCTTCTTGCGCATGCTGGTCGGGCGAGCCAAAATCAACTGGAGCGACTTTAAGCTAGAACTTCAAACAGCTGGCGTCGACGCCCTTCCCATCGTCGCCCTGCTAGGCTTCCTGACCGGGCTCATCATGGCCTACGTCGGCCTCATCCAATTACGCCTTGTGGGCGCTACGGTGTATGTCGCCAACCTGGTCTCGCTGGCCATGACCCGCGAGATGGGCGCACTGATGACCGGAATCATCGCCTGCGGACGAACCTCCACCGCCTACGCCTCCCAGCTCGGCAGCATGAACGTAAGTCAGGAGACTGACGCGCTCCGCGCCCTAGGTATCAACCCCATCGAATACCTCGCCGTACCGCGTATCCTTGCAGTCACCCTGATGGTGCCGCTGCTCGCCGTCTTCGCCACTTTCATCGGCGTATTCGGCGGTATGGTCGTCGCCTGCGCTGGCGACCTGAGCATCGAACAATACCTCACGCAGGCCGTGCGGGCGATTACCTTCAAGAGCTTCCTCGTCGGCGTTATCAAGTCCGTCGCCTTCGGGTTCATCGCCGCCTGGGCCGGCTGCTACCGCGGCTCGGTCGCCAAACGTTCCGCCTTGGGAGTCGGCGAGGCCGCTACGTCCGCCGCCGTACTGGGCATCACCTTCATTGTGATCTCCGACGCATTCTTCGCGGTGATCTTCAACCTGTTCGACCTGTGAACAGCACCGACATCCTCACCTGCAGCGATCTGGCCATCGGCCACGGCTCGCACGTCATCATGGACCGGCTCAACCTTTCGTTGCCCGCAGGAAAGATTCTAGCGATCGTCGGACCGAGCGGCTGCGGCAAGAGCACGCTCATGCGCGCCCTCGGAGGACTCGATGAACCGCTCGGCGGCACCACCACCCTCATGGGCGTTGACCTCAACTCCGCGGATGGACTGCGGAGGCAGGATATCCTACGCCAGACTGGCTTCCTCTTCCAAGGTTCGGCCCTCTTCTCTTCGCTCACCCTCCGCGAGAATATCGAGATGCCGATGCGCGAGTTCCTGAAAGCGCCTCGCAAGGAGATCCGGCAGCTGGCGGAGTATAAGCTCGCCCTCGTCGGACTGGCCGACGCGATGGACAAGCTTCCTTCCGAAATCAGCGGCGGCATGGCCAAACGAGCCGGTATCGCTCGCGCCATGGCGTTGGACCCGGCCGTCATCTTCCTCGATGAGCCCAGTGCGGGCCTTGACCCCGTGAGCTCCGGACGGCTCGATGAGCTGATCCTGCGCCTCCGCGAAGCCTTCGGCACCACCGTCGTGCTGGTCAGCCACGAGATACCGAGCATCCTGCGTACTGCCGACTTCTGCGTTTACCTCGACCCTGACACCGGCACCATGGCCGCCTACGGACCGCCCAAAAGCTTCCTTCAGGCTGGCCAACCACCGAAGGTCCACGCCTTCTTCTCCCAAGCCCGTTTCGACTAAACATGCGCAGATCCGCCAACATGACACTTATCGGGGCCTTCGTGGTCGGCGGCATCGTGCTCATCATCGCCGCGGTGATCCTCCTCGGCGCCGGCTCCTTCTCCGGCACGAAGCCGACCGCCATTTGCTACTTCGAGGATACTGTCAGTGGCCTCGACATCGGAGCGCCAGTCAAGTTCCGCGGCGTCACCATCGGCAAGGTCAGCCAGGTCCTCCTCCGTACCTCCGGTCAATCCGCAGGCGACTACTCTGTCCCAGTCGTCATGGAATTTTCACCTGACCTCCTGACGCGGCGCGGCATCGACCAAGCGCTCTTACAGAAACAGGGACTTCGCCTCTCTCTCGAGAAAGGCCTGCGCGCGAAGCTGCAACAACAGTCAGTGGTCACTGGCGTGCTCTACGTCGAACTGGATTACTTTCCCGACACTGCCTACCGGCTCCACGACCCCAAGGGCGAGCTCGCGGAAATCCCCACCCAGCCCTCGAACCTCGGCGCACTGACGAAAGCCGTCTCGCAGACGCTCGACCAACTGAGCCGGATCGACTTCGTCTCTATCACCAAGAAGGTTGATTCGATCCTGACCCGCATCGACAAGGGCGCCTCGCAGATTGAATTCGAAAAAATCAACGGCAACCTCGTGCAGGCCTCGGACAATATCTCAAAGATCACTGGCGACCCTGCCATCGCCCGTGCCGTCAACGACTTCTCTGGTGCCATGCAAGGCATCGACGCCCTCGTAAAACGACTGAGCGGCAAGGTCGACCCAGTCGCAGATGACATCAAGGCGATGGCGACCGCCGGCCGCAAAGCCCTCGAACGGCTCAACGAGACCTCGGAGAACCTCCGGACGCTCACGAAGCCGGGCTCGCCGGCTCGCCGCGACCTTGATCAGGCCTTGGCGGATGTCTCCGAGGCAGCCCAGGCTATCCGCTCTTTGGCGGACTTCATCGAACGCAACCCTGAGACGATCATCCAAGGACGCAGCAAATCGACCGTCAAGGATGCCAAGCCAAAGGAAGAGACACCCGCTAAATGATTCCGCGCTTCCTCATCGCCGGATTCGCAGCACTACTGAGCGGCTGCATCATCTTCGACAAGAAGAGTGAAGCGGTCACCTTCCACCAGCTCGCCTCGCCATCCGCCGCCATCACGCGATCCACCCCAACCCTCTTCGTACCCCGCTCCGTGATTCCGGCAGCCCTTCGTCGACCCAACGTCGTGCTGATTGATGACACCGGCTGGGTTCGCGTCGAAGACGCCCACCGCTGGATTGCCCCACTTGACCGCGCCATCTCGGAGGCGATTGGACGCCATCTCACGGCACTGACCGGCTTACCTTCTTCGGCGCAAGCACCGGTCGATGATCACCTCGTACTACTGCTGACCGTGGATAAGATGGAAATCTTCACTCCCGCCGTACCCAGCCGCTCCATCTTCTCTCTCCCGGGCACAGCATCGAACACGGACACGGCGACCATCCAAATCAGCTTCCGCCTCGAAAAATCGGACGGCACCCTCTTGGCCACCAAGACAATCGCTCAATCCCACATCCTCAAAGAACGCTCGCCGACCGAGTTCGCTCAGGCACAGTCCGCCAATCTTGCCGACATCGCCGCCGCGATTGCCAAGCTCCTTCCCAACCTTTCGACGTCGAAATGACCACGCCCTCCTCCCCTCGCCCAGACGGCTTCTCCGAAGCCACCGGCGAGATTTGCTACGATCTCCCCTCGGCGTACATCCCGCATCCGGCGACTGGCCTGCTGCACCTGCAGCGCTTCCTCGCCAAGATCCGTAGGCACCTCAAAGGCGAACTCCCTAAGTCCTATCAGCGCAATTTCTGCAAAGGCTTCGACCGCTTCCTCTGCATGCATCTGGGCGTCACCCCTGAACAGGTCATCGCCTGCGTCCGCGAAACGCACTCCGAGGCCGAACTCGATATCCGCCTTAAAGCTCTCTTTCCCGCCGACCTCCGCGTCGCCGTCTGGAACCGCGAACTGGTCCAGAAAGGCATGAGCGAGATGGGCCGGGAAGCCCTCGGCAACGCCAAGCGCATCATGGGCGCCGAACACCGCACCGACGTGATCTCCTTCGCGGACATGATCGACTTCGACGAAGGACGTATTTTGTGAATACCAACGACCCCCATCCCAACCGCCTGGTCATCCGGGGCATCGCCGCGCTGCTCGCCTGCCTCAAGCACCATCCCAAGGCGTTACGCGAGGTCGTTGCCACCGCCGCCTTCGCACCGAACCTTGCCGAGCATGATGCCGCCTTCGCCGAACTCGGCGTCAAGACCCGTATCGTCGGACCCATCGAACTCGCGCAGACGGCCGAAGGCCCCTGCGAGGGTGTCTGCGCGCTCACGATGCGTCCGGACTTCGGACTAGCCCGCATCTCCGATTTCGCCGAGTGGCGCGAGTCCCGGGAAAGCATTGTCATCGCCGACGGTGTGACGGATCCAGCCGACCTCGCCGCGATTGCCCGGTCGATGGCGGCTTTCGGTCTGAAACGCCTGCTGCTCTCGGGCGGCACGGAGAAACTCTCCTTCCACCCCGAAGCATGGAACCTGTCGCGAGGTGCGATGGAACAGCTCCGCCTGATGCGTGCTGCTGCCCTTGGCGGGCTCCTCAAACTCGTCGAAGACCGTTGCTGCGTCGTGGCGCTATCGCCCGACATCGGACGCAAGATCGACCTCGCCGTACCCGTGCGCGTCCCCGGCCGCCACCTGGCCCTACTCATCCCTGGAGGCAAACTCGACCCCGATATCCAGCCCCGCGTCGAACATTGCTACCGCTTTCCTGGAATGGTCGGCCAACCGGCCCTAAGCCTCGCCGAGATCGCCCCGCTGGCTATCGCCTGGTTCGCTTCCACACCCCAACCCCGTGCCGACGGCTTCCTGGCCCGCAAAAGGGCTCGCCACGTGAAGGACAAGGGTTCCAATCCGACCAGCTAACCCTCATGTCGCAGCCCCAGCCCGGCCCCGGCGAGAACGTCCTCTCGCTCCAGAACATCAGCCGTACGTTCTTCACCGCCCTACAGCGTCAGCACGATATGCTCGCTTTCAATATCGCCGGACTGCACACGGCTGACCCGAAGGCCTACGTGCACTTCTCCTCCCTCTCGCGAGTCATGCCCGTACCGCAGGCCCACCTGCCGGCCGACCAGATGCTCGCGTATGCCCGCGGCCTGATGCTCCGCACCACCATCAACGACCTGCTGACGGTCTCGGCCGAATGCATGGTGCAATGCCACCTCCTCTGTCTCTTCATCCGCGAACAAGGCAAAAACCAGCGCCGCGATCCGCTGGTTGAAAAGATCATCGGCGAAAAGCAGCAGGCCTTCCAGAAGATGTCGTTGCAGGATCGCTTCACCGCGCTCGAGGAGAACTTCGGTATCGTTTGCGAACTGGAAGACGGAGTCTTCAGCCTGGCGGCCGCGCTCCGTGTACTCGTCCGCGGCGGGCTCGTCACGAACGATGACATCACCCCGGACGGTTCGCTGACGCTAGAATTTAAGGCAATGCAGGACTTCGAGGTTCCCGACGAAGCCACGCCGCCGGCCGAAAGTCCCGCCGAAGCTCCCGCTGAACTCGCACCGGGCGTGACCGTGCATAGCACAGGCGACGAAACCAAGCCGAAGACGGTCGCCCGCCTGACGGACACTTCTCGCACCTTTAAACCAGGCGAGATGCTCGACCTAACCGATACCGAGCTCCTCGGCCTAAACATCACCGTGGCCAAGTTCGTGGACGGCCTGCTTCGCTCCGTTGACCATTTCGGTCGAGCCCAGCTCGGCGAAGGCGCCTAAGCGATGAGAGAAGCCGCGGCACTCCCCCGTCGCGCCTGGCTCTGGGTTTTCGCAGCCTACCTATTTCAATCTATACCAGCGGCCGTCCGCGATGAAGCATTGCCCGTCGCGCTCAAGGATCTCGGCTACCCAGACGCTCAGATCACAAAGGCCGTAGCGGCTTTTGGCCTGGTCGTCAGCTGTAAGATACTCCTGTCGCCTCTAGTCGCTGGCTTCAACCCACGCCGATTCATCCTCGCGTCAGAATTGTGCATTGCCGCCCTTTTAGGCCTACTGGCCTACCACGTGGGCGCCGACCAGTCCTCGACGAACATGATTGTCGGCTGCCTTATCTTCTTATCCCTCTTCGCGGCCGCCCATGACTTCGCCCTAGATGGCTTCTTCGTGGCCTCCCTCGATGACAAGAGCCGGGCAACGCACTCCGGGATCCTGAACGTGGCGACAAAGGTCGGCGTGGTGCTCGCCGGCCCGGGGCTGATCTGGATGGTAGGGAGGATTATGGACTACGGCGCGCAGACAGCCGACGCTTGGTCATGGGCGCTGGCAACGGCGGGCGTTCTGGCTCTGTTGACGGTAGGAGCCAACGCCTGGGGTCTTGCGGCGGAGCCTATCACCTCCACCGGAACAGGAACCATTCGTGACCGCTTCCGGGAGATGCTCGCCGGACTGCGCTCGCTTCTAGGCGACCGGCGACTGGTGGCCGTCCTCGCCCTTATCTTGTTCTATCGGGCTAGCGAAGTACACATGGCGAAGATTATCCCGCTTTTCGCCAAGTCGAACACGGGCGGTGGCCTCGGCCTCAGTAACGAGACTTATGCGGTACTCCGCATGCTGTCGGCCGTTGGAGGCCTGGCACTCGGTGGGGTCATCGGCTCTCTTGTGGTGGCTAGACTCGGACTGGCCCGAGCACTCCTGCCTCTCGGCGTCACGATGCACTTACCCTTGGTGGCATTCGCCTGGCTGGCTTACGACGGAACCCATAACCTTTGGATTATCGGCGGCGTGTTTATCGTAGAGTATATCGTCTACGGGGCTGGCCTCTGCGCTTTGATCCTAGCCATGATGAAGCTGGCCTCCGGCCCCGGGGCCGCAGTCCGCTACGCCGCCCTCTCTACCTTCGCCTTGCTGGCCAACTATCTACCTGGCCTCTGGGCAGGCTCCCTCTCGGACCGCCTAGGGTATGGCTATTACTTCCTATTTGCGCTCAGCCTCGCGATTCCCGGCATCCTGTCGGCCTGGTTCGCGAAGCGATACTTCGAGGAAACCTGATTACTCCTTCGGAAGGACAATCAATTCCTGCTCGAACTTGAGATCCAGGTAACGCTGCGCAAAAGCCTGTACGGCCGCTTCGTCGGTCAGGCTCATGCGGCGCTCCCACTCGGCATCGAAATTGGCGCCTAGGCCGGCCACCTCGCGCACAAGCGCGCCCTGCATGCGAGCGCCGGCGGATTGCCGACCCTGACGACGTGAGACGCGCATGCGACGCTTGGCATCCTCAATCTCGTTCGGGGCGAACTTGCCCTTACGCAGGCGATCGAGCTCCATGCGCATCTCCTTCACGACCTCCTGCGCCGAGGCGGGCGCAGTACCGGCATAAAGGTAGAACATGCCTTGATCGACGACTTCGACGCGGGTTGCGCCGACGAAATAGGCCATGCCCTTCTCTTCGCGCACCCGGCGAAACAGCCCGCTGGCCATGCCGCTGAGCAGTTCCTCGGTCACGTTCGCCGCGACGACCTCGTCCGGTGCGAAACCACAATGCGGGAAAGCAATCGCGACGACGGCCTGCTCGCCCTGGGCACGCTCCAGCAGCTTGCCAGACGGAGCCGGGACATGCTTGGGCAGGGCGCGACGCGTCAGGGCAAGCTTGGGCAAGGAGCCGAAACGACGGTTGACGAATTCCATGACGGCTGGGCGGTCAAAGGCCCCGCTGACACCGACGACGATATTATCGGCGACGACCAAGGACTGGTGCAATACCGCGAGGTCGGAAGGTTGGATCTTCGCAAGGGTTTCCGGCGTACCGCAGGCGTCGATCGCAAGCGGGTGCTCGCCGAAATACTGGCGCTGCAGGTGCAGCCGGGCCTTCTCGACGATATCATCTTCGGCTTCGCGGCAGGCGGTGATAATCGCCGCGCGCTCCAAGGCGAAGGTCTCGGGGAGAATCTTTGGCCCGAGAATGCCGTCGGCAATGAGTTCGGAGATCTTTTCAAAGTCTGAGCTGAGCGCCTCGCCCCAGAGACCGCAGGAAACCTGCGAACCATGGTCGGCGAAGGTCGCACCGATGCTGTCGACAAGGTGAGCTACCTCTTCCTTGGAACGATGCACGTTATCACGGGCGAACATGGTGCCCAGCAAGCCCGTCGTACCGCGCTTCTCCGCCTCCTCGTAAGCGAGGCCGCCGGCAAGGAACACGCCAACACCAGCCTTAGGAATGGTCGCATCCTGCTGCAGGACAACCCGGACGCCATTATCCAAGGTAAAGGTCTCAAAGCGATCCGGCGTAGCCGTCGGCGCAGCACTGGCCGTGGCAGCATCGGCCTTACCGCCACGCATAGTCCCGAAGGTGACGTTATCCGGCCGCAGCCACTTGCGCGCTTCGCGCGTCAGATCCTCGGCTCCCAGTTTGGCGAGATGCTCCACGCCGCGCTGCGGCCAGGAGATGTCATGGCCGATGGTGGCCGCATGGGCGACGCGGCTGGTCAGCCCATGGATGTTCTTTTGTCCGTTTACCATGGCGACGACGGACTGGCGGCGGACTTTCTCGAACTGGGCCGGCGTGACGCCTTTTTGCAGGAGTCCGTCGACGACTTCGGCGATTGCTTGCTCCACGACGGGAGCGGAGGTCCCAGCTTCACCCGTCCAACTACACCAAGCGAGGCCCAGATCGCGGATGCCGAAACCCGAAGCGTCGATGCCGTGGATGAGTTTGCGCTTTTCGCGGAGCTCACTCCAAAGCAAGGAACTGTTACCGGCGCCAAGTACACCAAGGAAAAGGTCCGTCGCGAGGCGGCCTTCATCGAAGTAACCAGGGATGCGCCAGCAGGCGACGCCCTTGGAGGTATTAACCTCGCGAATGAGGTCGGCGCGTCGGACGCCGCCCTGCGGCGGCTCTTGGTGGCCAGCGATATCGATCAGCGGACGGCGGGCGAAACGGCCGAACCAGCGTTCAGCAGAAGCGAAGACTTCTTCCGGAGGCATGCTGCCGCCCAAGGCGAGCACAACGTTCGTCGGCACATAGCGACTGGAGTGATAGGCGCGCAGGTCTTCCGGGGTGATTCGAACGAACAAATCGCGATGGCCGATGACAGGCTGGCGCAAGGGGTGTGACCGCACGGCCTCCTCGAGGACGGATTTTGCCAGCATCTGATCATGCTCGTCGTCGCACATTGCGATCTCACGCAGGATAACCTCACGCTCCATTTTGGCATCCGCATCGGTGATCAGCGGGTCGAAGACCATGTCGGCGATCGCCTCCATCGCTGTCTCAAAACCTTCCTGCGGGGCGTCCACGTAATAGACCGTGCGATCGAAGGTCGTATAGGCATTGGAAGATCCGCCACTGCGGTGGATGGCGTCGGTGAGTTCCCTGTTCGTGAAACGTCCCGTCCCCTTGAACACCATGTGCTCCAAGTAGTGCGAGATGCCCGAGCCTTCCCAGCGACCTTCGTGAATGCTGCCGGTGCGCACCCATGCCTGCACGGTGCAGAGGCCGATGCCGGGACGATGAGAATAGATGACCTCGAGTCCGTTGGAAAGGACCCGACGTTCAGGCAAGGGGCCGGCAATCTGGGCGAAACTTAGGCCTTCAAGATACGACATGGGCTGGATGTATGCCCCGCCCTCGACGGGGCGCAAGTGCGACCAGTCCGCACCCCGGCAAATGAGACCCAGGCAGGCCCACTCTGACATTGAAACCAAAGGCAGCCCTAGGTATTCCCAACCTTCGCCCACCGACCAAGGAGGGCCCCTCCCCCTTCCTTCCCCTTTCCGATGTATATTCCGCCCGAAATCCGCGCCAGCCTTGACGAAGTCGAACGCCGCGCCGGCTACCTCTGGAAGTTCCTCGATGTCGCAGGTAAACAGGCCGCGATTGCGAAGCTCGAAGAGCAGATGGCCGCCCAGAACTTTTGGGACAGCCAGAAAGCCGCCCAGAAGGTCATCTCGGAGTGCAACGGCCATAAGGTCATCGTCGCCCCCCAGGTCGCCTTCCGCCGTCAGATCGAAGACGCCAAGACCCTCGCCGAACTCATCACCGAATCCCCCGATGGCACCGCCGATGCCGAAGTCGAGGAACTCCGTAAGCTCGGCACCGACCTACTCACCGCCGTCTCTGAGCTCGAGATCGCCTCGTTCCTCTCCGGCCTGCACGACCGCTCCAACGCCATCGTCACCGTCAAGGCTGGCGCTGGCGGTACGGAATCTAACGATTGGGCCGACCTACTCTACCGCATGTATACGCGCTGGGCCGAACGTCGCGGCTTTAAGATTGAAGTCGAAGACATCGCCGAGGGCGAAGGCGCCGGCATCAGCCAGGCTACCTTCCGACTCGAAGGTCCGAATGCCTACGGCTACGTCAAGGCCGAGCGCGGCGTCCATCGCCTCGTCCGCATCTCCCCCTTCGACGCCAACGCCCGCCGACATACCTCCTTCGCCTCGGTCGACGTCGTCGCCGAAATCGATGATGACATCGACGTCGAGGTCAACGAAGCCGACCTGCGCGTCGACGTCTACCGCTCCAGCGGTAAAGGCGGACAGCACGTCAACAAAACCGAATCTGCGGTGCGCCTCACCCACATCCCAACTGGTATCGTCGTGGCCTGCCAGCGCGAACGCTCCCAGGTCAAGAACCGCGCCCTCGCGATGAAGATCCTGCGTGCCCGTATCTACGAAAAGACCATCGACGACAAACGTGCCGAGATGGAGAAATATTACGGTGAGAAAGGCGATATCGGCTGGGGTAACCAGATCCGTTCGTACGTCTTCCAACCCTACCAGATGGTTAAGGACCTCCGCACCGGGGTCGAGACGGGCAACATCCAGGCGGTCATGGACGGCGATATCGACGCGTTCATCAACGGCTGGCTCCGCGCTGGCGGTCCACGCACCCGCAACAAGGATATCAAGATCGAGGACTAAGTCCCCGTCCCCTCCATGCCCTCCCGGGACACCCTCCGACAGAAGCTCCTCGATACCCCGCTCTTCGCGGAGAAGATCTGGAAGCTTTCACCGGAGCCATGGCCCATCACCGAGGCCCAACTCCGGGACCTTAAGCGCATCGGCGCCGCCTGCCTGAGCTACCATCGCGCGCTCGAGCGGCTCTACGTCCGCTCGTTCACGAACAAGAAGATCCTCCGCAACCGAGAGGTCTACGCCCCATGGGTCGCCGAATACCTCGATCGGTACAAGCCTGCCGGCCTCATCGAACATGGACGCCATCGGGCCGTCAAAGGCCAGTGCCCCGTCGTCCTTCGTCCGGACCTGCTGATCACTGAAGGAGGCTTCACTATGACGGAACTCGACAGCGTCCCCGGCGGCGTCGGGCTGACGGCCTACCTGAACGAGGTCTACGCCGAGGACTTTCCCCGCGTCATCGGCTCCTCCACGATGCCTGACCGCTTCATGGCCTCCCTAGCGCGCCTCACGCCCAAGGAGAAGTTCCCGCTCGTCGCCATCGTCGTCAGCGAAGAGGCCGCGACCTATCGACCAGAGTTCGAGTGGCTCGGCGAAAAGCTCCGCACGCTCGGTCATGACGTGCACATCGTCGAGCCCGCCCAGATCATGCAGATGGGCGATGGCTCCTACATTCCAGTCGACGGCGCTCCGCAGCGCGTCGACATCCTTTACCGCTTCTTCGAACTCTTCGACCTCGCCAACGTGAAGGGCGCCGATGGCATCTTCAACGCAGTCGAGGCAGGCACACTAATGCTCACGCCGCCGATGAAGGCTTTCCAGGAAGAGAAGCTCGGTCTCGCGCTACTCCACCACCCGCAACTCGCCGAATTCTGGAAGGAGAACCTTCCCGAAGACCACCACGAGGCGCTCTTCCGTATCGTTCCGCAGACATGGATCATGGAGAAGACCGAATTGCCGCCAACGGCCGTCTTGCACGCTCCAGGCTTTGCCGGTCGCCCGATCCGCGAATGGACGGAACTCGCCGAGGCCTCTCAGCGCGAACGCAACCTCATCATCAAGGCCAGCGGATTCCATGAGACCGCCTGGGGCGCCCGCTCGGTGACCCTCGGCAGCGACGTCTCCCGCGAAGAATGGCTCGAAGCCATCGAGAATGCGCTCAACCCCGAGAACGAGACCTTCCACGTGATGCAGGAATACCATAAGCCGTCCCGCCTGACCCACCCCGTCTACGCCGACGACGGGTCGGTGGTCCCCGCCGATGGACGGGTCCGCCTCTGCCCCTACTTCTTTGTGGATAACGATAGGGTCGAACTTTCCGGCATCCTTTCGACGTTCTGCCCCGCGGATAAGAAGATCATCCACGGGATGAGTGATGCGGCCCTGCTGCCCTGCCATCTGGTCCCCTGAGGTATCCTCCGCCTTGCTTCCTGCCGGGTTTAAGCCGAAAGTTAGGCCATGAGACTCCTCGCCCTCGGTCTGCTCTCCCTGTTCGCCCTCCTTGGCGACCTGAGTGCCGCTGTCCGTACCAAGGTCGATCTGGTCAACCTCACCCCCGACGTCCGAGCCGGCGAAAAAGCCCTCCTCGCCCTCCGCTTCCGCTGCGACCCGCACTTCCACATCTACTGGAAGAACCCCGGTGACGCTGGCGCCTCGCCAACCGTCGAATGGAGCGAGAAATCGGGCACGACGATCGGCGGTTTCATCTGGCCTGGACCTAAGCTCCTCGACCAAGCCGGCATCATGAATTTTGTCTACGAAGACGAAACCCTCATTCTTCTCGAAGTGGCCATACCGGCAGGCAAGACCGGTACATTGGCACTTAAGGGCAAGGCGGAGTGGCTCGAGTGCGACGACAAAGGCTGCTGGCCTCACGACGCACTGGTCGAACTGACGCTCAAGGTCGGCCAAGGTAATGCAGCCTATAAATACGACCCGAAGCTCTATCCAGCCCTGCGGCCGGCGCTGGCGACCACCGCCACGAGCAACGGAAAAACGCTATCCGTCTCACTCCCCAAGGATCGTAAGCTAAACGGAACGTGGTTCCCGCAGCGCAACTTCGTGACGCCTAATGCGACCGCGGGGCAAAAGAAGTCCGGTGACCAATTGACCTTCGAACTCCGGGACGCGACCGAGACCCTCGCCGCAGGGCCGCTCAGCTTTACAACCCGCTCAGAAGATGGCGGTTTCGTCGATATCAACGTGAAGCTCGAATCAGCCTCACCCCAGCCGGCGGCGAATGAAACCATCAAGGCGCACGCCGGTTTGATCGACTGGCAGACCTGGTCCCCCGAGGCCCAAGCCAAGGCCCTCGCGGACGGCAAGATCGTCTACGTCGACTTCACGGCCCGTTGGTGCGCCACCTGTCAGGTCAATAAACGCGTCTACAAGCAGGACGATGTCGCCCAGGCGGTCGCCTCCGCCAGCGTCGTACTACTCAAGGCCGACTGGACGAAGAAGGATGCGGTCATCGCCGATGAACTTCGTAAATACGGACGCACCGGCATCCCACTCAATGTCTTCCTGAAGACTGGCCAGCCTCCGGCCGTACTGTCCGAAGCGCTTACGGGCACCGAAGTCATCGCCGCGCTCAAGGCGGTCGCCGCTGGCAAGGCCTATCAGACCGAGACCACGACGCATCCTTTCGCCATCTGGTTGCTGCTGGCCTTCGGTGGCGGCGTACTGCTCAACCTCATGCCCTGCGTCTTCCCGATGATCGGACTCAAGGTGCTGGGCTTCGCCAAGGAAGCCGGCGCCTCCCGACGCACGGTCGTCCTCAACGGCCTGCTGTATGCCGCCGGCGTCATCGTCAGCTTCCTGGCCCTCGCCCTCCTCATCGTCGGACTCAAGTCCGGCGGCTCATCCGTGGGCTGGGGCTTCCAGATGCAATCTCCTGGCTTCGTGCTCGGCACCTGCGTGCTCATGATTATCCTCGGTCTAAGCCTCGCGGGCGTCTTCGAGATTGGCGTCGGCTTGGGTGGCGTCTCCGCGGGCGAAGGCGATGGCCGCGTCGCCACCTTCTTTTCCGGCGTACTTGCGACGGTAGTTGCGACCCCCTGTACGGCCCCCGGCCTCGGCGCAGCGCTGGGCTTCGCCTTGGATAAGGAACGGAGTACCGGCGAGACCTTACTCTTCTTCACGGTCATCGGCCTCGGCATGGCCCTGCCTTACCTGTTACTTTCCGTCTTCCCTCGTCTCGCCGCGATGCTGCCGCGTCCTGGCGAATGGATGGAATCCCTCAAACAAGGCATGGCCTTCCCGCTCTTCGCCTATGCACTTTACCTACTCTGGGTGCTTAATGCGCTCGTCGAAGACGCCGCTTGGGTCCGCGACGCCTCATTGGGCTTAGCACTCATCGCCACCGCCTGCTGGATACTGGGCCGCTGGGGTGCCCTGCATCGCACCGACAAGGAACGCCTGACCGCAAAAGTGGTCGCAGGCACAGTGTTCGCCGGGACGTTGGCCTACCTCTTCGGTACGTTGCCGTAAGCACCGAAAGTCTGACAACAAAAAGGCCCGCCAAGATGGCGGGCCTTTTTGTTTACTCGCTAGTTCGCTTAGAGGGCGGTGACCGGAGCCGGCGCGGAACCAGTGGCCGGTGCGGCCGCCGAACGAGTAGCGGGGGCAGCGGCAGGGGCGGCGGAAACGGGACCTCCGTAGTTCACATCGACGATGACCGCCTTGCGATCCTTTGCGCCAGACTGGCGACCGGCGGCATTCTTGTTGGCGTGCTGGGAACCTAGGGCCATGATTTCAGACTTAGCCTGGTTCGAGCCGAGCTTCACGAGATAATCGCGGACGGATTGGGCGCGACGATCGGAAAGACCCAAGTTGTATTCTTCGGTGCCGAAGGTGTCGGTGTAACCGGCGATGATCACCTCGGTGGCCTTCACGCGACCGGCGACGGCGTCGACCTTGGCGCGCTCCGCTGCAGAGACGGTATACTTATCGAATTCAAAGTAGACCGTGGCGAGGATGGCTTCAGGCGGGATATTGCCAGAGCGAATAGCGTTGGCGAGGGCGTCGCGGCGAGCGTTGGCCGAACGGGTGTCAAGGGAGTCAGGGCCGCCGGAAGCGCCGCTACCGGAGGACAAAGGATTGAAGCCCTCAGGGATGCGGGACGTGCAGCCGACGCTCAGGGCGGCGATGGCGAGAAGGAAGGTGAAACGCTTCATGGTGTCGGGGAATAAAAGAACAGCTGGCGGGTGTCGGCAAGCCTTGTCTCGCTCAGTAGCGCGGGACCTTGGGGTCGATCTTCAGAGACCAGGCTTCGATACCGCCTTTGACGTTACTGACCCGGGGATAGCCCTTGGCCCTCAGGAACTGGGTGACCTTCATGCTCCGGCCACCATGATGGCACTGGACGAGCACCGGCACATCCTGCGGAATCTCCGCCAAGCGGGCAGGCACGGTGTTCATGGGAATGAGCCGGGCGCCTTCAATCCGGCAGACGGCGAATTCGTCCGCCTCACGGACGTCGATCAAGAGAGGAGGATTAGGACCAGACAGGAGGCGCTGGGCCTCTTCGACGGTCACTTCGAGCGGAGTTTCGGACATAGGAGTATCGGTCGGGCAAGCAGCCTGAGCGTAAGTGGACTTCTCGAGCGAACGGATCGTGGGAGCTGAGCCGCAGCAAGGACAGGCCGGATCTGCGACCAAGGCGACTAACTTAGAAGAGCCCGCCTCCACGTCGACAACCAGCAGGCGAGAAGCCGTGCGCTTGCCGAGCAAGACAGCGATAACCTCAGAGGCCATCCACGAGCCGATTACCCCGCAGGTCGCGCCGAAGACGCCCGCTTCGGCGCAGGTCGGCACGGACGCAGCATCAGGGATTGTCGGGTAAACACAACGGTAACAACCGGTGCGTGGCAGAAATACGCCGACCTGACCGGCGTCACGCAGTACGCTCCCATGCACGAGCGCGCGACCACCGAGCACGCAGGCGTCGGCAGCTAGGAAACGGGTCGCGAAATTATCGGTACCATCGACCACGATATCGTAACGGGCGACCAGGTCGGCGGCGTTCTCGACGGTGAAGCCTTCGGGGTGTAACGCGACCTTCAGACCCGGATTGATCTCACCGAGCGCCTCGGCGGCGGAAATGGTCTTCGGGAGACCCAGGGTGTCGAACCCGTGGACAATCTGGCGGTGCAGGTTCGAGATTTCGACTTTATCGGGGTCGGCGATGCCGATGAGCCCGACGCCCGCGGCAGCCAAATAGAGCCCGACGGGGGAACCCAAGCCACCTGCCCCTAAGAGCAGCACCTTGGCCTCACGCAGTCGCAGCTGACCGGACTCCCCCACCCCGGGCAGACGAATCTGCCGGGAGTACAAGGCCCTCTCATGGTCGCTCAAGCGCTGTTCCGCGGACATGCCACAGTGGAACCCCCGCACGCAACGGTGTCAAACCGCCCCTTCCACGTGTCGGATTGAATAATTCACCAAGGGGCCCCAACTTGACCCCGTGGCACAGGTCTTCCTCGGCATCGATTATGGCTCCCGACGAGTCGGGCTGAGCCATGCCGACGAACTCGGCTTCGCCTTCCCCTTGCCCGCCGCCGTCGCGGAAAGCGCTGAAGAGCGCTTTGCCCAAATCGGCAAGGAGATTGACCGCCTCAAGGTCAGCCTACTCGTCCTCGGCTACCCGCTTTCGGTCGAAGGCGAACGCACGAAGCGTTGCGACGAGGTCGATGTCTTCGCGGCCGAACTGACCCGTCGCTTCAATCTACCCATCGAGAAGGTCGACGAAGCCCTCACGAGCCAGGCCGCCGACGAGATGGGCGGACGTAAAGCGCGCTCGGCCAACGAACGTAAACAGCAGGCCCGGACCGGCGAACGCGATTCGCGCGCGGCCGCCGTGCTCCTCCAGGACTTCCTCAACAGCCGCGGCATCGGTTCCTGATATGCCTCCCGCCAAGACGAAGAAACCGTTCACGCCGAAGCTCGAGCGCTTCCTGGCAACGGTCGCCTACGACGGCACCGACCACATCGGCTGGCAGGTTCAGACGGGGCGGGTATCAATTCAAGGCGAACTCGAGGCGCGCTTATCGCGTATCCTCAAGACCCCGATCATCATCCATGGTAGCGGTCGCACCGATTCCGGCGTGCACAGCGTTGGCCAGCGCTTTCACTTCGATGCCTTCTGGCCGCACCCTTGCAGCTACCTGGTCCACGCCATCAACTCGTGCGAACAGAACGGCCTCCTCGTGACGCAGTTGCAGCGCGTCGCACCTACCTTCCATTGCCGCTGGCATGCCGACGGCAAACGCTACCGCTACGAGATCTGCGACGGGTATCCGCCGCCCTGGGAAGCGCGCTTCTGCCTGGGACTAGGCATGAAGACCGTTGACGTGAAGCAGATGCGCAAGGCCGCCAAGCTACTGCTCGGCAAGCATGACTTCTACGCCTTCGGTGCGAATCATGGACAAGGCATGGAAAAGGAGAATCCGGTCAAGGAGCTGCGCCGTCTCGAAGTCCGCCGGCGAGGTAAGCGCATCACGATTATCGCCGAGAGCAGTGGCTTCCTTTATAAGATGGTCCGCCGACTAGTCGGCGGGCTGCTCCGTGTCGGCGAGGGCAAGATGCCGCCCGAGCGCCTGGTCGCATACCGCAAAGAACGTGCCATCACCTCCGAAGTGCCGACCGCGCCAGCCCGAGGCCTCTTCATGGAGAAAGTCTTTTTCAAGCCCGGCTCTCTCCAGAATCCCCGTCCCTTGCGTAGCAGCGAAGGCACCGGCAGCTCGGAATAAAGGTCTCTTAATCTTGGGTTAAGGCCCACTCTGGCATAATCCACTCATGCGTAAACTCTCCCTCATCGCCTTCCTATCCTTCCTCACGGTCTTCGCCGCTCCGGGCGAAGGCAAGAAGGGCGGCAAAGGGGGGAAAGGCGGCCCGCCTACTGGCTCTGTCGACATCGTCGCGGCGGCGAAGCCGGCCGATAAGAGTTCCACGCTCAAGCTCACGAGCCCCGCGGTGAAGGACGGCGAGGCCTTGCCAGTTGAATTCACCGGCGACGGTGCGAGCGCCAGTCCGCCCCTCGCCTGGTCCGGAGTCCCTAAAGGCACCCAGAGCCTGGTGCTGATCATGCATCACCTCGATCCGGAAGGTAAGACGAAGATCTACTGGCTGATGCATGATATCGACCCGAAGACCATGAGCGTCGCCAAGAACGTCACCGACTTCGGCAAGATGGGCGTGAGCACCGTCCACGACCGCGTCGAGTATGCTGCGCCCCACTCCAAGGGACCGGGTGAAAAGAAATACGTCCTCACGCTCTTCGCGCTTTCCGCCAAGCCTGACCTCTCCAAGGCCGAAAGTCCGATCACGGTCGACCCGCTCCTTGCCGCGATAAAAGGTAAGGTCCTCGCCGCCGCTGACCTCACGGTGATGTACACCCGGCCCGCCGGCGCCAGCGACAGCAAGGAAGAGAAGCGGCCGCCTCGTCGCGAAGAAGGCGCCAAGTAGTCGGTTTTGGTTGGAACGCGACGAGCTGCCGTCGTACTCATTCCCCATGCGGCGCACCCTGCTCCCTTGGCTTCTCGCCATCCTCCCTGCTCTCCTCTGGGCCCACCCAGAGTGGAAGGAGGCCTCGTGCATCGGCGTCATCGATGAGAAGAACACCTTCGCGCTCACGGTGAAGTTCGACGTGCCCTCGTTCCTCCTAGGCCAGCTGCCCAAGGACGCGCCGATCAAGGACCTCGACGCACTGATGTTCACGCCGGGCCGCCTGGCCGCCGCCGTCGAACCGGGCCAGCGGCAGTTTCTCGCCGGCCTGCGTCTCGAAGCTGACGGCAAGCCCGTAACATGGACGCTCCAGGTCTTCCCGACCGCTGACCAGATTCTCGCCCAGTCCGGCCGCCAAGGCGAAGCGGACCGTTATCCGGTGATGATGAACGCCAAGCTCACCGCGACCATTCCGGCGGACACCCACAAGCTGGTGCTCCGCTTCCCCGACGCCTTGGGCACGGTCTTCACGAATCTACGCAAGGGGATGGAATTCCAGACGGTCATGGCTGTCTCGAAGAACGAACCAGGTGAATTTCAGATCGGCGATGGCCCCGCTCCCGCCAACAGCCAGACGGTCTTCACGCTCCTTTCCGACGGGTTCCGACACGTGATTCCGGAGGGATGGGACCACTGCCTCTTCATGCTAGCGATGTTCCTCGGAGCAGCGTCACTCCGACAGGCCATCGGACGCTCCCTAGTCTTCACGCTCGGCCACAGCATTACACTGAGCGCCGTTGCGCTCGGCTGGGTGGGTAATCCAGGCCCATGGATCGAACCTTTCATCGCGCTCACGATCGGCCTAGGTGCGCTGATGGCCTACCGCGGCAGCACGTCGAATCGCCAAATGCTAATCGTCCCGGCTGTCTTTGGCTTGGTCCACGGCCTCGGCTTCGCCGCAGCGGTCTCCGATCGCCTGAAGGATTGGGATAACGGCAGCATCGTCCGCATCCTGGTTGGCTTCAATGTCGGCGTCGAACTCGCCCAGATGGCAGTAATCTTCGGGTCTGCCGCCCTGCTCTGGATCGTCCTCCGCGCGAGCGTACCAGAAACCCAGGTGCGACGTTCGCTCTGTCTCGCGGTCGCGATTGTCGGCTTCGGCGTGATGGCCTGGCGCATCGCTGGACTAGCCGGACTCGTCTGATCAGAGGCGACCGACGGGGCGCTTACCGGCGTCGAGCTTCTTGCGCTCCGAGGCGGCGAGTTCCTGCAGCTCCTTCACGATCGCAGGATTGGCGGAGGCAATATCGTTGTTCTCACCTTGATCGGCGTCGAGGTCGTAAAGTGAAAGCGAGATCTGGCGCTGATGGGTCGTTGCCGGCAGTCCGTCGCGCGCGGCCGGCACCATGTCGACATAACTGCGATAGGCGTGCGGGAGGTGGAGTTTCCACTTACCCTTACGCACGGCTTCAAGGCGGTCGCCGTAGTAGTAGACGAAGGATTCGCGGGCGACCTCCTTCTCA
>Ga0114978_10001193_pt1 | contig 21923 bp, 28 predicted proteins | sample S_140212_EF_Meta_FD_87027 | JGI IMG/M metagenome (GOLD analysis project Ga0114978, IMG submission 87027) | Freshwater microbial communities from Lake Simoncouche, Canada to study carbon cycling - S_140212_EF_MetaG | ecosystem: Environmental > Aquatic > Freshwater > Lake | place: Lake...
ACTGCTGTGGCACACAACCATTGCAATTTGGGATGCCGGTTTATGGCAAAAAAGTGTTTGTTGAGATAGTGATTGCAACTTTGTAGATAGTATTCTTGTAGTTCTTGGCTGCCGTGCACAGCCGACCCCCATCGAATCATTAGATAGTTGCTGAACTTCTTGCGTTCTTCATCTGTCAGACTGTCGTAAAAGTCTCGATCCTTGCGGTCAAGACATGCCATTTCGTTGTGTATGCTAAGTTTATCCATTGCGTCGATTAATCATTGCAGTTGCATCGTCGACTCTTGCCTTGAGTCTCTTTAGTTCTCTTTCAAGAAAATCAATACGACTATTTTGTGCTTTTATTAATTCTTTAAGATCCTGACTGTGGTCAGTTTTTTGTTCAACAGCAACTTTTACCGGGGGTCCACTTTTTTCGTATTGTTCCATGATTACCAAGCCTTGTTATAATCGACTATTTCGCAATTTCTACTTACATCTTTTACAAAATAAACACAGTCGGGGTTTTTATGATCTGTCAGCGGGACTGCCAGCATCTGTCCGTTCTTGAGTTTAGGAGCATACCATGTGACTTCGTGGTACACGTCTACAATTTCAATCTCAGGGAAACTGGGCCTAAAGCTACTCAAGGGATTGAATTGAAATACCTTAAATCCTCGATCATTGATTGACGTTAAAGGTAACACTTCAAGGTCCCCTAGATCGGGTTCACCAATAAGTATCTGCCAATCCATGGGCATCTTGATTGTGTCCTCGCCCACACGCAATATCAATGCAGGAGCCGCAAAGCTTTCTAGAAAGATTAAAGGTATGTAGTAATAGTCAGGATTAGAAGTGTCCGAATTATCTAGGATAGCAAACCTCATGTCGTCTACCTCTTCTGGCAGCGTGTCAAGGTTGTAGGGCCGATTGTCTAGTGTTAGTATTCTCATGAGTGTAGTATAGCAGGTATAATTGTAAATGTCAAATTTTCATCCATTCCAACTTCTCTTGTGTGAAAGGATAGTTGGCTTCTTTGTAAAACTGCTTGCGTTTGGTCAAGTGACGCTTGGCAAACTTGCAGGTACTGGTTATGTCCCAGATCTGAACATGATCCTTGTCTTCGGCTTTTCTTATGCCACGCCCAATGCTTTGTATAACGCGGACAAAGCTTTTTCCGGGTTCCACAAGAACCAGATTAAAAATCCTAGGGATATTAATGCCCACAGCGGCAACACCATAGGTAGCCACAATAATCTTATCAACACTGTCTGCCACTTGATCATATTCATCTTGTCTGTCTTTTGCTTTGGTTGCGCCCGATACAAATACTGATTTGTCTCCCAGACGTTCCACCAATTGGCGTCCACACTCGGTACGATCTACCAAGACCAAGGTATTGCCGGTTAAATTAACTTGTTGTATTAGATTGGCCATGGTATCTAATCGGCCAGATTCTTCCAGCAAGTATTTAAGCTCGCTTTGATAATCATTGTACTCCACGTGATCCACCAGTTGTACAATGTTTACATGGCACTGTGCTAGCACTCCTCGATCCTGTAGTTCGCTGGCAGCAAGTCTGCTAATCACAGGACCTAGACTAACCAACAAACTTACGCTTTCAAATTTCTCCTTGGGTATTGTGCCCGTTAATCCCCAACGAATAGGCACTCTAGACATCACGCCCGTTAGCAAAGTTTTGAGTGCATCTGCCTTGGCCATGTGCACTTCGTCTACTATAACGCACACCACATCTTCCATGAAGTCTTGTATGGTGAATTCTGCTTTGCCCGACTTGGTGTCTTTCAACAAGTTGTTTAGACTTTGCCAGGTGCAAATGGTGTGTGTTCGGCCATATTCTTTTCTGTCGCCAAAATACACGCCCACATTCAAGCCCAAGTTAACATAGTCTTTTTCTGTTTGTGTCACTAGACTCTTGTTGGGCACAATAACAATGCTACGACCATATGGTTCAATTCTACTGCTCAAGGCCGCAGTCATAACAGTTTTGCCTGCACCCGTAGCCACTTCCTGAATGCATTGTGGGTTGTTCAAGTAGTTGTTCACAATCTCAACTTGGTAGTCACGCATCATGACTGGTTCCCCAGCTTGCGGGTGGCCTTTGGGCCAAGACTTGTGTGCAAATGACGTTTCTTCAAATGGTACAAAGTCAAACGACACTGAATAGTCTCGTTGGTCATCTAGTTCAACGTCGTAATTGTACTGTTCAAGTACAGGGATGATCTCGGGCAACAAGTTGGTAAATGTACTGCCACCCAGTTGGAAGTAGGCCATTTTGCCATCCCACCGTCCCAGTCTCACAGCTGGTAGATATCGTGCATAAGGTATTTCGTATTTGAATTGTTTGGTCAATCTTTGACGCATGTCTAGATCAAGTCCTTCGATCTTGATATTGACTTCATCTTTGATTACTATGGTTGCTGTTTTCATTTTGTCAATCCGGTTTGTTGTTGCAACCATGTATGGTATATGTTTGCATCTACTGCGGGCACTAGTTGTAGTAAATCTTCCACAGCATGTCCTGTTACAATACGTTCAAGTTGTATTATACGCTGAGTTTTTGTTTTAATCAAGCTGGAAAAGTCCCGCATTACTTGTGCATATCCTTTTACATTGTTTGCGCCACATGATTCAACCATTTCTTGCCACACATGCGGTCGGTGTAGTTGTTGAAATCGTGTGGCTGCCCATAAAGCAGTATCCCAATCTTCGACTGTGATGGCAATAAAATCATGTGCTTGGCGCACATGGTATTCTAAATCATGACTAGGGATGCTGTTCCAGTGTTGCGATGCTCGAACCAGGTACTGATTGCGTTCCTGATCACCGGCAAACAAGTGTGTCTTTTTCAATAAACTACGGTCAGGTGCTAGACGCAGTGTGTTATTTACTACAGCTTCCTGGGGATCGATCATGGCAGTAACAAGATCGCCACATGCGCCGCCATTATAACACACAATTTCAATCATGCAATTACTTCCCAGGGGCTACCTTGATACACAAACCAGAACTTTAGATTGCCATTGGTGGTATCAGGATTTTCTAACATGTCATAATGGCCATTTTCATCTGGCACTTTCCGTTCAAAGTCTATCGAATGCCATACCAAAGTAAATCCATGCGCTGATAAATCAATTGCCCAATTTAAAAAATGTTGTTCCATGTCAACAGTAAGTCTATTAACATACATTTGGGTATCTCGAAAACTGTAAAATACTCTGCACCCAGGGCGCATTATTTTGCTGTAATTAATCAAATGGTTGTTGAGTCCCGGCAGTGTGACCCAATGGTCTCCCCGATTGTTTACCACAGCAAAATTATCAGCACGAAAATTTACAGTATTTGCGATATCAGCACGGTCAAGACAGATATGTGCATCGGGATAAAAGGTTTTAACCACTGGGTGCATTTCAATTACTTCTACATCAGGAAAGATATCCCGTATGTAGTAGCCGGCACTGCCAAAAAATACAGTGGTACCTGGTTGGCAATTTTTAAGTATAGAATAATCATATTCATCTAGTACTGCTGAATCAGGGTTCTTTCTGTTTGTTAACCAATACTGGTGTTTGAGTCGCCCTGCTCGATATCTAAAGTACTGAGTTTTCCAGTCAGTTCGAATACGCTGTTCATGAAAATGTTCTATTAGCTTTGTCATTTTTGAATATAAAATAGTCTGTCAGGGATAACCCAAGTAAAGCTTTCCCCATGGTCTATGTAGTCCTGACTTAGATCCAATATCTTGGTTTGGGGCAAACTTTTACGCAGCCATTGAGGAATGGCCAGCGTCAACTTGTCACTTAGTGTAGAGTCAATATAACTATTATCAATATTGATATAATGTCTGTTCAAGCAAACAAAAAGATTTGGACATTGATCTAATAGAATGCGTATCTGTTCAACTAACACAGCACACGGATACCTACTGAATTTTTGATCTGTTATTACAACCAAGTCTGCTTGGTCGGGACTTGCGACACGTTGTACTTGATCAAAGTCCACAAACACATCCGTATCAGTTACAAAGTGCACACGTCGGAATTCATTTAAAACTATGAAATCCTCAATTTGTTTTTCTCTACGCATACGCACTTCTTCTACAAAAAACTTGCGTTGGGTTGCATTCCAAACGCGGGCCCATTTATAAAGATTGCGTGGAGATTCTATTTGTAATGTTTTACTGGGTTGATTAATATTCATTGTGTAGTACTATAACATTTATCATCACACAAGTCAAAAAAACAGGTACCGTTTTATGGGTACCTGTCAAAAACGGATTGTCTAGGAGCTAGACTAAAATTGACAATCCGGTAAACTGTTAGGCCATACGATCTACATTTTGTCCTGGTTGATTCATTTGGCGATTGCGTTCAATGCGCTTTTGTTCGTTCACTTCGGCTTGTTGTTTGTTGTGACGTTCTTCTAATCGCCGTTCCTCGTGCCGCTGTTCTAGACGTTTGTACTCTGTGCGCTGGTATATTTCGTTGTTGTATGCAGTAACTCTGGTCACGTCCATGTCAATCTCCTGGTTACACTTAATTATCTTCTATCTTTTCAATATCAAAATGTATGAGCAAATCTCTACCCAGTAACGGACCATGTTCCCAGGCACCCCTGGCATAACGATCACATTCCCGTACAATCAACTCAGCATACTTTTCCAACGCGGCTTCCCACTGAGGTCTTTTTGCACCAAGTCCGTAGATTTCAAGACCGCTTTCTTTTTCAAATTGTCTGAGTTGCTTGTTCATTTGTGACCTTTAATTTTAAATGTCCGGAAATTGATAAGTCTGCCACTCGGGGTCAGGGCCCAGCTGAGCCTCACTCAAGGCTTTGGCCGCATCAGTGTAACCATAGTTAACCAAGGTTTGAACACAATCTTGAACAACCAACTTGGCAAACTTTTCAGTATCAAACCGATCCACCATATAGCTATCAAAAGCACTAGTGCCACGTTGTTCACGCACAATGCACTGGCTCTGTAATTCAAGAAGTTGTTGATTCATTTTAGTTGTCCCAGGTGTCAAGAAGTATAATGTAACCAATCATGAAAAACAACCAACCTTGTGCGGTGTTACCTTGCGCAAAATACTGTAGGCCACTTAGCACATTGATACCACCGATTGTATAGCCAATGGGCTTGCGATACGTTCCAAACCAAACTGCAAATTTTTCAAACATCATTGATTCCTTTAAAAAATGGCACTTGCTATTGATGCCCCATTCCACGCTGAGAAGAATATGTTGAGCCACCCCATAGCCGTGTTGCCATTTTCAAAATCCCGGGTGGCCCAGTTCCAGCACAGAACCATGACAACTGCATTTAATACAATCATCCACGACATCTTAGGCACTCTTCATACATGTTGTCTCGGCCATCAAGCGCCATTTTGCAGGGAAGCTCTTGACTAAGTCTGCAATCTTGAGCGCCATACGCAAGCTCATCTCACGCAAGCGAGCTTGGTTGGTGTTCATGAACTCAATGATGTCGTCTTGCTGGTACTCGTTAAAGTCGTAGTCCTGGAACAGTACGCCATCTTTGGCAATCTGCTTGATACGCAAGATCTTGTCACGCATGGTGTCCAAGGTCAAGTCCAGATAGTGACAGCGTGACTGCAATGCATCCAAGTGATCCCGCAATTTTTGCGATTTCATTTTGTCAAACTTTAAGTTTGTAATAAAGATAACGCTACCTTTAAACTCAAAACTGTCTGGGATGCCTTCTCTGCGCAGAGTGCTGGACTCCGACAACCAGGAAATTTTACGCTTCTTGCCTGAGTCCAGGGCACCTTTTAACAAGTTGAGTGCCACGTCATCTAACAAGATGCTGTCACAGTCATCGAACACCAAGACGCAATTGGCATCTGAGTACTTGTACAGGGTCTGGTACAGGCCAATTGGGGTGGCACTACCTTTGACAACTTCTGCACGGAGTCGCTTGCCTGACAGTTTGTCAAACAAACAAGCTTTGTCAACTTCGGCTTCTACACCGTAGCTCTTGCCCACACCAGGAGGGCCTGATACAATCATGGCACGAATGTCGCCTGATGTTGCGGCTTTGGTCATCTCTGTAAGAATCTCAAAACGCTCGCGGATACGAGTCATTGCTTCTTCCTCAGTTTCCTGGGGTTTTACAAAATCAATTGTGTTTTTTGCGGCTGTAGCTGTCACTGTATGTTCTCCAACAATTTCAATTTGTTCCATGCTGTCAACTTTGACACGCACCACGTCAAATTCTGCGCCAAAGTAGCCGTCACTTTTTACAGTAACAAACCCACCTCGTGCACCTTTTGTGTAATCTTTAACTAATGTAAAGGCAATGTTTTGCACAGATTTGTTGCGGTAATTGCCGTTGCGTATTAGTACTTGAGTCATTTATCTAGCTCCTTTTTAATTACTATACTCGTATTGTAACAAATGGGCAATTTCTGGTCAACCTCTAGTTATTTTGGGTTTTTAGCGAGTGTTGTACAAAAACAACACTGTAAAACCTGGGTTTTTTGCCTCTTTTTTAGACTGCAAATGCATTGTACAACATCTAGAATTACAGGTCAAGCACAAAAGAAAAACCCTGCTCGGGGCAGGGTTTTTGGTGTAGTTATAGCATGTATCAAGGGGTTGATTCTGGTGCAATTGCCTGGCACTCATAATCAAATTCTATAGTAGATCCAGCAGGCACCCACCATACCCACTCACCAGTTTGATCTGGACTAGTGGTTTTTTTAGTTACCGGAATACCGTTAATACGAACATTAGTTTTTGTATCGCCTGCAGGTATGTCAATATTTTCAATTTGCATGAAAGTGGCCCCGGGTTCTGGGTCAGTGTCCGGAGTTCCTGGGGGCGGGAAATTGCCAATTGTGATTTGTTTTAATTTTAAATCACCGTTTGTTACAGTAACCGATACTGGTAATATTCCAGCCAAGCTAACGTCAGTTTGCCATTTACATAGTGCTACACCGTCTACTCTTTTTTCTTCAGTGTAAGGTGCAATTGTGGGTACAGTACCAGAATATACTTCTGTGTCATTAAAATTTACCACAAGTGTTGCTGGATTTGTTGGGTCGCCCACAACTTCCCCTAATAATTCTTGCCATCTTTGAGCCATAATATATCTCCGTTGTTATCTTTATTTATCATTGAATTAGAGAATCAAACCCAATGTTGAACAATCTTGTGATCCTGTACATCATGTGGTTTGGGCTTACCGTGGAAAACCACTATGCTTACATTTTCATCTAGAATAGCCCCTGCGTCGGGACGACGAACTGTACGAGTTCTCAAGTCCATCCCCCCATCGTTTACTTGCCAGCGCCAGCTTTGTACCAGACTTTCGTTAAAGAAACGTAGATTTGTTGCAGGCACAACTTCAGTTAAAAAGTCCTGGTCCCCGGGATACCTCCGAATAATTTCCATGGGATCGTTGTCAAGAAATTGCTTCCAAATATAAGGATGTGTTGCGTTGCTCCAGTACATTACACTAGAATTCATGCCCTGCCAATCAGGGCGTTGCAGGTATTTAAAATCCCTAATAGACCAGAAATATCTAGGAGAACAATCCAGTATCCAATCAATTGATTTTACCAAAACAGTGTCAAGATCAAAATACAACAATTGCCCCGGAAATGTGTCTGGGTTAAACAATTGCATTTTGTACCACCAAGACCGTCTTGGTCCAGCGACACCGGGCCATTCTTCCAGTGTGTGTTTGATCATGTGGTCTGGTACCGGCCTGCTGGCTTCAGTCCAAACATGTAGTTTTATTGGGCGAGACAAGTTTCTTGACAACATAGAATGCAGTCGGTCAACATAGGTCCAATCATACGCATTGCTGTGTATCACGCAGGCACAGTTTATAGGAGTTTGGTTCATAGGGAGATTTGATATTTAGTATTATATACGTACATAAATATCATTATGAAAATAATTGTTGTCACTGGTGGGTTTGATCCACTGCACTCCGGTCACATTGCCTATTTCAAGGCTGCTCGAGCACTTGGGGATAGGTTAGTTGTGGGACTTAATTCTGATGAATGGCTTGCCCGTAAGAAAGGTAGACCTTTCATGCCTTTGCAAGAACGAATGACTATAGTAGGTAATCTTGCAATGGTTGACGAAGTTGTTGTTTACAACGACGATGATGGATCCAGCTGTGATGCTATCAGACTGATCAAAGCTCGCTATCCCACAGCAGATATTGTGTTTGCCAATGGTGGCGATCGTACTCAAGATAACATCCCTGAAATGGTTGTTGAAGGTGTAGAATTTGTGTTTGGTGTTGGTGGTCAGGACAAGAAGAATAGCTCAAGTTGGATTCTTGAAGACTGGAAAAAGCCCAAGACGGGCCGAGCCTGGGGGTACTATCGTGTGTTGCACGAAGTTGGCACGCATACAAAACTTAAAGAACTCACGGTAAACCCAAAAACTTGCCTTAGTATGCAACGCCATGAAAAACGTGCTGAGTTTTGGTTTGTGGCCGAAGGCGAAGCCACAGTATACACAGTGGATCCGCATAGCACAGACCGTGACTTAATGGCAAGCCCGGCAAAGCATCAGTCGACATGGATCAGACTAAATGAATGGCATCAACTGTGCAACGAAACTGACAAACCGTTAAAGTTGATTGAAATACAATATGGCGAAGATTGTGTGGAAGAGGACATTGAACGCCGATGAAACCTATTCCTGTATTTGTTGGGTATGATCCTAGAGAAGCAATAGCATATCATACATGTGTCAACAGTATCATACGCAATGCCAGTAAACCAGTAGCAATTATACCAGTGGCACTAAATCTGTTTCGAGATTACGACGAAACTCATACTGACGGCAGTAATCATTTTATATACACACGTTTTCTTGTACCGCACTTGATGGACTATGAAGGGTGGGCAATCTTCATAGACGGTGATATGATTGTGCGTGGCGATATTACTGAATTATGGGATTTAAAAAATTCCTACATGGATGTGATGGTAGTCAAGCACGACTACAAAACACGCATGCCTGTAAAATACCTAGGAGCACCAAATGAAGACTATCCTCGAAAAAATTGGAGTAGTGTTATTCTGTGGAATTGTAATAGCTTTCCTAACAGGCGACTTACTCCCCAGTTCGTCCAGCAATCCACAGGCAGTGAGCTCCACCGCTTCTCGTGGTTAGAAGATGCTCGCATTGGTGAACTGCCACCTGAGTGGAATTGGCTACCAGATGAGTACGGTATTAATCGGGATGCTAAATTGCTACATTACACACTGGGCACACCGTGCTTTCAAGAATTTGCTGACACCCCACAAGGTGATGAATGGCACAGAGAACGTATTCTGACTGAATACTGCTTGCAAAGGAATATGCTATGATTTTACCAGTGGCGTTAGTTGATCGGTGGCCTGCTAATGAATATAAACAACATCATACCACAATTGAATCAGCACTCAAGCACAATGTTACAGATTTGCTAAAACTTCGTAACGAAGTTAACATTCTCAGACAAATTGAACAACAATGGCACATGAGTCCAATTCCTGAAGAGCTACTGACCAAAGAAATTAGAAATTCCATTAAACGCCAGGGCGGAGATGAGTTAGGTCAAGAGTTTCGTCAATATATTGTAAATCAAAATGAAAAATTTGATCGCTGTTTAAAATTTTCAGATTATCCTGCCATGGTTATGTCAGCTTACCCCAACAGCAAATTTGTTGCTAAAAATAGATTTTGGGAGGAAGCTGAAGATATTATCAAAACCCCGGTGTTGGTACGTGGAATTAGTTCAGGTAAAATAATTAAATTTGTTCAGGAACACGGACAAGATTACTACTTTATTGAAACTGGATATCTTGGAAACTATCGCTGTGACAACAATCTTACAGGTAGAAAAATATATCATCGTATCGTAAAAAATTCCATGCAACATTCCACAATCATGGATGTGCCCGACGATCGTTGGAAGGAATTGGTCAAATTTAATCCAACACTGAAATACAAGGGCTGGCGGCGTAAGGGATCAAAAATTCTAGTGGTCCTTCCAACTGAAAAACCATTTCAGTATTATGGACATAATCGTGAAAAGTGGATTGAGAAAGTTGAAAGAACAATTAAAAAACATTCAGATAGAGAAATTGTCTGGAGGGAAAAGGCTGGTCGAGGCGAGCGTACAAATAACACCATCTACGATGCCTTAGACGACGATATCTATGCATTGGTCACCTATAACAGTATTGCAACAGTAGAAGCCGTGCAATACGGTATTCCAGCATTTGGCCTAGCCCCCACTGCGGCAGATCCTGTGTGTGGTAATGATTTGTCACAGATTGAAAACCCTGTCATGCCCAGTGAAGACATAGTATATAAATGGCTATGTTCAATTGCCTACAGTCAATTCAGTCTTGATGAAATTGTAACAGGCCAGGCCTGGAGTTTGGTACAAGAAAATGAACAACGTCCAACCCTTAGTTATTAAAAGCTATCTTAGCAGTTTACCTGTACACATCAACGGTGAAGAAAAGATCAATGCCCTGACATATTTTGCTGAAGGCGCAGCCAAGTGCGGAGATAGTGCTATGACTACCAGCAGTCGCACGTATGAGTCATGTGATGTAGGTGCCATAATTGGCAATGCATTTGATGCCAATCCTAGCAAAACTGGATTGTCACATTACAAAGTTCGTAAGATGGTCATGGACACGCAAACACAGTTGAACCGATACTGGCTCAGTATTGACTCGAATGTGTTTATCTACCAGGATCGTGTAAACCCTCACAAGTACCTACGTTATAGTTTTAATGGCGTATTTCCTGCCACGGGGATATACTGCAATGACAATCCTGGGGATGAAAACTGGGCCAACATACGTAGAGACTACAATATGGATTTAAAGCCCTGGCGTACACATGGCAGTCATATTCTCATTACCCTACAACGTCCCTTGGGCTGGAGCATGCGAGGTGCCGATCTCATGGCATGGCTAAAAAGAACACTGCGATTAATTCGAGAAAATAGCGATCGTCCTATTGTGCTAAGATGGCATCCTGGGGATTGGAAAGCGTATCCAAAGTATAAAGACACGTTGGCCAAATTTGGCGTTACTGTAAGCCCACAAGATCGTCACATCACACAAGACCTAGTCGACTGCTGGGCTTTAGTGTGTCACAATAGCACACCTAGTGCAGTTGCTCCTATTGAAGGAATTCCTGCATTTATCACAGATGATCCCAGTTACAGTCAAGGTGGCGATATTGCCAACACCAATTTTAAGCTATTAGAAAATCCCTTGATGCCAGATCGAGAACAGTGGATTAGAAAGCTTGCCCAGTGTCACTGGAGTTTTGACGACCTCAAGTCAGGTCGTCAATGGGCTCACATGCGCCAATGGGTCAAGTAATGTTGGTCACAGTATTATTACCCACACGGCATAGAACATCCTTGGTTGAACGCACAGTTCGTTCACTACTGGACCAGGCCAGCAACCCTGCACAGATTGAAATAGCTGTGGCCTATGATGAAGATGATACAGAAAGTCATGATTACTTTGGTTCCGCAACATGGACTACTTTAGTTGCTGATTATGGCTCAGGGCTACAAGTACACAAAACCCCGGCTTGGGGGTATCAAGAACTACACCAATATTATAATTTACTAGCAGATCATGCGCAAGGAAAATGGCTACTGGTTTGGAATGATGATGCTTTGATGAAATCTGCTGGCTGGGATAGTATGGTACAACAAGAACAAGATTACATGGGCATGTTGCACATGGTTACCGAAAACTATCGACCAAAATTTGCATTGTTTCCCTTGATTCCACGAAAGTGGGTTGACCTTTTTGGCTCGGTAAGTTTGTCAAACTCCAACGATTCTTGGATACATCATATTTGTTTAGAAGCAAATGCTATCAAATTGATCGATGCTGTAGCATTTCATGACCGAGCGGATCTCACGGGCAACAATCTAGATCAAACGTATCTAAATAGAACCAATCAAAAAAAACTTTACAAATCAGAATCCATGCGTCAAATCAGACATGAGTGGGCACAACGACTCATTGAATATCGAGCACAACTATAGATATTTTTGTTGCTCTTGTTTGAACACGTCTAGTTCTTTGCGCTTGCCCTTGGCACTCCAAATAGTACTGTCTGGATTCATGTGCCAATCGATGTAAGTCACTGGCAGCGCACCTTTACGATACCTACCAATAATGTTGTCTAGGCTGTGTTGGTCTAGGAACCAGTAAATATTGTCTTTTTCAATTTCTGCACGTATTGTATTACCTAGTTCTTGTATAAAGTTTACTCCTGTGGGACGTTCAGTAAACAACATTGCCCCAGCAAGATGTCCGCCCTTGGCCTTTTCATACAAATAAACATCAGTCTTTGGGTCATTGTGCAGTATGTATTCAAATGGCGCCCGTACCAGGCCGTCAACATCTATTTCTAAAAATCTAGTGGGCTTTTGTATAATTTCAGCCATGCGAACAAATCGCATACAAGCATAGTAAGTTTTCCACAACCATGTTCTTAAACTTTCAAGGTTGTTGCCTTTGAGTTCATATTGTTTGAGTCCCAGCATTTTTCGTTTGCGACCCATGTAGGGATCTGGGATTACATCTGGACTCCAAAAATCAAAAGCTGATTGAAACTGTGCTTGATCAACTGTTTCCCATGTAACACTCACACGAGCATGTTGTTGACAAAACACCAGCTGGTCCTGTCTGGGGTTATACAAGTGCAAGTGTATGCCATGTTGGGTATTACGAGTTACACTGTTGATTAAAGGTATGCCGTGACAGTCAAAATAATCAGCGTCTGCGGCAGCATAGATAAAGAAATTAGCTTGGTCGAGCTTTCCTTGAAGTGGTGATATCTGCATAGTTAAATATTTAACCCTATGAACATCGCCTACTTCCCAAATCAGATTGCCAGAAATGCCGGTCCAGTACTTGATGCTTTTTTACAAAGTTGTCGCAATCGCGGTATATCAACTGTGCAAGATTCAATGGATGCCGACATGGCCGTGATCTGGAGCCATGTTTGGGCTGGTAAAATGCGAAAAAATCAACTGGTATGGCAGCATTATCGCAAACACAATCTACCTGTGATTGTACTAGAAGTAGGCAACCTAAAACGAGATGTCACCTGGCGGGTGGGGTTAAATGGTATCAACAGATCAGGATATTTTGGAGCAGTTGATCAAGGTCCCACAAGGGCACAGCAATTGGGGCTGGAGTTGGCGCCATGGCGCAATACCGGAAATTATATATTGATATGCACACAACGTGCCGACAGCGAGCAGTGGTGCAATCAACCTGCTCCCGAACAATGGGTTAGTGATATTATCAAACGCATACGGTGTTACACCAATAGGCCTATTGTTGTCAGACCTCACCCAAGATTTCAGTTTAAAAAGGCCTGGCCAGATGTTGCCATGCACCAACCGCTAAAAATACCCAACACATACGATAGTTACAACTTTGATAGTGCACTAGACAACGCCTGGGCTGTGGTAAATTGGAACAGTGGGCCAGGAGTTGAGGCAGTTATGAAAGGCGTGCCTGCTTTTGTTGGGGCAACAAGCCTGGCAGCACCTGTGGCCAATATTGATTTCTCGCTTGTTGAACAACCACTACGTCCCGATAGACAGCAGTGGTTAAATGATTTGGCCTACACTGAGTGGACCGTTGGGGAAATCGCCCAGGGACTTCCTTTACAACGGTTGCTTTACACTTGAATATCTTCCATACCGGCTGTGCGCAAACGCACAATATGTCCCATTTGCCATTGCTTGGTATCTAGGCCTTTCATGATGCCCAGCCATTTGTTACGCAACAATGCCACTTCGTTGATCAAAGTCTCAAAATCAATAACTTCATCTTCTCCATCAACATACTTTTCAGCATCACGTGCTGTAAGAGCACGGGCATATCCTTCAAGATATTTTTGAAAATGTCGTCGACGAATTTTTCGTAATTGAATATTGAGATAGTTTAGTACTGCTTCAATTTCTTGCAATTGATTAAAACGATGTTCAGTAACACCCGGAAGTTCTTTGATGTTAATTTCTACATAACCACCGATCCGACATTCTTTCTTGGCATCAACTAACTCATGTTCGTAATGAGCTATGAAGTCAGGAATTTTGCCAAGATCAGCAACTACTCGATTATACCACATTAATTTTCCCAGTCGTCTTCGAGATAATCCTCTTCAGCTTCTTCTTCAATGTCTTCTTCATCTTCATAGTTGTTATCATTGTCAAGATAAGAAGTTAGTGCACGTTTTACATCACCGTCACCTTTAAAGGCATCCCGGATATCTTCAACGTCACTGTCATGATCAATTAGCACCGCTACAACTGTTTCGGCTGCTTCGGCACGATCAACGGTGTTGATATAGCGTTTGAGTTCGCTCCATAATTCACTTACTACGGTTTCGGTCATTCCGCATCCTCCTGTTCAAGGTTACTTACCTCTTCTTTTTGATTTCCAAAGTCCTTCATAACAGTATCCAGGCAGTTATCATCATTGCGTTCCCAACCTTTGCGGAACTTCTTGATGATCTCGCCTGCACTGGTAGTAAACACAAGACTGTTGCCTTCTTTTTTGAGCAAGCCCTTTTTCTCAATCAAATCAGTAAGACCGGAGTATGGGCTCATACCTGTTGTGTAAGGAATCTTGACTTGCACACCTTCAAAAGGTTTGGCATAGCGTGTTTTCATAACCTTGCAGCCTGCACGAATACCATTAACTTCCGAAACTTTGTTGCCGTCCTCATCCTCCTTGAGCTTCATCTTTTTCATAGCTACAACAATTGAGCTAGCGTAAATGAAACCTTGTCCGCCCGAGATCTTGTCGTCTGGATCAAACATGTCTTGGCTTGCGTATGTGTGATTGGTACAAACCAGGCCGACATTGTAACTACCAAACATATTAACACAGTTACGAACAAGTGCTGTTAGTGCTTTGGGCTTGCGACCCAAGTCACCTTTCATTTCACCTGCTTCAAACTGATTAACGTCTGTGGGTGTCAACAACATACCCAAGGAGTCAATCACAAACAAAATCTTGGGACGGTCGCCATCTGGCAATGCTTTGTAATCACTCATGAATGTTGAAATAGTTTTTGCTACATCATCAATCATGGCCATGCTTAGTTTAAGAAGTTTATCTTGGCCAGTGTCAACACCAAGTGCTTTGAGCCAGTCTTCATCTAGGGCGTTTTCACTATCAATCAACACAACAAAGATGCCTTGTTCTTGTGCGTGTTTCACAATGTTACCAGAGCAGATATATGACTTGCCTGCACCGGAATCTCCAGCAAACACAGTGACCTTGCCCAGTGGGATGCCGCGGTTGAAGTCACCTGAGATAAGATAGTTTAAGGCATAGTTGCCTGTGGAGATCCAATCTGTAGGATCGTTAAATCCAATGCTTAGGCCGTCAATGCTTTTTGTAATTTCCTTGCGGAATTTTGATACGTCAAATGGTTTACCCATGATAGAAGTTCCTTGTAAAGTTGTATGTATTATACTAAAGGTTTCGGAAGAATGTCTAGTGATTCAGGAAACAACTTTAGATAGTTTTTGCTGACAAAGTGGTCATAATTGTATTCAATGGTGTCTTGTTCTAACAAATACAAATCGTGCCAATCTTGTCGGGACAGGTTGCTAAATTTAGATAACATACCTATAATCGCTACCAATCGTTGTATTGGATTTTGTATTTGATCAAAACTGTAATCAAACAGTTGAGTATAATGACGAAATCCAAAATATTTCTCTATGTGTTTATGCCAACCAGGTTGTGCATACGCAACAAATAATCCACGAGTGACCACACTGTAAACAAATTTTTCAGTGACAAATGGATAGTATGTTGTACCCACTGTTTCTGCTATAAGGTGCACAAAGGATCCTGTTAGCTTAGATTCTAGCAATTGAATATTCTTGGTATGGTCTGTTCGATTAAAATCAAACCCAAACTCTGAATTGTAAAATTTATCATCTTGATCATCAATGATAAACTTTCGATAGAATGGTTCAGTTGAACTGTCATTCAACAGTGTTTGCACATTGCCGTCGACCCGATCTCGACTGGTTGTGAAATTTTTACTGCAATGATCAGGATCAAACCAACCCATCTTGTGCAAGGCTGATGTTAGCAACTGCTTTGACACATGTGGAGAACCGTTAAACGAACACACAAACGTTTTGAAGTCACACGGTACTGTTGTTGTAAACCCATCAAAATAATCAAATGCTCGCTTTTGAAATATAAACTGTAAATTTAAATTGTTGTAGTGACGTATTATGTCATCATCTAATGCATAGTTTACATACACCCGGTGTGGAAAAGCAATGGCGTTGAGATGATCTAAAATGTAGTTTCGTCTATTCTGATCAAACCCGTTCAAGTGATCAGTAATGTATATGTCTCCGTGAAGATACTGCGACTGTAATATGTCGTTATAGCTGTCATAAGTGTGATATATCATGTTAGACCAAATGATAAATGCCCCTGACGGGGCATTTATTAATCAACAGTGATTAGGCTTTTTGTCTAGCACGGATAATAGCCAAAATGTCTTGTGCATTTTTGTTGCTATCACCTTGCTTGATTACTGGTGCAGTAGGTGCTGGTGCATCTTCTACATCAAATGGTGCATCTTCTGCCACAGCTGGTGCTGTAGCAGGCGCACTTTCGCTAACAGCTGGTGCAGAACCTGCTGGTGCTGCCACTCCCGCTGGACGGAAGTACTGTCCCCAACGCTCAGTGTCGTAAGGTTTGCCATCTACACTTGCTTCAAACATTTCTTTGATAACCTTGAGCTCAACGTCTGTGGGCTTTTTGGGCAAGAATGTTGCCAAGTCAAACAAGCCATGTTTTGCAATGGCATCTTGTTCAGCTTCGGTCAGCGCAGACTCTTTACGTGCCCACTTGCTTGTGTTGTAGTCAGCGTAACCGCCTTTGCTGGTTTTAGCAATACGGAAGTCTAGACCACGCATCAAGTCAGTTGGCAATTCTTCCAACTCAGGATCCATCAATGCACCTTTGATCAAGGTAAACAACTGTGGGCCGATAATGAAACGTCGGATGGGATTTTCTGGGGTTGTGTCATCGCTGAGAGCATTTTCACGAACAAAGCCTTGGAAGATATATGAACGTTTCTTCCAGTACTTACGACCCATGTCCTCAAGACTCTTGTCCTTGAACCATGTACGTACTTCTGCTAAGATTGGGCAAGCGTCGCCCCACATCTCTACGCAGGGCACTTGTACCATGACTTGCTTGGATTCCATTTCTCCCTTGATGCCTGCAAAGGGCAGTCGAATCATTGCACGTTCGACCCAGAAGAATGTGTTTTTGTTGTTACCGTCTGGTAAGAAGCGAACTACGGCTTCTTTGCCTTCGTCCATGTTCCAGTGTGGGTAAATTGCTTTGTCGCCGCCGCCTTGTGTGTTGCCGCCTTGTTTGGACTCTGCAGCCTGGAGTCGTGCGCGGATTTCTGATAATGATGCCATAGTGTTTTACCTTTCGTTGCCTATGAATGTTTTACTAAATGCCTAGTATATGCCTGTTGCGTACACTTGTTGTAGTGTACACGATGTATTTAGTATTGTCAAAGGAAAAGGCAGAAGATTCTGCCTTTTGTTAGTAAAGTGGCAAATGTCAGTATTTGAGCATTTGCTTGAGGCGTAGTACAGGATCCGCTGACTCACTTGACATGTTTGATGGTTTGGTCATCATGACCCCGTCGGTGTCCAGGTCTTCAGCCATGCCTTGCTTTTGTAGATATCCATAATTAGTCACAAAATCGCTGACAAAATCTTCATCGCGGAATATACCATTTACGCTGGTACCTAGATTGGGTTCTTTTTTGGCCATATCATAGCCTGCTTTTATGATGTCGTCTTGGTTTTGCAAATTGGGCATTTGAGCAAAAACTTTTTCTGCCAGTTGTTCTGCATAGAAGGAGCCATGTCCTTCCGCCAAACCTTGCTCATTCATACCGTCAAGTGCTTTTTCAACGTATTGCATATAGGCATACATGTCACTGCTGCCAATTTCTTCTACATCACCAAAAAATTCAGCGGCATCATCGATTGCTTGAGTAACTTTTACTGGACCATACTTCTTTAGTAAATCCAAACGTTGCGTCATGATGCGACGGGTAAGGGCACTAGCCACTGGGCTAGCGTCGTGGCCTTCTGCTACAGGGTTTTTACCATACCTATCCACTAGTTGTTGGACAAAGAAATCATAAAACTCACGACGCTCTCTGTAATCTCTTTCTCCAACTTGATATTTTATTGCGGCCACAGCATCCAACCATGTTGGACCACGCATTATTTTTAATCCGTTAGTAACCAGCGTATCAACTCTATCTGAGCCTTCTGTTACATCTTGTTCATAGTCGCCTTCGGGATCAATTCCGTGTTTGTTAATATCGATGTCAAGATTTTCTTCATCATCTGTGGCGCTAGTAGTTGGTGTAATATCAATGCCAAGCTCACCTAGTCGATTGATAACGCCGGGATCTTCCCAGCAGTTGGCGTCAGGGTTTTCGTCAGCTAGATCACCTAAACGATCAAACAAGATGTCATCACCTACTAGGTCATACAGTTGTTCTGTAGCATTAGTAGCATCAGTTCCAACAATCAAGGGCTTGCTCATCAAGTCCTTTAATTGTTGTTCTGTTTCTGCATCATTGGGCAAGGCCCATGTACCTTCCATGACCCGGTTGGTCCAACATTCAAATTCGTCTGCTTCACGCATGGGAGTTTCCTTTAGTTTTGCTAGTATAGGCAATGCTTCTTCAATTCTTGAGTCTAGCGTTTGCTCTATAAACATATTGCGAATAGATTCAGCCATTTTACTGCTGTCGTTGATTTCAGCAGGGTCAAATGATTCACGAGCTTCGTGATAACCACGTTGACTGATCATGTGTTTGGCCTTGGCTTTTAGATCACTGTAGTGACGAACAGCCGCTTCAATTAGTTTGGCAGCCTCACCTGTAAACGGTTTGTGCTTGGCAGCACGAATAAATCTACTCAAGGTAGCTATTTCAGTTACAATTTCATTGATGTGGTTGCCGAATGCGTCATATGGATTGCCACCTTCGGCTACGTGTCGAGCAATCATGCGACCGTGTGCAAGGCTACGACTGGGAACTTTAAAACGCTCACCGTCAGCTGTCTCCACAAACAAACTTTCAATTGCACGATGTCGAGGTTCACCTTCAAGGATATTGCGATTGTGTTTGATCATCAAACGAACTTGTTTGGGCTGGTCACTATAACTAACATTCTTTTTGCCGTAATAGCCTTCAAACAATCCTTCTTTGATGGCAGCCATGCCTTTCATGGTATATTTCAAGCGACTGATATTATCTGCACTAAAGTTTTTAAAATTGTTACCCATGGCAAAATGTTTCATTTGCTCTAGGAAATTATACCAGGCTTTTTTGTCGTCTTGTTCCATTGTGCGACCTAGATTGTCGCCAAAGAACACAGTGAAATCTTTGTTGGCCCCAAACAGTATAACAACTGTTCCGTAATTTTTGTTTTCCGTTTTCCAATTGAACACAAACATCTCTGCTTCTGCGGGATTATCCACAGGATTTGCGTTGGCATCTTTGATCTCGGGCTCAAGATCTTTGGTTACTAAATCGTTGTAAAGGGAGGTGGCTGCAGGATTTTCCATATTGTATATTTAGTCGTTATTAAACAAAATTTCTGTGTAGTACTTGCCTGGTTTGTTTTCGGTTATGTTGCGATAAGTGGCTATAACTTCGGGGTCAATGGTGTTGGGGTTGACCCACCAGTCTTCGAACATCAACAGAGATGAATCAGGGTATTTTCCCAGCATTGACATACCTGGAGCTTCACATACATCATTTGCAATCAACTCATACCCATGTGATTTTAATATCTCACGAGACCTGTCTCTGGCATGATATGCTTCTGCGGTTGCTGTCCATACATCATGCTCAAACGTAATAACTGAAAATTCATGTGAATCTATCAGTTGGTTTAGCACAAGCAAATTGTTAGCAGGAGTGTCGATGTCAATTTGCAAGTAATCAACATGAGTGGGTATTGTACTGTAATCAAATTTAGTAGCATCATGTTGACAAAAATCAGTGTTGGGTCGTGTTGTTGCCCAGGTTTGTATGCCTTGTGCTAGCACATATTCTTCGTAACCGTGAAACTTGCATTCGTTTTGAATTTTTACAGGCAGTTGATCTATCGAGTCTGCATCGGGCCAACTGCTGTCGCGAATGTTACTGTAAAAATTCTTCCAGATAATTGATGTTGTATCTGAAGTATGTTCCTGCACATCAATGCTGGTCCCGCAAAATCCAAAATATTGTTCTAGCAACCATGTGTTGTTGCCAATCACTGGTAGTCCTGCACCAATTTCTAAAAATGTTCCGTTTAGTTTACCTTTGAGCATGGCTATCACAAACAAGTCTTGCCCAGCTTGTGATTGTGAATTAACATTCTTCAGGCAATCGATATTGTCTACAGGGTATTTAAAATTCATTACATCATGCTCATGACAAAGGGCAAAGGTTCAATAAAATTATCACTGTGGTCTCTCATTTGTGTATCCAAGTCCTGATGATAGCTTTGTAACACTTGTAGCATGCGCACTGCCAACAAACTACTCATTACCAAATCATCGGTTTCCCCGATCTTGGCAGCATAGCTTGCGCCAGATGCTACAAAATTCTTGAGTTCGCTCACAAGGCTACGACTGTTAATGGTCATTCGGTTGCTTTCGATCAAGTGTTTGAGTTTTGCACATGCAACCAATTTGGGTTTGTTTGACGTGTTAAATCCCTTGCGGAATCTACGACTGCCCCTGCTGCCAGGTTCACTCAAGAAGTAACCAGGGATATTTTCTTCTCCGTATTCTGCAATAGAAATCAAGGCAGCTTCGCCTATGGTATTGTTTTCCACAGAAAAGTAAATGCTTTTGGGATCACGCACTATTTCATTGATGTGTTGTACAATGTTTGCCAAGGTTCTAACTTGTGTGGGTATGTCACTTTTGTTGTGGCGCCACTCGGCTATTTGTTCTGTAGTGTTAGCTTCGAACACTTGTATGGCAGAGGGATCTCCGCCTGTACCCAGGCTGGGGTCCAGTGATACAACATAAATTCTATCACGCAACGGGCGTTTGTACCAGCGCACTTCACCTGTTTTATACAAGGGATCTATACCTTGCAAGTCAAATAGCTTGGCTGGTGCAATTAGTGTTTCATCATTGATGATGAATTCACAATCCATCTCTCGACGAAAACGATCCACACCCAGGGCCGCACGTTGTTGTTTGGCCCAGCTTTCATCACGATCAGGATGTTCGTTCCAGAAACTGCGATATGCCTTGAATCCGTTTACACCAACGTTGGTGGGGTTGCCGAATTCATCTTCACAGCGATTGGCTCCTTTCCATAACAGCGCAAATTGATCTTCGTCCGAGTTAGGAGTTGATGTAATAATTGCTTTACCACCAGTTGCTAGTGTGGGGCTAATAGAAGTCCAAAACTCTGTGGCAATAGTGGGTCGCACAAATGCAAACTCATCTGCGTATAATAGGGAGATAGACATACCACGACCGGTATTTTCAGTAGTTGTTGCTGACACAATACGACTACCATTGTCAAAGTCCAAGTTACCTTTGTTATAACTGGTAACGCCTGCACGTATGTGATCTGGTACTGATTCGTAAGCATAGCGAATACGTTGCATGATCTCTTGCGAGCCTGTGTATTTGTGTGCGGCAACTAGAATTGTTGAATCGGGCACAAACATAGCATACCACAGCAAGTAACCAGCGGCACTTGTTGACTTACCCGTCTGTCGAGGCATCATGGAGATTGAGAATCGATTTTGGTGGTAGGTATCTATCAGTCTCTTTTGA
>Ga0114978_10001196_pt1 | contig 21915 bp, 30 predicted proteins | sample S_140212_EF_Meta_FD_87027 | JGI IMG/M metagenome (GOLD analysis project Ga0114978, IMG submission 87027) | Freshwater microbial communities from Lake Simoncouche, Canada to study carbon cycling - S_140212_EF_MetaG | ecosystem: Environmental > Aquatic > Freshwater > Lake | place: Lake...
TCTTGGTTCTTTTTCATAAACCGCATAATATTCTTTTTTAAGTGCTTCGTATTTCATAGGTATAAATTAATTTTTACTAAATATAACAACAAATATAAGAAATAAATCTTACTTTATCTATTTTTTTAATTTCTTCAAGTAATTACATTGTTCAAAATATTCTCTTTCTTCAAAGAATTCAATTAGTTCATCTAGTTCCTCATTTGTATATTCAATCTTATTCTTTTTAATATCCAAATATTTTGAATAATGTTTCCAAAGATTAAGAGTTTCTTGTCCATCCTTCAACTCATTTAAGAGTTTAATTTTATCTATTTCGTTCATAAAAAAAATAATTTAATTTACTTTTTTTCATAAGATTTGTTTATGTGAAATTCTCTAACCATATTATAAATTTCACCATCTTTTGATACTAATGTTCTCATTGGATTTTTATTACCAACATATCCCAACTGATATATTTCCCCTATATCATAATCACTATGTAAATAGTAATCAGCAGTTGGAAAATAAAGCGATATATCATATTGAGTTATATCAAACTCAACATCATTAGTATCAAATGTGTAGTAGCCATTAATTTTTGGTGTATTATTCCAAAAAACCTCATCAACTTTAAATAACCAAATCATAATAGGTATAAATTAATTTTTACTAAATATAACAAATAATAAGCGCCGCAGGCAAAAAGAAATTTTTTTTAACCCCTAAAACTATCTAATAACATCACTTATATAATTCCGCATCTGCCTAACCAAATAATCCTCATTACTAATCACAGTATAATACTGATCCAAAAAATAATAATGAAACGCTTTATTCCACCTCGACTTATCCGCAACCAACAACCGCAAATCCTCTACTGTCATTCTCAAAGACCCAGGTCCATACGCCAACTCTACACCCTTACTATCAACATAGTAATATTCAGAACCAATACTAACCCCCAAATAAACATGATCAATAACCAAATCCAATCCCGATCCAAATCCAGTATATAAAATATCACAACCTATTCCACACTCCTCACTTAATATCCTCGATAACTCTAAAGCGAAAACACCACACCCTCCTAAGTTAATATTCCTAACACGAGTACTAACACACTTTATCCTCTTATCTAAAATAACTAAATCCATATACCAATTAGTTTAAGTAAACCTAAAATACCTAAGAAGATGAATAACGAAATAATGAAACCTCCTAATTCTATGACTTCATTATCAGATATTCTTACTGTTGTTTCTTTCCAAAAGAATTTAAAAAAACTTTTCATATTACTAATTCATTTAATTAATATAACAAAGATACACATTATACTATAAACATAGTGCAACACACTCTTTCTTTTTTAAAGAAAGTACAATAGTCCCAACAATATACTTTATTATAAACAATAAAGAGCACGTTGTGCTAATATGTATGGAACTTAAACACATGCCTTAGGAGAAGACACTGATGAAAGATCCAAGTCTTAAGAACTCTATCATATCTACTCTGAATGATCTGAACACCTTTTTCTCAGGAGACTCAGCCGGTAATTTAGATACGTTCCTTCTTACTTTCTTTTTTAAAGAAAGAGTGACACTAGAGACTTAGACATTAAACTGAAGGATTCACTGACGAAGATTCAGAAGAATTTGAATGAGATTTGAGTTAGACTTTGAATAGAGGTTTGAGTCTACTTTCAGATACTAAACTAAGTTTAGATTTGTCTTTAGACAAATACTAAAATCCTCGGCCTTTTTAGTACCTAAAATTTAAACATACTAAAATTTGTACGTTTTTTAGTATATTTTTTAGTCAATCCTATCAGCACTTACCAGCAAGTCTCTGGAACTTTCAAACAGGTCTTAGCATGTATATACACGAGGCTCTGAAACCCTTGCGGTTGTTGGCTTGTAGAGGCACTAAAAAACGTACATATTTTAGTATAGGTGAGAGAGGTCCTGCTGCGGTTTTGAGAGTGGATCTGAATGGTCCCATGTTCTCAGATACTAAAAAACGCGGGGATTTTAGTATTTAGATTATCTTATTTTTTGTGAATAGGGTTAGTACAGTTTCCTTTGTGTGAGCCCCATCTTTGATTTCCAAAACCAACCACGATGTACTGACATCCTTCTAACGAGTATTCTTCATACGAGTTGTATGAATTCGTGTTTTTCTTCGTAAGCTCACCTGCCGATGTTTCTACCGTTGGTTTTGGTTCCTTAGGCTTTTGTCGGTTCGCGTTCATCTGGTCGCACGAACTAATGATCAAGGCCAATATGGCGATTGTTATTATTCTCATAGTAGCTTCTTTCTCGTTTTTTTAGATGCCATAATGTAAATATCTTAGATAGTTTAAAGATAAGGATAAAATACTAAAATCTGCGTGTTTTTTAGTAGTTTCTTTAGAAATCTCTAAACGAAGTTTAGTATATAATCAAGTCTTAAATCTATAGAGGCATTTCTATTTGTTGACCTTCTTCGAAATCTATATCTGTGATAAACTCTACTTTGATCCAGTCTTCTGTATAGGGTCTTTGATATTCTTCTTTGACTTCGCCTATGAAGTCGTGTTCGACCCATCTGTAATCAGTTATCTGTAGTCCCTTAGAGATTATATTTACTTTGAATGGTTTCCAATCTGGATTGATTAGGTTGATGTCGGTGATGATGGCTTTGATGGGTGTATCTAGTTCAGGAAACTTTATAGTTATCTGACGCTTGCCGTTGGCTATTTCTTGTAGAAGTTGGTTGAATGAGTATTCCATATCACATAAGTTTATATTAGTCTAAATAGTCTGTCTTTACCATTGTGGGTACGTTTCTAGCAATAACGAATGCTTCGAATCTTTTTCCCCATCCAGCGACTGGTTGTGCAGCACAAGCCATTCCTAATGATTGGTTGTTGAATCCTAGAGGGATGCCGTTGTTGTATATGGCATCTAAGTTATTGATGTATTTGCCGGAGCATTTGCCGCATTCGCAGGATCTGAGTGTTTTTGCGAGTTTGAATACGTCTTGGCAATCTGGACAGAATATAAGTTTCATAATACAAATATAGTAAAAATATACTAAAAAACGTGCGGATTTTAGTATATTATTTCTTTCTTCTGGCTATTTCATTCATAATATATTAATTTGGATCATCATCACGATCCTCATTACTTGGTGAACCACCTGGATCTATCATCATCAGTATAATAAAGATGAATAGTGATATTATTATTATATTTTTCATATTATTTTATAATACCCATTACGTGTAAGATAGGTGTCATGATCATTGCTAGTATAATTACCGATGCTGGTATTACGAATAATGTATAAATAAGTATCATATCTCTTCTGTATATAGATTCTATCTTCTTAGGTTGATCTAATAGTTCTAATCCTACTTCTCTATCGACCAAGAAAAGATATTTCTCTTTACCATCTGATTCTATACGATACATTGCTGGTAGTAATATATTTGAGTCCAAGTCGTGATGGTAACCTAATTTATAATTTACTTTTTGCATAAGTGTTTTGTTTAGGTGATTGTTTAACAAATATAAGGAATAATTTGTTAAACCATATCATTATACTAAAAAACGTGCGGATTTTAGTATATTATCGAACAGTTCATTCATGGTAGTTTATTTATTTCTACTTTAGTTTGTTCGGTCCATATGTATTCTTCAGCTTCAAGGTTTAAGTAAAGACAAAGGTGTAACATTATTGAATCTTTATGATATCCCATAGACTCAATATAATCATTTATTTCGTATTTGATTTCGAAGTATTTATCTGCCCAATCATTGTCGAATTTTGATAGGTTGACTCTTTTGGATACCAGTTCTAATAGTTTATCGTCTATATTCATATTACTTGGTTGCTTTATTAAAGTAGAATTTTGCCGAGTCTATAAGTTGGTCTCGATTCACAAATCTTTGTTGTTGCATATTAAATAATAAAACTTGTTGGATTTTGTTGATGATAATGCGTAAGATCATTGTCATCTGGAGTAATGGTGTTCCACATAAGTCCTGTCCATTTTGGGTTAGGAACATTTAGGTTGATCCATTTGTTTCCTTTGGTCGTACCGGTTAGATAATAACATCTATACGCGAATGTTTCTTCTATTAGGTAGAATTCCATATCACAAATATAAGGATAATTATAGAAAGGTACTAAAAACTGTTGCTTTTTTAGTACTTTTCGAAAGGTACTACATAAAAGAAAAGCTCCAATAATATTGGAGCTTTTCTTATTTTAATAAATCCTTATTTTGCATAAGGAAACTTAGTATGCTTGTCGAACGCGTAGTCTTTCATCTCTATAGAAGAACCTATCTCATCGGTATACCAGTCTCTGAAATCTTGGAATCTTGGATTTCCTTTACTATCTGATACTCTAGCGGACAAAAACGCATGTTCAAGCTGTTCCATGTTGAAAAGAGGCTCTTCCGATCTTGAAGGTGTGTACATCTCTTCTTCGCCACCATAAAGGTCAGCGGATTCGTTGAATCTTTTTAAATATTTCATTTTGTTTATTGTTTTTTGTTATATATTAAATAAATAAAATAAAAAAGTTCTCAAATAATTTTAATATATACATTATAAAAAAAAACATAATTTATTCGTTTTAAGGAACAGAGACTTTATTTAATAAGTTTATTGCCTGAATGAGCACCAGTTGAATATTTTGGTTCTTTTGACATCTGTTGAATAGATTTTTTCTTTAGATTATCATCTTTCTTTATAGACTGAATACAATCAACATTAACAATACATATTTCAAGAGAACTATGTTTATAATATTTCCCTACAAATCGCACATTTCCTTTCTCATCATACTCTGTTTTAGGTTCACCTTTCTCATCAAATTCTGGTTCAAGTTTATCCTCACCATATGGTCTCTCACTATACACACCAGAAAGACCTAAGCTTTTAACAAGATTCATAGAATCTTCATCCATTTCGGATATCATTTTGAAATCAAAGTAATCTGCTCTCAAAAATTTACTTCCTGGTTTTATATTTATAGAATAAACAAATATACTATTAATGTCTTCAGAAGCTCTTGCCATATAGGATAGAGTGTCCCAATCTGTTTTTTCATCTTCATCATAAGTGCTAATATAAAATCCCCATTTATTCTTTATATTTTTATCCCCTTTTTGTTTATCTTCTAAGGTTTCTGCTCTATTAGAAGAAATTGGGTTCATTGAGTTTTTTATAGAGCTTGTGCTAAGATTAGGACTTAAAGAAACATGTGTGAAAAGGCTAACATTGTTTTCTTTAATTATATCTTCAATCGAAATCCACATTTTTGACCAATGTTCTTTCAGAGATAACAATTTCATTTCGGAAAATATTTTTTGCTTATCATCCGCATCTTTATCTTCAAAACCTGATACTTTAAATATCTTTTCTCTAACTTCATCAACTGAATCAGAATCAGAATAAAAGAAAAATTTAGAGAATTTATCATTTTCACTCAGAAGTCCTTTCCAAGAAAGACAATCTCTTAAATCACTTGGATATTGATTAAATATATCATTATTTTCATTTGAAAAATTTTCAAATGTCTTAATATGCCTCATAAATATTTTTTCCATAGTTTATATATTAAAAATAAACTTTATATATTAAAAATAAACTTTATTTTTTTATAAAGAAGGTTGGAGTCTACCCTCTACGTATTGGAGTTATACGGACCCGTCTTCGATGTTCTCATTGACAATATAAAGATAAGGTTTATATTTCATATAAACAACTTCCAGTAAAGATAAAGTACTAAAAAACACGGGGATTTTAGTACTTTATCACATTCAATATTAGAATATATTGAAGTTGGTAATCAAATCCATATAAACTTCTTTAGTGAACTTTGGTGCATTATCATTCACTAACTGAACATATCTTTCATTTCTATATGTATCGTCTGTTAGGCACAATCTATCAGCCATTTTAACATAGAAATCGTTAGCCGCTTCAAAGGTATGGAAGTAGAAGTGGTGTTCTCTTTTATATACGTGATTGGATGGAGACTTTTCAGATCCTATGATGATTTGTTTGAAATCACCTCCTGTTGTTTTCTTGAAGTCTTTTGGCTCGTTTATCTGTACAGAGTATTGGTGTTTGCTGTTTGAACCACCATCTGTCAATTTCATTGAAGGATAAGACTTATCTACTTTGAAGTTTTTCTTAGTAAGACTCATTTTGGCTGAGACGCTAAGGTCGATAAACCCGTTTACTAAGCCACCACCGCATTCGAAGTGAACGATTGTGAATAGGGACTGGATTGGATAGTCGTGGTAGTTCCCAGCAGCATCTGGAGTATGTGTTTTGTTTACGAATAGGTTGCTGATGTGTTTTATTGTTTCGTCTTTGGTAGCCATAGTTATATCGTTTGTGTTTAACAAATATAAGGAATCTTTGGGGTATAACAAAGGATATATACTAAAAACTGTTGCTTTTTTAGTACATGAGTTCACGAATGCTGCTATAATAGATTTCATATTCCGATTTCGTCTAGTTTTTCTGCACGTATGTCGTCTAGTCTTTTGAATAGTTTTGCATCGTACCATGCACCTAATGTTCTCCCGTCGGTCACTGCATAGTATGTAATACCAGTGGTGGTGGATACCGTGACTTTGGTGACCATCAACCTATCACCGATATTGTATAGTGGAATTGAATCGCTACCGCCGGTCCTGCCTACGTATACTACTATAATTCTATTTAACATAATATTAAAACCTGTCTCATTCATTTTATTCCAAGTTTGGTTATCTTATCGTCTCTCTTTCCCACTACGTCTAGGTACCCTTCTTCTTTCATTAGTCCTTTTACGAGTTCTCGTTTTCTCTTACGTTCTTCTATTTCTTTTATCTCGTCTTTGTATCTGGCATCCAGGTGTTTCTTTATGTTCTCCATAAATTTTCCATTTTCTAGACCAAAAGAGGCTATTTCTGTACAGGAGAAGAATCCTTGTTTCACCAATATTCCTTCCATATCTTTTTCATCTATGATTAGTTCGAACTCTCCCATAGTAGAGTGGTACAGTCTCTTTCTCTTTTGGAACGAGTGATAGAAGAATACTGGAAAGATTGTTATTTTGCTGTCTTCAAAGAGTTTGTTTATGATAGCACCCATAAGGCACATAAGAAAGGTTATTAGTATTGCTATCACGGTTAATCCTATTATGGCACCAATAGTGGCTTCGAATTTGTCTGCTCCAGTCAGTGCGTATAGTAGTGCTATGGCAGGTCCTATGATGAATGCGAATCCAAGTAGTGTAAATATTATTCTTTTTAAGTGTCTCATAGTCCAATTTCTTTTAGTTTAAAATCTCTGGTTGCCACAATCGATGTTATAAAATCTCTGGTAAGGTATCTACCAGTCTTACCAATAGTTTGTGTGTTAGCCCATCTATTTGATTTAGCGGGGAATTGAATAACCTTTCCAATAAAGATTTCTTTATTTTTGACTTCTATAACCTCTATTATGAAGTCGGGTTCTGTAACCGCTTCTAATATATCGCCTTTATTCATTTTATTAGTATTAAATACATAGGATAAAAGTTCCTGATCCATGTACCACTGTGGGAACTTTTAGTTTGATAGGTGTCATTTCATGGTCATCCATATGCTTCTTCTAATCTTTTTCGTTGCTCTACGTATTGGTCGTAGGTTATTTTCCCGAAAATAAAGTTGTCAAAAATCTCTAGTCTTTTTCTTTTGAGGGTTTTGAGATCCATTTTGTCACTTGTGTATTTGAATGTTTTCATATAAATTGTTTTTATTATGCTTTTTGTCTTAGATCCAACAGAACGTTTAGTGCGAACAAACAACCCATCACAACGTTTGATTCCATAAATAATAGTATAGTTATCACCGATGAAAAGATAGTGAGCGTATATGGCTTTAAAAAGCCTTTGGATCGATCCGCATCATTCACTGTTTCAGCGTCAGGGTTATTTCGGGCAATGACGATGCCGTTCATGATGGCAATGCCGATGTATAGTATTAGAAGGAATGTAATCATATTAGATAGTTCATCTTTTAAAGTATTATAATACAAAGATAAGGAATTTTTATGAGACTCACAATTATATTTCATAAAATATTAAACAAATAACAATAATTGTTTTATAAAAACAAAGGAGTTTCATCAAGTTCAAAACTACACAGTACAAAAAATAAAGTCAATACCATGAAAACTATATTCCAAAAAGTAGAAAAAGAAATGGTCTCTGAAATATCTTTTAAAAAGGATATTGATATTGACCAACACTCTGATTTAATATCACAATTACACAAAGCAATGATACTTGGTAATGAATATCATACAAAAGTATCAATATGTTTTATTGATGATATGGGTCCTAAACAAATAGAAACAACTATTTGGTATGCCGGCACTAAATTCATTTGTCTTAAAGGTGGAAGGTTTATACCTATAGACCATATAGTTGAAGTTAAGTTTTAAAAAATAATAATTAGAAATTATGGAAAAGCACGATTTACACCACGAGTTTGTTGAATATGATATTTTAATTCACGAACTTAAAGTTAGTAATAATCATTTTAAGAAATTATTTGATGATTATCACAAAGTTAATAAAGATATTCACAGAATTGAAGCTAATGAAGTTTTTACAGATGCTGAATTAAATGAACTAAGATCTAAAAGATTACACTTGAAAGATAAACTTTACCATATCTTAAAAGAAAACGTAGAGTTATAGTTATTATTTCTATGCTTTTTGTCTTAGATCCAACAGAAAGGTTATAATCATCAAACAACCCATCACAACGTTTGATTCCATAAAGAATAGTATAGATATCACCGATGAAAAGATAGTGAGCGTATAAGGCTTTAAAAAGCCTTTGGATCGATCCACTTCTTTCACAGTTTCCGCATCAGGGCTGTTTCTTGCTATGACGATGCCATTCATTATGGAAATGCCGATGTATAGTACTATAAGTAATGTTGTCATATTAGATTGTTTCTAACTGATTCACCACATTTGTGATGATTCTATTCTTAATATAAGCTTTCCCTTCTTCGTCTGTGAAGTTTTTGATAGCTGAGTTGGATAAAGCATCCTGTGCTGTCCCAGTTATAGACGATATGATTTCCATAGTCATTAGATGGAACATCTTAGTGAAGTTGGTTTTGATGATGTCTTTGTTGACAATAAGAGTTTCTTTCCCTTCATTGATGATATCAAATAGGAACTCGGCTTGTTCTTTGTTAGATTTAGACTTTACGATGTCTATTGTTTGTTGTGTTAGTATAGTATTCATAGTTTATAGTTTTAACAAATATAATTATTATTTAGATTATTGTTAGTTCTTCCGCCATTTTTATATTTAATATTGTTAGTATTTAACCATTAAGAATCGATGATTATCTGTATTATTATCTGTTCCAACTACTTCTTGAACTTGATAACCCTTTTTAATGTACTTGTACATGTCATCAGTACCCAATACATATAGCGTGTGTAATGGTTTGGCAGGTACTGTTAGTATTACGTGAGGGCCGTAACCACCAAATCTTTTATCTTTTCTGGCATCTGATATAGTCATAGACATTGTAAATAACAATACTGAAAACATTGCAACGCCTATTGTGATACCTAATATAGTCTTTCTCATATTCACAAATATACGGAATCTTTTCCGATAATGTACTAAACTTCGTTTAGAGTTTCTTTAGAAACTACTAAAAACTGTTGCTTTTTTAGTATATGCCTAACAAATTAAGTCTTTCTTCTCTTATCTTTGTTATAAGATCATAGGTAATAATAATCTTTATTATTTATACTATTTAATCTGAAAAATATTGTAGATTTTTTAATGTTTAGTTCCCTTGATGCAGACATCATACTTTTATATTCTACACCATCTATATTTACTTTTCTACAAGGTACACTATTTCCAATCTTTTCTTTATGATCTTTACTTAATACTTTTCCTAAGTTCGCTTGTCTTATTTTTTCTATTGATTCTTCCGGTATATATCTTTTATAGTTATCACCACCATTACCACCTTCTTTGGTGTTTGTTAAATTATCATATTGCTTTATCCAATACCTTTCTCTATCTTCCCAATTTTCATCAGTACACTCTTCAATAATATTCATTATAGGTTTCAATCCTATATCTCTTAGAGATATTATCCAAGAACATTTATATGACTTTGTTCTTTTATCATATAGGTGCTGTTTATAGCGTCTTTTTATATTTATTGTTTTACCGATATAACGAACTTCGTTTGTCACCGGATGTGACAGTGTGTATATGTAATGTATCATAATGTATATATTAGTACACATAGTCTACCCTTCCATATTTATATTTTTTTTATAAAGCACCGTCCGGTCTACTCTTCCAGTGTTGGTGTTACACTCCGCCCGTCTTCGATACTCATTGACATAACAAATATACGGATTTTATTTTAATATATACTCTATACAAAAAAAAATATTATATGAAACACATACAAAAATACTCTGATTTTGATAAAGTAAACGAAGAGTTCATGGTTCCAGGAGCATTGGTATATCTTCTTGTTAAAAATAATAGAAGTGGTTTAGGATCAGTTGGATCCTATGAGTCTCCTGAAGAAAAATTAGATAAAAAACACGTAAGTACTTCTCAAGACGATATAGAAGTTCCTTGGTATAAGTTCGGAGATAAAAGAAAACAAGAGTTTATAGAGTTTGAAAAAGAGATTAGACCTAAGATCTTAACCGAAAGAGAAAGATTTAGAAAAGAAACTTTCGAATTCGAAACCAATACTATCGTTTATGATTTCATGAAAAATCCAAATGTTAGTCCAGAGGATCAGAAAACGATTGATACTCTAACTATGAGAATGAGTCAGATGCATATCCAAACAACTAAGAAGGAAATGCTGATTGAACGTGTTGTTGATATCTATATGACAGAGTTGAGGAAAAAATTCCCTAAACTCAATGAAGAAGATTTTTATTTGAGTGTCTTAGGTAAAATGAAGGACATACTTAGAGGAAAATCTAAAGATCCAAGATCTACTGAGAAGATAGACATCGAAAGCTATAAACCAGTTAAACCTACTCCTATCGAACCTGAACTATTGAAAAGAATAGAAGAATACGAAGAAGGTGTAAAAGATATTTCTGATGAAAAAGAAAGCAGAAAGCAAAGAGAACTTGAAGAATGGAGAGAAAAGGATAGACTTAGTAAACTACCAAAAGAGAATGATGTTGAAGATCTTAACAATTTTGTCAATAAATATTTTGAAAAGGAATCTGCTAGAGTATATTCAGAGCATAAAGAAGAGATTGAAAAAATCAAGTCTAGAATCAAACCAGGGATAGGCATAAGCAAGAAGATGGAATTGTGTTTTAGAATATTAAAAATCTATTGGATGGATATTAATAAAACTAATTTAAGAATCTCTTGGATGGATATTAATAAAACTAATTTAGGGACGGTTTTGAAAGACTTAGAGAATCTAAACAGTAATGAAGCGAGAAGCATTATATTAGGATCTTTATACTATAAAATAGAATTAAATAAACTAATGGGTATTTCTTCTTCTGGAAGCATCAAAGACGAGGCAGAACAAGTTCAGAGTTTCTTAACTATGGCAAATGATAATATCTATTACAAGAGATAAAAAATAAAATAAAAACCTCATTAATATATACTCTATGAAATACTTAAAAAAATATAAACTATTTGAATCTTATTTCAATGAAGATATTATTGCTGAGTTAAATGATATTCTATTAGAACTATCTGATTTAGGCTATTTTGTAAGATTGAAACTAAATCCACTTTGATGGGAACTGAATATATGATAAAAAACTACTAATTTTTTTAATATATACATTATAAAAAAAAACATAAATTATGAAACATATTAAATTATTTGAAAATTTCTTAAATGATAAATGGATACTTGGTATAAATGAAAGCATTTTTGATAAAATAGAAGATTTAGTTAAAGGTAAAACTGAAAAAGGTAAAGTTGTTCAAGAATTTTTAACTAAAAATGCAATACAACCAAAGGGAAATTTGTATGCTATACATTATCTTGGTGGTTCTAATCCAGGTAAAGAAGAAATGAGTAACCCAATAGATTACTTACAATATACTCCGGGTTTAGCGAAAATTAATTCTGAAGGATTAGTTGAGTTAACAGACGAGAAAGCTAAAACTCTGCAAGTTCCGGATACAATTACTTGGTTATCTATTATGGTAAAAGATGAGATTGTGAAAAATTTCACAAGTGGTTTGAAACCTGGTTCTAGTGTTAAGAAATCAGATTATGAATTTAATTTAACAAAAGATGTTCCTGTACTAAGTATGAAGGATAGTCAGTATTCTATTACACAACAAAAATGGAATCCGATTGGTGATCCAAAAGAAATAATTATAGATGAAGATATTTCAGAAGTTCCTGAAAAAGATTTGGTTTCTTTTAAAAATCCAATGAAAATGATTACTCTACAACAATGGGTAGATGAATTAAATAAAACAGGATGGGTAAGTAAAAATAAAGACTATTTTACAAATACAATGAAATTCTCTACTAAATAAAAATTAACTAAAAAAACCACTCAAATCGAGTGGTTTTTTTATATCTTAAAAATTCCTGGTTGCTACGGACCCGTCTTCGACTTCTCATTGACATTACAAAGATAAGGATTTTATTTTAATATATACTCATATGAATATAAGAACTTTTAAAGGATTCGTATCAGACGAATCAAACTGGAACGATTTAACTATCTCGGCAGCCATTGGTTTGATATGATGATTACTTACAAAGTCTGGTACTTCTTCTAACCTTAATTCGAATAAGGAAGCTATAACTGCTTGTGCACAATTACCATTTTCTTTAGATACTCTTGTTTGGAAAACCTTCTTCATACTTATATACAAATATAATATTTATTTTTTAATATATAAAAGAAAACAAAAAATTTAATGGCAACACAATCAAGAGTAGGGTGGAGACCTTATGTTACACCACCACCAACTACTATAGTTTCAAATGGTCTTATATTAAATTTAGATCCGCAAACATATTCAGGTACTGGTACTTGGTATGGAGTTGCACCAACTACATTAAATGCAACGTTAAACAACGGAGCTTTACATTCCAATGAAATAAATGGTATAATGTATGTAGATGGTTATAATGATTACATATCAGTTCCATACTCTTCTCAATTTGATTTTACAGATGGATATAAAGATTTACCAATGACTATAATGGGTTGGTGTAAATTTTCAGATACCGGAGGTCCTATAGTATCTAAATCGGATATTGGTATGGCATATAATAATAACTACTCAGTAGATATAAGCAAAACCGGTGTAACATTTACTTTATACACTGGTAATGGATCAAGTGGTGGTGGAAAATATTTCACAATAACTTCTACTTTGCAACCAAATACTTGGTATCAATACGCAGTTACTTATACTGGCGGAACAAATACTTCTGGATATCAAACTCAGTTTAATGGTGAAGTTAAGATTTATTTAAATGGAGTTTTCTATCCTTATACAACTGGTACTTGGGGAGTTGCATTTGCTAGAATAACGTCTTTTAACAATCCATTATATTTAGGATCACAGGGAACGGATGGTACATGGCAATCTAAATTTAAAGGAAATATTGGTCAAACAATGATCTATAATAAAGTTTTAACAGCTGCTGAAATATCACAAAATTATAGTGCAACTAGTACTAGATATGCGATATCTAATTTCTTTTCAAAATATACTGGCCAAGCTGCTGTTTATTCAATTAGGAAAATAAATTCAAATTATACTGGTGCAGCTATGAAAATCAGAAGATCATCTGATGATGTTGAAACAGATATATACTTTGATGGTTCTGGTAACTTAAACACCTCATCTATATTAAGTTTTGTTGGATCAGGTGATGGATATTGTAGTGTTTGGTATGACCAATCTGGTAATTCTAGAAATATGACACAAACTATTAAATCTAAACAACTTAGAATAGTTGGATCAGGAATACTAGACACTTTAGGTGATAAACCTTGTCTTTATAAATCACCAGGAACAGAAGGAATGTCGAGTTCTTTTGGTGCAACTTTTTCAACACCTAATACAATATTCTCAGTTATGTCGTTTTCTGCAACAAGTTCTCTTTTCGGTAATGGATCTAATTTATCTGTTTATTATAGTGGAGGTTTATTGAGAGGTGGTGCTGGTATAGAATTATCTTCCACACAGACTACTAATATATCACAAGCTAAATTATGTCTTTTTAATATTGACGGAGCTTCTTCAAGATTAAGTATAAACAATAAAGGAATTTATGGAAATGCCGGAACAAACTCAATCAATGGTTTCTCAATTGGTGGTGCATTATCCGGAGAAGTTAAATGGCAAGAAGTTGTTATCTACGATAGACCACAAGATTGGAATAAACGAGAGATATCAAATTCTATTAATAGTTATTATTCATTATTTACTTCTTCATCTCAAACAGATCTATTATTCACACTTAATCCTAGTGATATAAATTCTTATCCTGGATCAGGTAGTGATGTATATGATATATCTTCTGAAAATTATAATGGACTTTTTTATAATGGGGCTTCCTTTTCATCAACAAATAACGCTTTTCTTTTTGATGGTATAAATGATTATATAAAAACTAGCAGAACATTCTCACTTGCAGAATCTAGCAAAACTTTATCTGTTTGGATAAAACCTACAAATAATACAGGTGGATCTATAATAAGAACCGGATGGGGTAATAATAGCGAACTATTTGAAATAATTGCTGGTGGTTCTGGCGTAACCGGACATTTCTGGGGTGCTGGATTCTCATATGGTGTTAATGCTGGAAAAACACTTATGAATAACTATACACATATCGCAATGACTTATAGAAGTAAAAGGAACAGTGCTGCCGGAGTAGTTACTATATATGTTGATGGTGTTTCTAAAGGAACTACTAACGTAACATTATCAAATGGTGTACAAGAATTATTTATTGCTTCACCTGCTTATTCAGGAACATCTTGGTTCGCTGGTTATATTTATGATGCTAAGTTATGGAGTAAAGAATTAACTGCGTCTGATGTATTATCAGAATATAATTCCACAAAAACAAGATTTGGTCTATAAAATATAATATAACGTAAATAAAAATTTTTATAACAAAATCAAAGCCATCTTTTTTTAAGGATGGCTTTTTTTTGTTTGTCAATTTTAATATATAAAAGAAAACATAAAAATTTTATGGCAACACAATCAGTAAGAATTGGGTGGAGACCTTATGTAAATGTAGTGACGCAGGTGGTTAACGCAGTTGATGCGGACGCAACGGCGTTCATCACAGCAGCTGGTATAACCAACCTAACGCAAGCGGCGGCGATCAACACCTTAGTAAACGATTTGAAGACCTATGGTCTTTGGACAAAAATGAAGGCGTTATACCCAATGGTGGGTGGTAGTGCTACTTCACACAAATTTAACTTGAAAGATCCAAGAGACTTAAACGCAGCGTTTAGATTAGTGTTTAATGGGGGATGGGTACACACAAGTACTGGTGCATTACCGAATGGAACAACTGGATATGCGAATACATTCTTAGCTCCTAATGCTATGGGTCAGAACAATGCACATTTATCTTCTTATTCTAGAACAAATAATGATGGTGTCTATTATGACATAGGTGCTCTAAATTTTGGTTATGTATCAAGATATAATAACCTATCATACGTTTATATGAATATAGGTAGTGGTAATCCTAGTGGGTATTATTATGACTCATCTGGATTTTTCATCGGAAACAGAACAACAAACACGGTTCAGATATTATTTAGAAATACGGTAAAACAAGTTAATGGTAGTAATGGAAGTATTACCCCATCAAGTGTCAATATTTATATAGGTGCTAGTAATACTGCAAATGGGACAGCGACTTCATTTTCAAATAGAGAAACCGCATTTGCATCTGTCGGAGATGGTTTAACAGATGGAGAAGCTGCTAACTTCTACAATTCAGTTCAAAAATTCCAAACAACATTAGGTCGTCAAATTGGTTCTCCAATCGTATCAGATACGGATGCTCAAGCATTTATTAATGCAGCTGGTCTTACTGACTTAGGACAAGCAAATGCTGTTAACACATTGGTTGTTGATTTAAAAGCTGCTGGTGTATGGACTAAAATGAAAGCATTATATCCTTTCGTTGGTGGAACGGCGGCTGCGCACAAATTCAACTTGAAGGATCCAAGAGATTTGGATGCAGCGTTTAGATTGGTGTTTAATGGTGGTTGGACACATACTGCAACTGGTGCATTATCTAATGGTACGACTGGATACGCAGATACTAAACTACCACCTAATGTTATGGGTTTAAACTCACAACACATGAGCTTCTACGTTAGTATTGAAGGAAACACGCAAATGGGTACTGCGGTCAATGGATATAACTTCATAGACACTTTAGACTCTTCTACGTTTAGGTCACCAATCAACTTACTGAACTACACACTCGTTTCGGCAACCATAGATAATAGAAAAGGTTTTTTCTTAGGAAATAGAAATAGTTCAACCAACACTTCTATCTACAAAAATTCAAGCAAATTGAATGATAATTTTATAGGTAGTCAGTATTTAGAAACATATCCTATATTTATAAGTGGTCTTAACAGAAACCCAACTACAAACATATCACCTTCAAACCAATATATTTTTGCATCAATTGGTGATGGTTTAACAGATACTGAAGCAGCTAACTTCTACACAGCGGTTCAAAAATACCAAACAAGTTTAGGTAGACAAATAGGTACACCAGTATTGGCATCAGGTCAAACTGCTGGTTTATTGGAAACTTATAGTGGTGCTGCGGCAGCTTATTCATTACGTAAATTAAGAAATGGGTACGTTGGTAATGCTATTAGGGTAAGACGTTCTTCAGATAATGCGGAACAAGATATCGCATTCAACAATAGTGGTGGTTTAGATACTGTATCTTTATTAGCATTCGTTGGTAGTGGAGATGGATTCGTGACTACTTGGTACGACCAAAGTGGAAATGGTAAACACGCTTATCAGATATCCGCGTCTAGTCAACCTAGAATCGTATTAGGTGGTGCTATAGACTTGATAAACAATAAACCTAGTCTTAAATTCACCAACGGTCAAGTGCTTGTAACAACTCAAAATGTTCTAGGTACGGGCAATCTGCCGTATTCGGTATATGGTGTATCGTACAATAACGCGACAGCGGACTCAACGCTATTTTTCTTAGGTGCGGATAATTTAAACGTATCTAACGGGTATCTAAGTTTACAAGTTAATACCAATGGTGGCATGACAAATTTCAGACATTTTTGGGGAACTGGCTTCGGATGGTCTCCTGGTTTAAATGTAAATAATAGACAGCAATATTACTACATAGGATACGACGGTAGTACTAAATATTCAAGTGCGAACAATACGGATTTAACAAATACTCAAGTTATAACGATTAACTTGCAATCGCCAATTCTAAAAATTGGTCAATTACCGCAAGTTAGTGAATACTATAAAGGATATCATCAAGAATTAATACTTTTCAATTCTAATTCCAGTTCAACAACAACCGGAGTTAAATCAAATATAAATTCATACTACTCAATTTACTAGGATTAGAGTAAAAATAAAAGGTCATCTATTAAGATGGCCTTTTTTTTGTCATATTTAGATTTTAATATATAAAAGAAAAAATAAAATAATTATGGCAGGTCAAAGAATTGGTTGGCGAGCATACGTAGCAAGTGGTGGTGGTGTTGACACAGACGCTCAAGCATTTATCACAGCCGCTGCAATCACCAACACGACACAACAAAACGCAATCAATACACTTGTAACCGACTTTAAAGGTTACGGTATATGGAGTAAAATGAAAGCTCTTTATCCATTTGTGGGTGGAACTGCGGCACAACATAGGTTTAACTTAAAAGACCCAAGAACAATAAACGATGCATTCTATTTGGATTTTATAGGTGGATGGACTCACACATCAACTGGTGCATTACCGAATGGAACAACTGGATATGCCAATACTAAATTTACAATATCTCAAGTATATCCGTCAAGCATAACAAACATACACGTATCTTATTATTCAAGAACAAACTCTTATAATTATTATATGATAGGTGTGGCAGATCAAGTTGGTGCAGCTTCAGGAGTATATGTTCAGGATAATAGGACAAGACAGTATTATTCTGCATTAAACGACAGTGCAGGCGGAATTACAGTAGTAAAGTCTCAATCGAGTATTGGTCATTATTTAACATCTAGAACATCATTAACATCACTTAAAGGTTATATAAATGGTGTTGTACAAGGAAGTAATACCAGTACACAATCCCCTCTAAAATCTACAATACCTATTGTACTAGGTGGGTATTCTAGCAGAAGTGTTGGTTATCCCATATGGTATTATTATGGTAATAAAGAATCTGCATTCGCATCAATCGGTGATGGTTTAACAGACACAGAAGCGGTTAACTTCTACACATCAGTTCAAAAATTCAATACAACATTAGGTCGTCAAATTGGTACACCAATAGTATAAAGTGTTTGAAGTTATTATTTATAATACAGACTAATCATCTAATATAACAAATATTAATAATAATATAAACTCATACTACTCAATCTACTAGTATTAGATTAACTGTTTTAGGTTTATATCATTCTAATATTTCATTTTACACAATCTACTAGGATTAGAGTAAAAATAAAAGGTCATCTATTAAGATGGCCTTTTTTGTTTGTCAATTTTAATATATATAAAAAAATTAAAAAAATTTATGGCAACACAATCAGTAAGAATTGGGTGGAGACCTTATGTGAATGTAGTTACACAGGTGGTTAACGCAGTTGATGCGGACGCAACGGCGTTCATCACAGCAGCTGGTATAACGAACTTAACACAAGCTTCAGCAATCAACACCTTAGTAAACGATTTAAAGACCTATGGTCTTTGGACAAAAATGAAGGCACTTTACCCAATGGTGGGTGGTAGTGCTACTTCACACAAATTTAACCTTAAAGACCCTCGTGATTTGAATGCTGCATTCAGATTGGTGTTTAATGGTGGTTGGACACATACATCAAGTGGTGCACTATCAAATGGTACAACGGGATATGCTGATACTTTCTTAGTACCATCCTTAACACAAACACTAAATAGTAACGGATTAGGTTTTTATGTGACATCTAACACTGCTAGTTTAGGTGACCCAATACAAATGGGTGCTAATAATACATCAACACAATCATCTTTATTAGGTGCGAAAACTAATACTACTGTTGGTGGTAGATTAAATGGTGGGGTTATTAATTGTTCTATTTCTAATAATTCAGGTCATTTTTCTATCCAACGAACATCAAGTACATTATCAAATGTATACCAAAACACCACATTAATTGGTTCAGGTAATTCAGGTGGTTCTTTACCTAATGTGTCGATGTATATTGGTAATATAAATAACAATAATGTTCCATATGCCCCTGCATATGTGAATAGTGAATTTAGAATTGCTTATATATCAGACGGTCTATCAAACACTGATGTAGCTAACTTCTACAATTCGATTCAAAAATTCCAAACAACATTAGGTCGTCAAATTGGTTCTCCAATCGTATCAGATACTGATGCTCAAGCATTCTTAAATGCCGCGGGTATAACTGATTTAGGACAAGCAAACGCGGTTAACACATTGGTTGTTGATTTAAAAGCTGCCGGTGTTTGGACGAAGATGAAAGCTATCTATCCATTTGTTGGTGGAACGGCGGCTGCGCACAAATTCAACTTGAAGGATCCAAGAGATTTAGACGCTGCGTTTAGATTGGCATTTAATGGTGGTTGGGTACATAGTTCAACTGGTGTATTACCTAACGGAACAACTGGTTACGCGAATACATTCTTAGCTTCAAATGCTATGGGTCAAAACAACATACATGTATCAATTTATTCAAGAACAGATACAGATGGGCTTTATTCCGATATAGGGGGTGGGGCTGGTTCTTCTTATGTGGATATCTTACTGAAATATGTTGGGAGGGCATATTTGTATGTTAACACATCCCAAGGAGACTATTATACTAACCCATCTTCAACGGGGTTATATATTGCTAATAGAATCGTATCTGGTGCAGTATCTTTATTTAAAAATAACACAAAAGTAATTAATGGTAATAGACAAGCACAAACCCCTACAACATATAATCTTTATTTAGCTGCTGAAAATGGAGCTGGAACTGCTGGTTTATATTCACCAAGAGAACAAGCATTTGCATCAATCGGTGATGGTTTAACAGACACTGAAGCAGCTAACTTCTACACAGCAGTACAGAAATACCAAACTACATTAGGTAGACAAGTAGGTACACCAGTATTAGCCTCAGGTCAAACAGCTGGTTTATTAGATACTTATTCAAGTGCAACGGTGGCTTATTCATTACGTAAATTAAGAAATGGATACTATGGATTTGCTATTAGAGTTAGAAGATCTTCGGATAACGCAGAACAAGATATCGCGTTTAAATCAGATGGTACATTAGATACAACTTCTTTATTAGCATTTGTTGGTAGTGGAAATGGATTCGTGACTACTTGGTACGATCAAAGTGGTTTAAACAATCATATAACACAGACAACTGCCGCGAATCAACCAAGTATAGTTTTATTAGGTGTTTTAAATACACAAAATTCAAAACCTGTTATACTAACCGATGGTAGTTCATTTATGATTAATAGTTCGGTGTCTTGGAACCTGACAACCAACTCTATTTTTGCAACTATAAAATTAAATGCATCTAGAGGAGCGATGGCCATGATGTCTTCAGTAGGTACTTCTAACCAACACTTCGTTTCTAGAAATACTAATGGAACTGGTAGATATTACGATTCTGCTTCCCAAGAGATTACTGCAGCGGCATTACCAAATGGATTCAATTTAATAAGTATACATGAAAACTCATCTGGTGTTACCGTATTTGAAAATGGTGCTAATTTAGTTACTAATTTTGCACATGACACTGGTGGTGCTGTTATTGGTGTTGTGATATTTAAAAGAGATGCTGGTAATGGATTGACAAGCGGTTCTGGTTTCTCCGAATTAATCATATATGGAAGTACATCACAATTAAGTAATAATTCTGTAATTAATACTAATATAAACTCATACTACTCAATCTACTAGTATTAGATTAACAAATAAAAAGACCATCTATTAAGATGGTCTTTTTTTATGCTTATATCATTCTAATGTTATTTCTATTAGCTTGTCCCTTACGTCCGTAGAAGACCAGGTCTCTACTCCCATGTCGTAGTAGCCTTTGTACCTTACGCTGCCGTCAGACCAATAGTCTTCCCACCAACCATGGCGCTGTCCGTATATGTAGTGACCTTTGAAGAAGGGCTGGCCGTCGCTCCAGTTGTATTCGAAGTATCCGTGCTCTTTGCCGTTTACCCAGGTTTCTGTGAAGTGAAGCGAGCCATCGTCGTGATAGCACGCTATCGATCCGTTCTTTACTCCATCGACGTTGGTCCAGTTGTCTCTTATACAGGACATATCTTTTATTTTATTAGTCAGTAGTCAGGACAGGACTTGAACCTGTATGTTGAAAGTTCCGAATATCACACTCGCTTATCAACTATAATGCACTTCACTTTAGCGTCTACCATTCCGCCACCTGACTATATACAAATATACTCAATAAAATTGAGACTCACAATAATGAGTAAGCGTACTATCCAGAGAAAACAAGAGGATCATGATAGTTATATGAGTAGAGCTCGTGGAGGGTATTAGATAGAAGATATAACGATAGTACCTTCTTCCCAGAAGAACATATCTTCTGATTTTTTCAAATAATATTATTAA
>Ga0114978_10001197_pt1 | contig 21892 bp, 21 predicted proteins | sample S_140212_EF_Meta_FD_87027 | JGI IMG/M metagenome (GOLD analysis project Ga0114978, IMG submission 87027) | Freshwater microbial communities from Lake Simoncouche, Canada to study carbon cycling - S_140212_EF_MetaG | ecosystem: Environmental > Aquatic > Freshwater > Lake | place: Lake...
ATTCCGTGCGCTTCAAGATCGCGCGTCCGGAGAACACTCGCGGTCTTGAAGGCGGATATGATCGCCGATGGACATTTCTCAGCCATTTCAATATGGCGACATATATTCACAATGTCCGACGTTATGCAATTAAATCCAACCGATGATTTGTGTCTTCACTGCGAGGCCGTGAACTCGTTGCAGTGATATCACAGCTGAGTATCGCGGAAGCCATCGGGCGCGGAAGAGGCTTGGGATCTGTGAAGCCCCCCCCTATCCCCCGCGCTGCCACAGGAGAAATTTCAGCAGGCGCTCAACATACCGGATGTTCAGGCTTCGTTTTTCCTTGGTGTGCGGAAGCACGGTTGTCCGATAGACGGACACCGTGGAATCCCCCCGCTCCAAGCTGATGGTCAACGGCTTTGCGCCGGGAGTGTCGACCGCCTTCGCGCCGTAGCTCTTGTTCCAGAGAACGGCCGGAACAAAATCAGGATCAAGGATCGGGATGTGTTTCATGGGAAATAGAAAATGAAGAGCCAACACGAAGCTGCAAATCAGCCAACCTGACCCGCCGCCACTCTTCTCTCCGGTGGAAATTGCAGACGGCATAGGGCGAGGTGGACGAGATCACCGGCTTCGGATGGCCCGGCGTGTAATCGTAGCGACCGAAGGAAATGAGCCATTCGGGAGGCCATGTCGGGAACAGGCCGCTGAGCGGAATCCGGGCAAAGACGCTCCATCCCCGGGGGTGAGAGATGTTTTGCTCAGAAAAAGCGACTCGGCGACCCTGTGCTCGATCAGAGGGTTCGTCTCCTCCGTATTGTCAAATCGAAGCTGGAGAACGCTGTTCGAGGGCGTCACATGGAACTCGTAGTAGGTCTTCTCGTCCGCCGGTCCGAGGAAGATCTCGAAGGCATCGCCTGCTGGAACGTCGGGAAGTTGAACGGGAAAACCTCCCGCATGACGTGCGCATCGCTCAGTTCCGCGCGGATCACGAGATCGTCGACCTCACGCGCTATAAATATCCGACCCGGCGCGAAGGCTGACTCGTTTTTCGGCAGCCAGGGTTGGCCGTATAGCCAGGTGATTGGCGAGCTGTTTATGGGACACATGCGTGAACTCTCCCGGCTTGCAGATACTTGAAATACCATGAACTCATTCGTATGAGCTTGACATATTCTGCAGTGATGTCAACTTGCCTCCCATGCACGATTTGTCGGCTCCGACCCAGAAGCAGATGGCGGCGCGTCTCGGGGTTTCGCAGGCGCTGGTTTCCCGCGCGCTCTCCGGGCGCGCCGGCGAAATCGGGGCATCCCGGGAGACGGTGGAAAAGATCTGCCGCATGGCGGAGGAATGGAACTACCAGCCGAGCGTCACGGCGCTCGCACTGCGAGGTGCTCCGACGCACACGATCGGGGTCGTCGTTAAAAATTTCGATGATCCGTATTTCGGAAGGCTCATCGGTGCGCTTCAGACCCTGGCGAGGGGCCGTAAGCATTCCCTCTTGCTGACGGGTCCCAGCAAGGAAGATCTCTCCGGGCTGCAAAGATACCGCGTGAATGCCGCGATTTTTGCCGGCAGCGATTTCCTGCCCAGGGGGCCTGTCAAATTTGAACGGGTTATCCAAATCGGAACCGGCACGGTTTTCCCTGGCGCGACGCAGATTCACATGGATGAGGAGTCCGGGATCGGCGAGATCGTCAATTACCTTGCCGGGCTCGGCCACCGGGAAATCGGGTTTGTGAGCAGGGAGGCGAAGACGAACCGCCGGCGTGCTGAAATGCTACGCAAGAGCCTTCGTGAGCGAGGATTTTCCGTCAGGGGAAAATCGTTTATTTCTTTCGCGGGGAGTGAGGACATGGCAGCAGAATACGCGGTCAAAACGCTTCTCGCCCTTGCCCGGATGCCGACGGCGGTGATTGCTGCGGAGGATTCCATCGCACTGGCCCTTCTGCGCGCCCTCCACGAGGCAGGGTTGCGCGTGCCTCAGGATATTTCGGTGGCGGGCATCGACGACATTCCGGCCTCGGCACAAGCCATCCTGCCGCTGACGACGCTCCGGCAGCCGATTTCCGAAATGGCCGCCGCCGCATTCCGCGCCATCGTCGATCGGCAACAAAAGACGATTTCCATTCCCGGAAAGCTCATGATCCGCAGCTCCTGCGCAACCGTTCTCTCACACAAAAAAATCCAATGAAAACCACCATCGCAAACACTAAACAGGAATCCGGCGCTGCCGCTGCCGTGCTCGGCGCAAAACTCATCCGTGAAGCCCTAAGGAAAAGGGGGAAAGCCAACATCATCGTGGCTACTGGGGCCTCGCAGTTCGAAATGATCGAGCAGCTCGTGAAGGAGCCGAAGATCGACTGGACACGAGTCACCGCCTTCCACCTCGACGAATACGTCGGCATGCCCATCACGCATCCGGCTTCGTTCCGGAAATATCTCTGGGAGCGGTTTGTGTCGCGGCTTCCACTTCCGCTCGCCGCCTTTCATTATCTCAACGGTGAAGGGGATGCGCAGAAGGAGTGCCTGCGCGTCGGGGCGGTCATCGCCAAGCATCCGATTGATGTTTGCTTCGCGGGAATCGGCGAGAACGGACACCTCGCATTCAACGATCCGCCGGCCGACTTCAAAACCGCGGCCCCTTATCTGGTGGTCAACCTGGACGAGGCCTGCCGCAAGCAGCAGATGGGCGAGGGGTGGTTCAAGATCCTCAAGCAGGTCCCGCAACAGGCAGTCTCGATGTCGATCCGGCAGATCATGAAGTCAAAAGCCATCATCTGCACGGTGCCGGACAAGCGCAAGGCGCAGGCCGTGAAGGACTGCCTCACCGGAAGCGTCACTCCCGTGCACCCGGCTTCCATTCTTCAGCGCCACAAGGCGGCATGGTGCTTTCTTGACGAAGGATCGGCTTCACTTCTCTAAGCCATGCGCAATCTCTACGACCGGGGGCCCCTTTTTATCGGGTGAAAACCAGTCTGTTTGATATCCAGGTTAACGGGTTTGCCGGAGTGGATTTCCAGCAGCCTGATTTAGCCGCGGCCGATCTCCGGCGCGCGGTGGACGGGCTGGCCGCGCACGAGACCCGAAGGTTCTTTCTGACGCTCATCACCGACGGGATCGGCTCGCTTTGCGCAAAGCTGCAAAACATCGAACAGAACCGATCTGCCGATCCTGCCGTCGGCGAAGCTGCCTGCGGATATCATATCGAGGGGCCGTGGCTTTCGCCAGAACCCGGATACCGTGGCGCTCATGACCCCCGGCACATGGGATCGCCGGACATCGCGGATTTCGACCGCCTGCAGGAGGCCGCCGGCGGCCACATCAAACTGCTAACCCTGGCCCCCGAGCTGCCGGGCAGCGCGGATGTTATCCGGCATGCGGTGAGTTCGGGCGTGCAGATTTCCCTTGGGCACACCAGCGCATCCGATGCCGATATCGACAAAGCCATCGATGCAGGAGCGAGGTTTTGCACGCACCTCGGGAACGGTGTTCCTGCCGAAATGCCCCGGCACGACAACGTGACCCAGCGGCTCCTGGCACGCGACGAGCTGACCGCATTTTTCATCCCCGACGGAATCCACCTGCCGCCATTCGTGCTGAAAAACTTCTTCCGTGCGAAACCACCCGGCAAAGCGCTGTTTACGACCGACTGCATGTCGGCTGCCGGTGCGCCATCTGGAATCTACCGCATCGCTCACCATGAACTTGAGGTTGGCGAGGACAGGGTGGTTCGCGCCCCTGGCACATCGGGCTTTGCGGGATCCGCGCTGTCCCCTGACGAGGGAGTCAGGAATATCGGCCGCTGGCTGGGACTGGATGAAGACGAAGCGCGATGCCTGCTCTCGACCTCCATTGCCGATGCCTTTGGTCTTGGCCTCCCTGCCTTAAAATGACGAAGGAAAAGATCCAGCCTGTCGGATTCAGAGAAAACGGGAATTTATGAGCTAAAAGCATTATGGAAGGAATGGAACAAACTTGGCGATGGTATGGGCCGGATGATCCGGTCACGCTCGCTGATATCCGTCAGGCTGGCGCCACGGGCATTGTCACGGCACTGCACCAGATTCCCATCGGGGAGATTTGGCCGCTCGAAGCCATCCTCGAACGCAAGCGCTGCATCGAAGCGGACGACTCCGTCTCCCCGCCCCGCCGTCGCCGCGGCCTGACGTGGTCCGTCATCGAGAGCGTTCCTGTGCACGAGGACATCAAGATGGGTCTGCCGACGCGCGACCGTTACATTGAAAATTACAAGTAGACCCTGCGCAACGTCAGCGAGTGCGGCGTTAAGAACATTTGTTACAACTTCATGCCCGTCCTCGACTGGACCCGCACTGACCTGCGGTTTGAGTTGGAAGACGGATCGCTGGCGCTGCGTTTTGATGCCCACGAGTTTGCGGCCTTCGATCTCTTTATCCTGAAACGCCCCGGCGCGGAGGATTCTTACACACCTGCGCAAATCGAGATGGCTCGCGATCGTTTTGCGGCCCTCAGCACAGAGCAGATCGCGGTGCTGCAGCACAATATCATCTCGGGCCTGCCAGGCGGTCAGCAGGGCTACTCGCTTGCGGAATTTCAAGCCAAACTCGACGCCTACCGGCATGTTACAGATAAAATATTTCGCGAGAATCTTGCCTATTTTCTCCGGGCCATCGTGCCGGTTGCCGAGGAGTATGACGTCAAGCTTTCCATCCATCCCGACGATCCGCCAAGCCCGCTCTTCGGTGTGCCACGGATCGTCAGCACGGAGGATAACCTCCGCTACATCCTCGGCGTCCACGATTCTATCTACAATGGCTTTACCCTGAGCACCGGCTCTCTCGGCGTGCGGCCCGATAACGACCTCGTTGGCATCGTCAAGAGGCTCGTGTAAAGGGCGGACGAAAAATAATCCTTGCGTCCTCTCAATGGGTGATGCAACGTGGCATTAGTTATGGAGATTGTCACACAGGCCACGCTGGCCAATACGCTTGGCGTGTCGGTGCGTTCAGTGAGCGCGGTGCTGGGCAATGGGCAGAGCACAAGCAGTCGCGTGGGCGCAGCGACGCGGGAGCGCATTTTGAAGGCGGCGCAAGGATTGAACTATCGCGCGCACCGCCAGGCCCAGTTGCTGCGAGGGGTGAAGAGCGGGGTGATTGGGATCATCAAGCCGACGAGCCTGCTGCAGACAGCGGTGGAGCGATCGTATTTTGTGTCGCAGGCGATCCAGGAGGCCGGCTTTGGCCTGCTGGTCAACGAAATCCTCTGGGAAGAGAAGGGCGAGGATCGGGCCGTGCGAGCGATGCTGGATGCGCGAGTCGAAGGCGTGCTGTTCCTTGGCGACACCAATCCGGACGCTGCGTTCCCGGCGGAAAGGCAGCAGCTGAGCCGTGCGAAAATCCCGATTGTTGCTCTGGGTAGCGCGCCTTCGCCAGGGATTCTTACGGTGGCGGTAGATTGCCGGCAGGGCATGCGGGACTTGACGAGGCACCTGCTGACGTTGGGGCATCGGCGGCTGACGCTGGCTTTGCCCGTTTTCCCCGAAGAGACGGGCGTGACCACGCCGTGGAAATTCGCGGAGCGGCAGGCCGGTTTCCTGGAGGCGGCGGACGCGGCAGGCTTGAGCGAGACCCAGGCACGGGTGCTCCATCTCGCACCGTCCGACAACTGGAGAGACAATTATGCCCTTGGCCGCGAAGCGATCCTCCGTTTGATCGAGTGCGGAGAGCGCCCCGAGGTCCTTTTGTGCAGCAGCGACAGCATGGCCGTTGGGGCGATTGCTGCTTGCGTGGACGCCGGTTGGAAGGTTCCGGACGACATCGCGATCACCGGGTTCGATGACATCACGCTAGGCCAGTATTCGCAGCCGGCGCTGACGACCGTCGCACAGCCGACTGAAGCCATCGGCAAGAAGGCGGTGGAATTTCTGTTGAAGAAGATGCGCGGGGAACCACTTCCGACCAACGAGCTGGTCAAACTTCCGTGCCACGTGGTCGTGCGGGCATCGTGCGGCTCGAAACCGGCTCTCTCGTCCTCTCGCTCCCAAGACGTTCTGCCCGATTTCCATTCAAACCAAAAAAAAACCGCGACAACAAAAATCCAAAAACTCCAACTCTGTTAAAAAAACACCATGAAAACCACCATCAAGCTCACCTACTTGGCCGTTCTCGGCCTGCTCTTCGCCGCCCCACTCGCGGGTCAAGCCGCCCCCATCATTCAAGTCGATTTCGATAGCATGACGGCGGGAAACCCGGTGGTCGTTGCTGGCTACCCGTTAGCAGGTGGCCAGCTCACTGCGGCGACAACTGCCAGTGGAGCTGGCTCGGATAATATCGTCAACGGGTTTCAGGCCATGACTGGCAACGTATTGGATCTTGTCAAGCCTACCGCGGGCAGCACGCCGGTGTTGGTCAAGTTCCAAAACTACAAAAACCCGCTCGCCACCGGGACCGTGTCCTTAAGTTTCAACCTCACGATCGACAACTATGCCAACCGCAACGGCAATTTTTTCGTCGGTGTGTTAAACAGCGAATTCAACGGGGTATCCGGATTCACCCTTGGCATGGCCACGAACAATAATCTCTCACTTAATGCCTATACCGCGGGTGCACTGGGCACGACAAGTTACGCCTCCTCTCTCACTGTGGGCACGCTAGCGGTCAACACCAACTATGCCATCGAAATGCGTTTCGACTTCGTCTCGGGGCTCACGCAGACGTATGTCAACGGAAGCGCGTTTGGTGGGACGCAACCCTTTGCCGCCTCGTCCTATGGCATCACGGGGGTGACCTTTAGCACTTCAGGGGGCAGCGTTGGACAGTGGGGGGTTGACAATATTGTTGTGCAAGCGGTTCCTGAGCCATCCGCCTTGTTCCTCTTGTTGGGATTTGGCCTTGTGGGGGGCATGCTGTTGGTTAGGCGTCGCCGTTCCCGCTGCTAGGCTCCAGCAACCCGAACGCCGTTGTGATCATCGACTCGGGCGCGCCAATAGCTTCAAGACCCTTGCCTCCCGTGTCGGTCGCATCCATCTGCGCGTCCGCCAGGTTGCCGTCGGCGTGGAATTTTTCCTCAGTGTCCTGGAAAAGGGAGCCCGGAGAGCACACAGAGAGCCGGCAGAATGGATTCACGCTCATCGAGATCCTGTTTGTCGTCGTCATCCTGGGGATCATGGCTGCCCTGATTGTTCCCATGGTTAAAGGGGCGATCAATAAGGCGAACTCGGCGAAATGTGTTAGCAATCTGCGATCGCTCGGCATGGCCTTCCAGAGCTATGCGAACGACAACAACGGCTATCTGCCCCAGCATAACCCGGTTCCTACCGCTGCCGGAGGGTTTCAATGCTGGGATGCCATCAACCCTTACATAGGCTGCAACTACGGCTACATCTATGATAAACCCGAATCCGTGAGGAGAACCCCGCTTTTCTGCCCCGGCGAGCGCGAGATTACGCCCCCCTTTACCACCTACGCTCCGAACAGAGAGCTCCTTAAATCGCAGGGGAACTCTCCGATTGCACAGGTGGCAATCGTCTCGCCCAGCAAATATGTGGTCATGTCCGACAGCTTCGCCGCGAACGCGATCTACAGCGACTCCGTGTCTAAAATGACAAACTGGACCCAACTGACGCGAAGACACGGCGGGATTCCTAACTTCCTCTATGCCGATTGGCATGTGGCCGCATTCACCCAGAAAATTGTCGGGCTGAATGATTCCGGCGGCGATGCCCCCTTCTATCGGGCGCTATGGGAGGCTCGATACGCCCAGTGAGGGCAAACCCAGCAAACTCTATGCAAAAACAAATGAAGAACAATCGACTGCTCGTCCTGGCCCACACCGGCCACTTCCATTTGAAGGGTATGAGCCTCCCCTCTGCATCCTGCATCGCGGCCTATTTTTCGATGGCCGCGCTGGTCTTCGCGGCGGACCCGATCCTTTACGAACCCCTTGACAACGCGAAACCGCTGACCCCTGCAGTCCAACTGGAAACTCCGACAATGTTCGGCCCAGGGAAAATCGGCGAGGCCGTTCTCTTGGAATCCCGCACGCAGAACCTGCTGGGCGATGCCGACCTGTCCCAGGCGGGTTCTCCTGCCTGGATCCTGATGGACGGAGCGGAGCACCCTGCCGGGCAGCTGGTCATTCCCACCGGAGCCGCCGTGCGCCAGGTCGTCAGCGATCTCAAAGACTCCAAATTTTACTGCTTCTCGGTTTACGCGCGCTCCAAAACCGATAAACCCGCCCGCCTCTCGCTGGGCTGGGACGGTGCCCCAACCGACGGCGTGAGGGAATTCGCCATGACTTCCGAGTGGACCAGGATCTGGGTCTCCGGGAAACTCGACCAGCCGGGATCCTCCACCGTGACGATCCGCGGCCTGGAAGGCGTGGCTCAGGTCGAGCGGCCGCAATTTGAGGCCAGCGGGTCGGTGCCCACCAGCTATTTTGTGGGGGACGACTCCACCCCGATACGAGGAGTTAGCGGGCTCGTGTGGAGGCCCGGCGATGGCGAGTTCAACCCCATCCAAGGGACGGTTTCCTTCTGGTTCAAACCGGACTGGGCCGGCGAAACAATGAACGGCGGAAAGACGCTCCTCCTGATCGGGGGGGATGAGGAGAAACCCTTTACAGAAAGGACAAGCATGATCATGCTGTGTGCCTGGCTGACTGACCGGGATGCGACGGATTGGCAATACGGCATCAACTTGACGATCAGCGACAGGAAAGGGAAACGCTACGGGCTCACCGTTCCTGCCAACGATCTGACAAAGGATTGGCACCACCTGGCGATTGCCTGGAACCTGGCCGACAAAGCCAATGGCCGCGTGGCGATTTACATCGACGGCGAGCAGCGATCCTCCTCGGACGGCCTTCAAACGGACGGCATGGAAGACGCCCTCAAGGTGGCATTTGGACAGGGCTTGGGAGGGTATTTGGATGGATGGCTCGATGAAGTCCGGATCTACAAGGAAGAATTGCCGGCCGCAGAAATCCAGAAACTGAGCAAAGGCAAAGAATGAAATGGCCATTAGCGGCGTGCCTCCTCGCGGGCATTTTTCTTAGCGCATGCGGCAAATCCGAGAAGCCCGCCTCAGGTGCCGAGGACGCGCCCGCCGAGAAAGCCGGTCCGCAATTGGTCCTTGCCGCCAAAAAAAGCTCTCCGGATGTGCAGATCGTGGTCGCGGAGGGGAGCCTTGCGACACCCAAGGCGGCAGCGGCGGAGTTGCAGCGCCTGGTGCAAGCCGCCACGGGGCGTCTCTGGCCGATCGTCTCCAACGCCTCCGGAGAGGGGATTCATATCATCGTAGGTCCTCACCCATTGGCCGAGGAAGCGGGAATCCGTGCGTCCGATATTCCGCCGGAAGGGTTTCGTTTGGCGGTGCGGGGCAGGAACCTCTTCATTGTCGGGCACGATACACCGGGGAATCCATGGGACATGCACTGGATGCGGGCGTGCCAGACCGGGACGCTCTATGGCGTCGTCGAATTTGCACGCCGGTTTTTCCATGCCCGTTGGCTGCTGCCGGGCCCGGACGGCGAAGTGCTTTCCCGCGTGGACCGGCTGGTCATTCCGCAGGATCTGGACGTTGCCGACCGCCCCTGGTTTCGCTCGCGCAGAAGCAGCGGCCTGGACAACTCCAAGCCCGAGTCCGCGAGATATTCGAGGTTCAACCGGTTGGGGAACTCCTTTGTCACGTGCTTCTGGCATAACTGGTATCAGACAATCAGCCCCGAGGTTTACAGCCGGGAGCATCCCGGTTGGTTCGCCCTGGTCAACGGAGTTCGCAGCACCCACTTGAGAGGCAAGTCGATGGACGGGCAGCTCTGCCCGTCGAACCCGGAGGTCGTCAAAAAAATGGCGGACATCGCCGTTCAATACAGCCGGGAGAACCCCGTCGGCACCATGTTCAGCCTCAGTGAAAACGATGGGGGCAACCATTGCCAGTGCCCGAATTGCCGGGCGCTGGATCAGGAGAGCTGGGCTCCGGGGCTCCCCTCGCTGTCGGATCGGCTGGCGACATTCGCCAACGGAGTCAGAGAGGCGATCGGGGATCGTGCGCCTGAATTGCCTCTAGGCTACTACGCCTACCACCAGGGCGAGCTCCCGCCGGTGAAGACGAAGCTGCTGCCGGGCATCGTTGTGAGCGATGTCTGCAATGGCTACGACGCCCAATACAATGTCCCCGAACTCGCAGCGCGTCGGCGCGCGATGATGAAGGGGTGGAGGGAAAGCGCCCAGTCGGTGGTTATGTGTTCGTATTTTCACGGCATAACCTGGTGGAGCCTGCCCATGTTCTCGCCCGACGCTCTGGCTGACCTGATCAAAACCGCCGCCCTTTATCCCTCATCGAGCGGGTTTTATCTGGGGCTCACCTACGAGGCTTTCGGCATGGAAGGCAACGAAAACTTCCTTGCTAACGAGCTTCTCTGGAACCCGGCCGCAGAGACCTCAAAAATCCTGGAGGATTACTACGCCACGGGGTTTGGGCCGGCGGCCGGTGCCATCCGGGGTTACTTCGACAACATTCGCCTCTCCTTTGCTGCGGCGGCAAAGCAGCTTCCGAAAGCGATGGATGAAACGCGGCCCGACACCTGGATCCCAGCCACGTATGATCCGATCCGTGTGAAGGAGGATCTGCTCATCAAGGCCGCACTCCAAGCGGTGGCCGCATCGCCAGACGCCCCTCTCAGGAACCGGGTCCAGCTCGTGGCGGATGGCTGGAAATGGACAAAGATCCAATGCGATGTTCTTAAGCGAATCAAGGATTACCAGGGCGCGCCGTCCCAGGAAAAAGCGCGTGAGTTGGTCACTCTGATCACGGCGAGGGAGGACTTCATCAAGGAACATGGGAAGCCGGGAGATTACACCTTCAGCGCCAAGGATGTGGAGATCGCAGACTTTGAGCATTCGCTTCCCGTGAAACTGGATGAATACGAAATGGCCGCTGTCGGCGAGGTCAAGAAGGTCCGTGTCCCCGTGCTCCCGGGCGGCGCAAACGCACCGGCTGTTCTAAGCATGGTGGAAAACCGCAAGGGGGCCGCGGCCGACCCTGCGCCCCAAGTCGCGGTGCAGGCATCGAAGGATGGGCTAACCTTTGGTTTCGATCTGCCGTATGCAGACCCGAAGGGGGCGCTGGCAACAGTCACCCAGAGCGACGGCAAAGTCTGGGAGGATGATGATGTCGAAATCTTTCTCAAGCCAGCCCGTCGCTCGAAGGTTTGCTACCAGGTTGCAGCCAATCTCCTGGGGACGATTTGCGATGTGCGCCATGAAGGGGCCAAGGATGACGTCTCATGGGATTCCGGAGCCCAGACATCCGTCCGGCAGACGCCGCAGGGATGGCATGTGAAGGTCGCTATCCCGTTCAAGGCACTCGGCGTCCCATCGGCACCGCTTCCCGGGGATATTTGGACCATGAACGTCACGTATTCGCGGCATGGTTCGGATGCCAAGGATATGGCCTGGAGCCCAACGTTCGGACTCTTTCTCCGGCCTGAGCGGTTCGGCGAGATGATTTTTACAGACAAATGACCTCACCAAACATCGGGAAGGCGCACAGGAAAACTTTTCTGCTTATGATATTATGGAACTCGAAAAACTAAGCGACAGCATCGGCAGCCTGTGGGATACGGGTTCGCAGCTGCGCGACCATGTCTATGCTAGGTCCGAGGCGGCATTTGCCGCCGGGGACACGGCCAGGGATGCTCTCGCGGGCAACCCGGCCGCCTTGCGCGAGCGCCAAACCTACATCCGGGAAACCTTCCTGCGCGGCATCGGAGGTCTCCCCGCCGACGGAGGGCCGCTCAACGCAAAGGTTGTCGGCGAGGTGGCCGCCGGCGACGTCCGGATCGAGAAGGTCACTTTTGAGTCGCGGCCCGGCGCAGTGGTTACGGCGAGCCTCTATCTCCCGCCCGGCCATTCTGGTCGAGGTCCCGCTGTGCTGTTCCTTTGCGGCCATCACCGCAGGGCCAAGCATGAGCCGGAGTTTCAGATTGTCTGCCAGATTTATGCGCGCGCCGGGTTCGTGGTGCTCGTGATCGACCCTCCCGGGCAGGGGGAGAGGCTCGGGCTTTACGATCCGGCCGTGCCGGAGGAGCAGGTGCGCTGGGGCACTGCCGAGCACGATTACTTCGGGGTCCGGACCACGTTGCTCGGCCAATCGATCGCCCGCTATTTCCTGCACGATGCCATGCGGGGCTTTGACTGCCTGCTCAGCCGCCCGGAAGTGGATCCGGCGCGCATTGCGGTGACGGGCAATAGCGGTGGTGGCACCCAGACGGCGATGATGATGATGGCAGACCCGAGGATCGCGGCCGCTCTGCCCGCCACATTTTTGATGGATCGCCGGTCGTATCTCAGGAGCGGGCAGGCGCAGGACTCCGAGCAGATCTGGCCGGGTTTCACAGCGGCAGGGCTGGACCACGAGGACTTTCTCATCGCCATGGCTCCGCGGCCGGTGGCCGTGCTGGCGGTCACCAGCGATTTCTTTCCTATTGAGGGGACTCGGAGCACCGTGGCGCGTGGCCGCAGACACTATGAGACGCTCTCATGCGCGGACGCTCTCGCTCTTTTGGAGGATGCAAGCGACCACCACTACACGCCGGGCCTCGCACGGCAGGGGGCTGTGTTTCTGGCTCGCGCATTCGGAATGCCGGAGCCGTCGCAGGAATGCCTGCACGGAGAAGCTATCGAACCGCGGCTCCTGTGGTGCACGCCGACCGGCCACGTCCGCGCGAACAATCCGCAAATGCGCAGTTTGCACACCGAGAATGTCCTGGAGCTGCAGCGGATTGAGGAAGCAGGGAGAGACTCGGGAAAAGCTGCGGAGTGGCTGCGGGAGCAGGTTTTCGCGAATCGCAAGCCGGTCGATCTCAATGTCAGGTTTCCTTTCGGACCTGGGCATTGGAATTTGGTAAGCGAGCTGCTCTGCGAGTCCGGGGTTTGGTGGTCTCAAGAGGGGATACTAAATTACGGGCTGATGTTTCGGCTTCCTTCTGCCGCCGGGAGCATGCTGCCGGTGACGCTCGCGCTTTGGGATGGCGGCACGACCGAGGTGCGCGCCCACGCGCCCTGGCTTATGGATGAATGTGCCGGGGGGCGCGCGGTGCTGGTGGCAGATCTCACGGGCTTGGGCTGCCTGGCGCCCAACCGGCTGCTGCGAGAATGCGATCCCAACCACTTCTATGGCACCGCCGGGAAACTTGCCGACGACCTACTGTTTCTCGGCGATAGCCTGGCGGCGCTGCGTGCCTATGACGTGACCCGCGCGCTGGATGCGCTGCCGTTCTTTACAAACATTGATCCCGAGGGGGTCAGGCTGCTGGCTTCCGGCAAGGCGGGAATCTACGGACAGCTCGCCGCGATGGCGGATCGTCCGCCCGCGTTGGCCCGGCGCATTCAGGCGGTCGAAGTCGTCAACCCGCCCTGGGGTTTTTCCAAGATACTGAAGGCCACGGGTTACGATACGGTGCGGTTCAAAGAGATCAACCTCTGCGGCCTGCTGCGCCACATGGACATCCCGGATTTTCCGGAGTTTCCGCGCACAGGGCAACCCGCCGGGGATATTTCCCCTCTGAATGCAACAGGAAGCCGCATCATTGCGCCGCTCGTTGTCCAGGAGCTTGTCCGGGGCCTGCCAGCATAGGTGCCGTGTTTCCCATGAGTTCGATTGGCGCTAAACAATACCGCCTCGGCACCCTCGTCTATACGCGAGCGAGTCTGGTGACGCTGTTCGGATGGCTGCTTTGGGGGGATTTCATTTACACCCTGATGGAAACGGTGATTCCCGCCCTGCTCCCGTTGCTCCTCAAAGAAAACGGTGCGACCAACAGCCAGATTGGGTTCATCGGCGCAAGCATTGGCATGACAGCCAATGCGGTGCTCAACCCGATCATCAGCTTTAAATCCGACCGCTATCGCTCGCGGTTCGGGCGCCGGCGGCCGTTTATCCTCTGGACCACCCCGTTCGTGGTGCTCTTTCTCTGCGTGATTCCCTTCGCTCCGGATTTGATCGGATGGCTGAGGGAATGGGCTGCGGCGGCGGCCGTCATGGACCGAAGCCCCGTGCCAATCCTGATCGTCTTGTTCGCTCTCCTGGTCGCGGGCTTCCAAGTCTTCAACATGTTTGTGTCGTCCGTGTATTATTACCTTATTCCCGACGTTGTTCCCGAGGAGTTTCTCGGACGGTTTTACGGGCTTTTTCGGGTATTCGGCACGGCGGCAGCACTGGTCTTCAATCTTTTCCTGTTTGGCCGGGCCGACCGGCTGATGCATGAGATCTTCGTCGGAATCGCCCTCCTCTATGGCGTCGTGATTACCCTCATGTGCTGGCGGGTCAAGGAGGGGGAGTATCCGCCGCCACAGGCCGAGGCGCATAGCCACTGGTGGAGCAGCGTCAGAAATTATGCGCAGGAATGCTTTGGCACACGCTATTTCTGGTGGGTCTTCATTACCTATGCCTGCCTCACTTGGTCGAATGCCGCCAACCCGTTTATCCTTTTCTTCTTTCGGGACGAGATGGGGTTCTCCCTGGCTTCCTACGGAAAACTGAATGCGGCGGGCAACATCCTGGTCATCCTTTTATCCTATCCGATGGGGATCCTTCTCGATCGGTTGGGGGGGCACAAATCCCTCATCTTAAGCCAATCGCTCAGCGCGATTGTCTGCCTCGTGGCATTTGGCGCGGCCGGCTTCTCGCCTTGGAGCGCAGCCGGGTTCCGCTTGGCGGCCACTGTTGCAATCTCGATGGCAGGGCTGTCGATTATGCGGTGGATGATGGATGTCTATCCACGCGAACGCTACGGGCAATTCGGCTCAGCGGGCGCGCTGTTCGCCTCGCTGGGCGGCATTGTGCTCGCCCCACTGTGCGGCGGGTTCTTCGACAAGGTTCACTCCTACAATTATTTCTGGCTCTGGATCGCACTCTTTTCGGCGCTCGGCGCGGTTTCTGCGATGGTCGTCTCTAGGCACCCGGACCGCCGGAGGCAGGTTGCCTTGCCGGTCGACGTTCCGACAGGCATCGATTGAACAACCACCCGCCCCCTAAAATATTTATGACAAACAAAAAGACACGTTACGCGATCTGCGGGCTAAGCACCCGCGGAATCTATCAATTCGTTCTGCCCCTCATAGGAAAAAACCGGGAGGGCGGGCCGAATTTCACAGAGAATGCCGACCTTGTCGGCATTTTGGATGCTGACCACACTCGTGTGGAAACCTTTCTCGGCAAGGTCGGAGTCTCCATTCCCTACTACCCCGCAAACGAGGTCGAGCGCATGATCAAGGAGACAGGTGCCGACACTTTGATCGTCGCGGGACCGGACGTCACCCACTGCGACCATATCGTCGCAGGCCTTGAGGCAGGCTGCGATGTGATAGTTGAGAAGCCAATGGTCATCGATTGCGAACAGGTGCGCCGGGTGCAGGAGGCCGAGCGCAAGACCGGGCGCCGCGTGCGCGTGGCCCATAACTACCGCTACACTCCCACCCACAAACGCCTGAAACGGATGATCCTTGGCGGGGAATTGGGTCGCATTGTCAACGTGGAGTTCACCTACAACCTGGATAACTGGCATGGATCGAGTTACTTCTACCGGTGGAACCGCCTGCGCGAGATGTCCGGCGGCCTCAGCATCCACAAGTGCTGCCACCATTTCGATCTCGTCAACTGGTGGCTTGGCGATGTGCCCGCAGACGTCTTCGCCTTTGGAGCTCTTAACTACTATGGCCCCAAGGGAGCTCTTCGCCCCCAGGATTCACAAGGAGGCAGGTTGATGCCGGACGAGGAAAAACGGCAATGCCCCATCTTTCAAAAGCACTACGCCGGGAAGGCAGACCCGGCGAGCAACCATATCTCAACCGGATGGGACGAATTTGAACTTTCGTATGACGTCCAATATCCAGCTGACAAGCCCCGCTACATTTACGATGACGAGATTAAAATCGAGGACACCTACAGCGCGGCGGTGCGCTACCGCAGCGGCACGACGATGGCCTACTCCTGCAACTTCTGCACGCCATGGGAGGGATACGTTCTCGCAATCAACGGCACCAAAGGCCGGGTGGAAATCGTGCATCGCTCCGACCCCGATCCGACCGGCAAGACAAACCCTGCAGCCGATGCCGGCTTAATCACATTCTATCCGCTGTTTGGTGGCAAAAGCCTCATCGAGATCCCAGCGGTGGCCGGCGGCCACGGGGGCGCGGATTTTGCCATCCAAAACGACCTGTTCGGCAGTGTGTCCAAGGAATCGGAAGAGTTGGAGCTGGTGGCCGGCAGCCAGGCCGGCGCCTATGCCATCGCTGTGGGAGAGGCGGTCTGGAAATCCATCGCCAGCGGGCAGCCCATGAACATCGGGAAGATGCTTGCCCTGCCCGTAACGGAGTGAAAAGCATCCGAACCATCCCGCGACTCGAGCCCTGGATGCCGGCTCGTGCCGGACAACAAAAAATCTGACAAACCTGAAAATACAACGTATGGACCACAGCGATAGGGTGCCATGCCCGACAACTCCAAAAACGATAGCGATCCTCGGTGCCGGCACCCGCCGCACTTTTCGTCCGCCCTTTACAATCTGATTGGCATTTAGCACACGCGAGCACCGTAACCCGGGGAGGGCTAGGGGCAGATCTCACGCACGCGGGACTCTCACGGCGATCGCTCATCGACAATCCTCGGCGTTTTCCACGCCTTGGTTGGAATCGCCCCCCGACTCACCACTTCGACAACAAGTGCCCCCTGATCCCCAAGGGCGCGTAGTGAGGGTTCGCCCTCCACGAGCGCACTGTAAAGAGAATCCCTCGAGGCCCCTTCGCCCTCGAACAGAATCCGAACCTCCTCACCGCCATCGGTGGCTCGCACCCGGATCTGGAAACGCTCCCCAACGCGCGGGACAGCACGGACTGCGGCGGCAACTTTGTCGGCGACGAGCTGAACGCCGCCCACGCGCACCTGCAGTTCCTCCGACCTTCCCTCAAGCTCCAGGAGGGGTAGCGCAAGCCCACAGAGGCATCCGGAATCAACGCGCCGACCACGATCGCCCAGACGATACCGGATCAGTGGCTGCAAACGACGGTGCAGATGGGTGACGAGAATCTCCCCCTCATCCGCCGGCATTCCCGTGCCGGGGTCGATGATCTCAAGGAACACATCGCGTGAAAGAATATGATACCGTCCGGTTCCCCGAAGGACCTCGCACTGCACTCCCAACATGCCGCACTCCGTATTCCCGTAGGCCAGTGAGATTTTCGCGCCTAAGGACTTTTCCATAAACGCCCGCATCTCGGGATGGAGCGCCTCACCACCACACAACACGGCCCTTACAGGAGGAAGCCCGCCCGCGATGAGGCGCACCAGCATCGAAGGCCATCCAACGATCGCCGTCGGGAGCAACCATTGGAGCAGCCTCACCTGTTCGGCAACATCCCCTGTCATCGTCGTCCCGTGCGGGAGGAGGGTGGCGCCAAGCAACTCAATCGCCTCATGGGCGCCAATCCAGGCGGGTCCACCCGGTGGAAAGAGATTTGCCACCCTGTCCTCTTTCGTGAATCCGGCAAGCCGCATCGCCATCGCCATTCCCTCGGACACCCGGTGCTGCTCGGCGAACTCCCGATAAACAATCTTTCGCGGGCCGCTTATTCCTGAAGAGCCGAGAACCACCGAACCGCAGACCGGACCTGTGAGCAGGTCTCCCGTGCCATCAGGGTTTACATGCCGCCTGATGTCATCCGCCGTGAGATAAGGAAGCGAGTAAAAGTCGCTCCGATCCCTTATGGAGCAAAGCGTCCGGGAGTAGAAGGGACTGTTTTCGGCAGCATACGCGCACAGTGCAGCGATGCGGCCAAACAATTCTTCGTTCAATGCAAAGATTACGGCTGGATGGAGCCGCGCTTCTCGCCAATGCTGCGGAGGAGGTCCATGTTCTGTCGCTCCAGCAGTAAGTTTTGGTGGACATGATTATCCCTTTCGGAGAGTTCAATGCTCGCCGGCACCGGCAAGCCGAGGTGATGGGCAATGCTTCGTAAAATGAGATTGTTGTAAGCGTGCAGGAATCGATTGTTGTTCGCAGGGGATCCGGTGTGAAGACCCGGCCGCGGCGGAAGGGGCGCGCCAAGTTTCAATGCGAGGTTCGTGTAGTCGATCTGGCCGAGCAGCGCGAGCACGCAGTTCTCGCTCATCAAGTTCAACTTGGGGAGCTGTGGTGAAACATGCTTCAAACCTTCCCTGGCCATGATCCTTTCTATGTGGTGCACCTCCCTCCCCTCTTTGAGTAGCATATTCATCTCCCGCAGTTCTTTTGCGTCAGGCGTCGACATCGTGAGCGCCGGTGCGATGACTTCTGTCCCTTCCGCCAGGCAAACCGCGCCCCATTGCAAAGCGAGCGTGGAAGCCAAAAGGGCGGTTTTCCCCAAGGCGCAAGCTCTCCTGGGCCGGGTGTGGGAGACAGAATCGATGGCGATGCTGGCGCCCAGCTTGGCGAGTTCAAGAATCATGGTGAGGGCGGCGGCGCTGTTCCCGCCGGTGAAAATGGCTGTTTTTCGCGTGAGGTTCATGGGTTGGTTTTTGGTTGGATCAAGCCGCACGGCAGCTGTGAAATGTATGCCTTTGTGAGGGCGTTTTGTAAACTCGTTTCCCATGCCAGTGTCAAGCCATTTGCTTCGCTTGCGGAAGGCTTGAACTGCCTGGCTCGCGCCACTACAGATGGAAGCATCCGCGATGGAAAAAAGCTACCGCACATGGCTGATCGACAGCGACCGCTGGCGTGCCTTCCGCCCGCGATCCGGGGATGTCGTGGTCGCGACCTATCCGAAAAGCGGAACCACCTGGATGCAGCGCATCCTCAGTCTGCTCATCTTCCGCTCAGGGCAACCTGTGGCCCTCGACAGCCTGTTTCCCTGGCTCGAGGTGAACCGGCGTCCCATCGAGGAGGTCGTGGCCGGGCTCGAGGCGCAGGAGCATCGCCGTTCGGTCAAGACCCATGTCCCCTTCGACGCCATTCCGAAGCTGGAAGGCGTCAAGTTCATCCATGTGGCACGGGACGGGCGCGATGTTGCCATGTCCTACCACCATCATTGCACGGCCTACCGGCCCGGGGCGCTGGCGCGGATGGATGCGATCGGGCTCGCCGATCCGTCCGTGGGCAAGCCTTATCCGCGCGTTGATCCGTCCGCTGGCGCGTATTTCCACAACTGGCTAACGGTCGGCGCCATCGACGGACAGCCAGACGGCACACCGTATCTCTCCTATTTCGCCTATGAGAAAAGCTTCTTCGACTCGCGCAGCGACCCGCAATTGCTGTTCGTGCACTACAATGACCTCCAGGGTGACTTGGTCGGCGAGATGCGGCGTATCGTCGATTTTATAGGGGTGGACATTCCAAGGGGCGAGGTCGCGACGCTTGCCGGTTTCGCCAGATTCGACTCGATGAGCCGCGATGCGGCGAAGCTCGTTCCGGAATACGCCCGGAATTTCGGTGGCAGCACCTTGCCCTTCATCAACAAGGGCGGTGCAGGGCGTTGGCGCGGTATTTTCCAAGCAGCCGACTTGGCGCTGTTCGAAAAAAAGCTCCGCGCAGCCGTGCCCGAGCCCTACGCCGATTGGCTGCTCGCAGGCCGCATCGCCAGCGGCGGCATTGATCCGTCGGACATGTAGGTCAGCCGTTCGCGGCCTCAGGCGGCTTCAGACCTGCCTTCAGCGTCTTCGCGATAAAGGTGTCGGCGCCCGGATCGGAGCCATTCAGGGCCGCGAGGTGCAGCGAGACAAAATCGCCGACCATCGTCAGATCCATCAGCGCGGCGAACGGCGTCGCACCCTTCCCCCGAACATCGTGGACCGGAATCTTGTCTTTAAGATACCCGGCAAGCAAATCCATACGTTGTCCGACGCGGCGGTCTTCGAAGGGATGCCGCAACAGCACGGCCGCTTCGTTCCGGCGCGAGTCGGCGCTGTCCCAGGCCACGGCCTCGTTGTGGCTTGCGTTCGGCTGCGCGGAGGCCGAGGCCGGTTGCTTGGCGTTCTGGTTGATCTGCGCTTTCCACCGCTCGGCCGCCGTTGCGCCGATCGGAGCATCGCCCTGGCAGGCCACATGCTTGCCTGTAAGCTCCGCCGCAAGACGCGCGGCAATGTTGCCGCTCTTGGCGAGTTCATCGCGGCGGCGGCGAAGCTGCACCCCTGCACCCTCGAGCCAGGTTTCCGCTTCGGGAAGGAAGCCAATCCGCCCAACCGACGCCAGCAGCACGCCCACGATTACACCGAAAGTCACGCGCGCCGGCTTGATCCCCTGGGGAATGGCGATGAGCGCGGAGCCGGTCTCTCTGGAGAAATTGGCGAGCCATCCTCCGGTCGTCACCACGACCATCCGGGCGCCGCGCGCGGCAGAGTCCGCGGCAGCATGGTTCACTTCATCGGTGTCGCCCGAACCTGAGACCGCGAAAACGAGCGATCGCTTCCCCAGACAGGCGGGAAGTTCGTAGGTGCTTTGGACTAGGATTGGCACCGGCAGCGTCGAAGCGGTGACTGCGCGGAGCACGCAGCCTGCCGTATGGCCGGTTCCCATGCCGAGGATGGCGATATTGTCGATCCCGGAAGCGGCGGGCAGGCTGGACAGGCCTTGTGCCAGTTCGGCACCGAGCCACAAATGCTCCGGCAACGCCGCAGCGAGTTCAAAGAATGGCTTGGTTGCGGCGATGCTCATCCCGTTATCCCGCGCCCGCCAGGCGCCCGCCGTCCTGCACGATGGTTTGTCCGGTGATGTAGCCGTTCGCCGCAGAGGCCAGGAAGACGATCAGCGCCGCAACCTCTTCGGCAGATGCGAGCCTGCCAAGGGGCACCCCCTGCTTGTACCGCTTCACCTGCTCCGGGTCGTCGGGCCAGTCGGGGTTGTCAAACTTGCCAGGCGCCACGGCGTTGATGAGCACATTGAATGTGGCCAGTTCAGGCGCGAGAAGGCGTGGCAGGGCGGCCAAGCCGGCCTTGGACAGGGAGTAGGAGAGCGCGGCGGTCGGAGAGGCTGATAAGCCGGCGGTCGATGAGACGAGCACGATGCGTCCGCCTCCCGCCTGCCGCATGAAGGGAAGCATCGCGTCGATGGCGAACACGGCCGAATGGAGGTTGGTGTCGACCACCTCGCGGAACGGCCCGGGGCTAAGTGCCCCGATCCGGGGCGGGTTGCCCTTCTCATCCTTGCCGGGAAGCGCATGGGCAACAATGAGCGATGGCGGTGCCGACCAGAGCGAGGGCGAAAGCTTGGCAACCCCGGCATTGAGCGCGCCGTCCTGACTCGCGTCGGCGTGGATAGCGATGATGGTCGCGGCGGAGTTGGCGAGGTCGGCGCGGGCTTTCTCCAGCCGCTGCGTGTCCCTGTCGATGAGCACGACATGGGCGCCAGGCTTCGCCCAACAGCGTGCAACGGCTGTCCCGAGATGGCCCGCGCCGCCGGTGATGATTATTGTCTCGATGTCTGCCATAGACAGGTTCGCGGGTTACAATTCTTTGAAGTGCGATACGGCGGCGAGTTGGCTTACCAGCTCAAGGCAGCCCGCAAACGACACGCGGGAATTCTCCCAGCCAATCATGGTCGTCGGTTCGGGCAACGAACTGGCCAAGGCCATGGCCGCAAAGATAACTCGGTGGTCGGGCGGGAGCTCCAGCAATGCCACGCCGGCGAGTTCCGACGACTCGACAAAAAAGCCGTCATCGCGCGGCTCGATCTTGACGCCGAAGGGCGCCAGGGCCGCCACGGTGGTGGCGATGCGGTCGGTGTCCTTGTCCTTGAGTTCCCGGGCATCGCGGACAATTGTTGGCCCTTCGGCACGGGCGGCGAGCGCCGCCAGCAACGGCAACTCGTCGATCATGCTCTGCACCAGCGCATCGCCCGAGACTTCGATGCCGCGCAGCCTGTGACCTGACTCGACGACGATCTTGCCGACCGGTTCGCC
>Ga0114978_10001198_pt1 | contig 21878 bp, 17 predicted proteins | sample S_140212_EF_Meta_FD_87027 | JGI IMG/M metagenome (GOLD analysis project Ga0114978, IMG submission 87027) | Freshwater microbial communities from Lake Simoncouche, Canada to study carbon cycling - S_140212_EF_MetaG | ecosystem: Environmental > Aquatic > Freshwater > Lake | place: Lake...
ACCAAACCCTGAAATTGTGCTCTGGTTTGTTCGTGCGTCGATTTCGGACCCGGGTTCCGTCAAACAGATTTTGACAAGCGTCGAAGGGTCTGGTAGCCATACCGTGGCCAAAGCCTTCCTAAATGCGTGGAAACGGACCGATCAAGTTCAGTTTCACTTTGACTGGAAACGATTGTCCACAGAGGATCAGTACCAGATCCCCTATACGAGTGACGCGGTATTTGTCGTCAAAGACCCCTCAGATCCACAAACTTTGTACGCAGTCGAACGACTGGCGGCAGCGGGATTTCAACTCGCTTCCCCCGACATTGGGGCACGAGCCATTAAGCTGGAGTATCTGAATCCCGATACCATTCCGGTCGGTTATCTCCAAAGTATTCCTCCATTTCCGAGTCAGCCAGTATCAACCTATTCGGTGAAAACCTATCTGATCGCGAGTGAAAACATGACGCCGAGAATGCTTGCTGCGGCGAGTCATTTGCTCGATCGCCAACCGACATCGATGTCCACAGGTCGTTATGAGCCCAACCTGAGCGAAGCGAGTGAACTGTTTCAGGGTGTGGATGCGTTTCTTGGAATCATCATTAACCTGGTCCTCGCCTTTCTTGCCCTGACTGGATTAGAAATGATGGCTTATCGCAAGCGATTTCACGAACTGAATTCACTGGTCAGTCTCATCAGTATTCATCAAAGTTCCAAAGACGTACTTGGCGTCAGCGATCCAGCGCTCCGCAAAGACCACCTGTTGTACCTTAGCCTTTGCAGTGACTTACTCGGCTTAGTTAGTATGATTGGCGGGTATTATACACAAGAAAATTCATCACTGTTGTTCAGCGGTCTGCCAGAAATCATCCATCAGCGGTGTGATGGTTTGAAGATCAATATTCAGCTGAAAATTTTGCACGCGCTGATTGATCATGTGCCGCTCGAAAAAAGTCCACAACCGAATACCACTCCCAATCCAAATACCACTGCGACCCACACGGCCTGACGATCGTCAGAAGGGAACCATGACACGAGTCCCTCAGGGAAGTGGGCTACCGCAGTGGTCTTCCCGATCGTTTTCCCGAATCCAGCACTTCTCGATTGACCACATGAGCCGGAGTTTTTCCGGAAGCAACATCAATCAGGCTCTGGCAGGCGCTACGGCCAATCCCGGCAAAACATTCGTCCGTCCAGCAAATCGCATGTGGCGACAGAATCACGTTTTCGAGTTTGAGCAGAGGATCGTTGGGAGCAATCGGTTCGACATCAAACACATCCAGCCCCGCACCGGCGATCTTGTGCTCGGTCAGCGCCTCGGTCAATGCCCCCTGATCAATAATGGGACCGCGCGCGACGTTGATCAAATAGGCATTCGGCTTCATCTGTCTCAGCCGTTCCGCATTGATTAGATGATGCGTGTCCGGCGTCAGGGCACAACAGATCACCAAGTAATCTGATTCTCGGATCAACGTATCGAGCGATACCAGATCAACACCGGGAACCGGATGATTCAAATAAGGATCAAAGCCCAAATGTCGCATTTCGAACGGGGCTGCCAGCTGAAAGATCTCTCGGCCGATATTTCCGACCCCAATGACACCCAAGGTTCGGCCTCGAACCCCTTGTCCCATAAAATTGAGTTTTTCTCCCCAGCGTCCGTCCCGGGTCAATCGATCCTTAACCAGTAATTGATGCGAGAGGGCCAAGAGCAAGGTGATTGCCGACACCGCGACCGGCCGCCGAACTCCATCCGGAGTAATCGTCAGCAGTACGCCTGCCTCGGTACACGCGGCAACATCGACGTTATCATAACCGACGCCAAACCGGGCGATGATGGACAAGCGATCGGCCCCGGCCAACGTTTCGGCAGTGACCCTGGACGCCAGCACCAGCAATCCATCGTAACCTGCAATCTGGTCGGGTCCGAGCACGGGACGATGTTCTGGCAGAAATTCCCAGACCAGATTGGGGATGCTATCGAACATCGACAAGCCGATTTCGCCAAAACCGACCGTTCCATCGGGCTTGAGAAAATCCCGAGTCAGTCCGATCCGAAATGATCGTTGTTCTGCCATGCTTCCGATCCCAATCGAATCTTTTTGATAGAACTACACCAACAAATCACCCGTTCGCCATTCGAATTTTCATTCGACTGCAGCGCAATCACGATTCCGTCAAGAGTGCTGACCATGATCACACGTTCAGCCATCATCGACCCGATCAACCCTTGGAAAGCGAACAGGATGAACAATCTGTTTTTGTCAGGGGACTCGTCGATTTCACCTGAAGATGCCCCAGTGATTAACGGGGTGCTGCAGCGACCACTGCTTGCCAGTCGATCCGTTTTGCATCGCCCCACAACCCTTCCAGGTCGTATAATTCACGCCCTTCGGGCAGAAACGAATGGAGCACGATGTCGCCCCAGTCTTGCAGGATCCAAGAACTCTGTTCGTATCCTTCGGTCGCGGGGGGCTTGTGACCGCGGGCTTTCATTTGCACACGAACTTCATCCGTGAGTGCATGCATCTGGCGAGTGCTGGTTCCGGTGGTGATCACGAAGAAATCCATAATCGGGGTGATGCCGGTGAGGTCAAGGACCACCGTATCCTTACCGCGATACTCTTCGCAGAGTTTGGCAATGTGGCAAGCGTCTTCCAGGCTGCGCTGCAAACGATTCTTGGAGCTGGGTGTGGCAACGGCGGCGGAAATAGCAAGACTCCAGAGGCAAATCAACAAACAGACGGAACTTTGAGCTCAAACTGACTCTCAGACAACAGCTTGTTGTACGAGGTTTACCCACTCCTGTTCAAGGGTGACTGGTAAAATGCTCTTTCGACCGAGCCTCTTGGGGGAATTTTGCCTCCCCGTTTTTACTCGAAAAAACGGCGATTGTGATGAGCGATCTCGGTTTGACTTGTGATCAACGAATCCAGGGCCTTGTCGTAATTCAGCGACAATTCCCCTGCCGCCGCTATCGAAAATCCCCAAACTGTGTAAAATCAACAACTACTATGGGTGCGATAACCTGATCAAAACGGTGTCGTGACGAGCATCTTGGGTTGATAGTCATCGTTATTGACTGAATGCATGGTTGCTGACTGGGAATTGCGAAGGGGTTGCCGGGGACTTTCAAGAGGTTTTCATGAGACTCGTTCCAAACTGTTTCTGCATCGTCCTTCGTGCTCTTTTCCTTTGTGTTTTCGTCCTGGGGAGCTCGCCGCAGACGAAAATTCTGCTGGGGGACGAAATTCCGAACGAGCAAGCAGCAACCGAATTCTTTGAGCGTTCCATTCGCCCGTTGCTGGTCAAACACTGTTATGAATGCCACTCGGCAGAAACTTCGGCAGAAAACGGCCAGCTGGCACTGGATGGTCGAGCCGGCCTGCTGGCAGGTGGCACGCGCGGTCCAATCCTGGTCGCTGGGAAGCCCGATGACAGCCTGCTCGTCACGGCGGTCCGATACGCCGATCCCAAGCTGCAGATGCCCCCCGAAGGAAAATTGACCGCTGACGAAATTGAACTGCTCGTCCGTTGGGTGCAACAGGGGGCGTTTGTTCCCGAGTATGGTGCGGCCCTTATCCGCAACGGAAAACAGATCGATTGGAATGCGGCAAGGGCCTTCTGGTCCTTTCAGCCACTCGGCACTCATCAACCCCCGCATCAAGAATCCAAACAAGAAATTCTGCAGCCACTGGATTACTTTATCCAGCAGAAATGGGAGTCGCTGGAACTGCAGGGAAGCCCCCCCGCTGACCCGAGAACGCTCATTCGCCGACTCGGCTTCGACCTGCTGGGACTCGCCCCCGATCCTGTCGCGGTGGCGGAATTCATCAACGATCATCGGCCGGATGCTTACGAGCGACTCGTCGACCGGCTCTTGGCGTCGCCGCATTTCGGCGAGCGGTGGGGCCGCTATTGGCTGGATCTGGTCCGCTATACCGATGTCACTCCCTCGTGGTTAAAAAATGCCGATCAGGCTTGGCTTTATCGAGACTGGATTGTTCAGGCGATCAATGAAGACCTTCCGTATGACGACTTTGTTAAGAAGCAGTTGGCAGCAGATCTCCTCGAAAATTCGGCCCCTGAAGATTACGCCGCACTCGGTTTAATCGGCCTGAGTCCCACCTACTGGAAAGAGCTGAAGCTGGCTCCGAGTGTCATCGAAGTCATTGTTGCGGACGAGTGGGACGAGCGAATTGACACCGTGACACGGACCTTGCTGGGGCTGACGGTGGCCTGTGCCCGCTGTCACGATCATAAATTTGACCCGATTACGACTCAGGATTATTACGCTCTGGCAGGGATTTTTGCGAGTACTCAGCTTACCGATCGTCCGCTGGTGGTGTCACCTCTGGCCGAACAGATTGCCGAGGCACGACAACGGGTCGGCCAATTGGAAGAGGCGTTAAAACCGATCAAGGACAAAGAGTCTGAAGAGGCTCGAAAACTGATTGCCGAAATGGAGCTGCTGCGAAAAACGACTCCACAGTTCGATGCACGCATGGCCCATACCGTCGAGGAGGCAAGCCTGTATGTCTTGCCGGATGGACCCGATATGACCCGACTGGACGTGCGAAAACGGCAACCGCGCGATCTTCCCGTCTTCCGTCGCGGAAATCCGGGGAATCCGGGGGAAATCGTTCCGAGGCGGTTTATCGAAGTCCTGTCGTCCGAGCCCCCCCAGCCATTTATCTCGGGGAGTGGTCGGCATGAGTTTGTCGAGTCGGTCTTCGAGAAAGCACCAGGACTTACGGCAAGGGTGATGGTGAATCGCCTCTGGTCACACCATTTCGGGCGCGGTTTAGTGAAAACCCCAAGCGACTTTGGCAACCAGGGAGATCGACCGACGCACCCGGAATTGCTGGATTGGCTGGCAACAGAATTCGCGGGATCGCGTGACGCGAACCCGAATCCGAATCCGCGTAAGTCTACAAACTGGCGGCAGAAACGATTTCATCGCCTGCTTGTCACGTCCGCAACCTATCGACAATCGAGCAATACCCGGCCAGATCGATCCCAGGTCAACAGCGATCTTCAACCCAGGCAGATTGACCCCGAGAATCAATGGTTGGCCCGCATGAGTCGGCGGCGGCTCGATATTGAACCCTGGCGCGATGCGATGCTCGCTGCGGCGGGAAATCTCGATACAACGATGGGAGGCCCTGCGTCAGAACTGGATCTCGCGACAAATCATCGCCGGACCTTGTATGGCAAGGTTGGCCGGGAAGAGCAAACCGATCTGCTGCGGTTATTTGACTTTCCACCTCCTACCTCGCACAGCCCTGCTCGTGATGCAACGACCACACCACTGCAGCAACTGTTTCTTTTGAACAGTGATTTCATCGAATCACAAGCGGCGGTGCTCAGGGAACGACTTCTGAGGGAGCAGGGTCAAACCTCGATTCCAACAAAAATTCAGGCCTGTTATCAGTACCTCTTCCAACGAAATCCCAGCGATCAGGAAATCCAGCTGGGCCAGGCTTTTCTGCAACCGACCGGTGTGATCACTACGGGTGGCTCCGAGGTGACCGTCCATCCCGAAGCAGATCGTTGGCCACGTTATCTGCAGTCGCTGCTGGGGCTCAATGAGCTGCTATTCATTGACTGAACGGCAAATCAACTCTGTGGACAAAACCCATCATGAATTGCCGAAAAGGACCGATTCAAACCGACCAAGCCTGAAATTTTCGAGGGCATGAAGTGGTAAAAGACCGTCAAGTTGTGATTCAGACACCCCGGCGGGGATCGGGTTTGACGGTAACCCCCTTGACGCTTCGAGCCTGTTCCGACAAGCCCTCGGCCGAGATCAGATCGACCAGGTCCTGCGCAACACCATCCATCTCGATCACCAACGAATCGACCTTGCCGGTAAAGTACATGTACATGATCAGCGCGGGAATCGCGATTCCCAGCCCGGCGGCCGTGGTCAATAGTGAGAGACCGATTCCGCTGGCCAGTGCCTCGGATTTTCCCATCGCCGCCTTTTGTGAGATTCGGTTGAAAGAATCGATCATCCCCACCACGGTCCCCAGCAAGCCCAGCAACGGGGCAACGGTCGCAGCACCATTGAGAATACGGATATGCTTGCGGAGCTGACTGATTTGCCGCTCACCACCATCGATAATCGCCTGCTCAACTTCGACACTGCTCTTTCCCCACTTGCGAATCCCGTTCGCCAGGACGAGTGCCACCGGACTGCGGTTCTCTTCACAGAGCTTTGATGCCATCTTCGGATCAAGATTCCCGGCATCCATCTGCTCAAAGAATCGCTTCACAAAATGGCGGGGAATCACCCGCCCATGACGCAGCACCACCAGCCGCTCAATCGAAAACCAGACGACAATGATGGAGGTCAACGCCAGAGGATAGCGAAACGCCCCCAGAGCAATCCAAACCTCGTAAGGTTCGCTGGGAATTTTTCCTTCATTCGACCAGGCGGCTTCACGACTCCAAGCCGGTTTTCCGGCATCCGCCGCAAGATCGGCCCCCGGCGAATCTTGAGCCGACGCCTGTGTCCAAATCAGGCTGACGGCAATCAGTAGCAAGAGAATCAAAGACGCAAGCGGTAACAACCGTTTCCGATGCGGTTGTGGTTGTCGTGGTTGACATCGATTATTGGGTCTGAGATTCATCGTTCCCTCTTCCGTTCGAATCGTGCGAACTGACCTGACATTCATCTGCCTCCCTGGCAACCTGAGATGTGCATTCTACTGATTTCACCAAAAAACCAAATCCCGATCCTCCGGCCCTTTTTTTCAGCTTGTGTTTTCTCGTCGAAACGGATTCCCGTCATCAGGAACGGGGGGCTGTTTCAGCCGCGATTTCCTTCTGATTCGCCTTCCAAAGTCCTCTTCCTGAGGTGAGATTGGGTACTGCAGTAGGGGTTCGGGATCGATTTTTTTTTCGAGCGGACCTCTACCTGACCGATCATCCGATCCGTGCGGATTATGATGCCTCATAAACGGTATAGTTTTCCCACCAGTCCTGCCGATCCGGTGGATGTGGGCCTGATCTCTCTCGCGATGGCGGAATTCCTGTGTTAGAGTGAACTATCCCAAAAAACGTGTTACCGACGGTTGCGATAACACCTCAATGACAAGGCAGGAAGGCGCGTGCGATGGCAAAGCGAAAAGTTGGTGTCTGGTTGATTGGTGCCTGGGGTGGCGTCGCCACGACTGTCGTCGTGGGGTTGGCCGCGCTCCGCAAAGGTCTGACTGACACCACGGGACTCGTGACTTCGTTGCCCCCCTTTGCCGGTCTTGATCTGATGAACTGGGACGAAGTCGTCGTCGGTGGACACGAGATTCGCGAGACAACGTATTCGGCCGAGGCGCGAGTCCTCATCGAAAAATCGCACGTCTTTAACGAAAAAACGCTGGCCGCCATTTCATCCCAATTGGCCAAGTTTGATGCCAATGTCCGACCTGGGACACTCGTGAATGTCGGAGCAAAAATTGAGTCGCTCGCCGGCCCCGCAGCACTCAAAACGCGAAATGAGACCGCTGGCCAAGCGGTCTCACGGTTGGCCAAAGACGTGACCAAGTTCAAGGCAGACCATAAACTCGACCGGGTGATCGTCGTGAACGTCTCGTCCACCGAACCACCACCGCCGGATGAAGTCCGTAGCTGGAAGTGGGTCGACATTCAGAAGTCTCTGGCTGCCAAAAGTCACTCCCCGATCCCCGCCAGTACACTCTATGCCCTGGCCGCGATGCAAAGTGGCAGTCATTTTGTGAATTTTACCCCTTCCATCGGGTCGGATCTGCCTGGTTTGGATGAGTACGCCCGTCAGCAGCAGGTCCTGCACGCCGGTCGCGATGGGAAAACAGGCGAAACATTGATGAAAGCGGTGCTGGCACCGATGTTTGCCGCGCGGAACCTGAAAGTGATGAGCTGGGTGGGCCACAACATTTTTGGCAACCTTGATGGTAAAGTCCTCGAAGACCCTGCGAACAAAGCCAATAAGGTCAAATCCAAGGATCACCTGCTGACGGAAATTCTGGGGTACAAGCCGCAGACCCTGGTTTCCATCGAGTACATCGAATCGATGGGTGACTGGAAAACCGCTTGGGATCATATTCATTTCCAGGGGTTTCTCGGCACACCGATGGTGCTGCAGTTTACCTGGCAAGGCTGCGATTCGCTGCTCGCCGCCCCACTCGTGATTGACCTGATCCGCCTGACCGAACGGGAAGCGAGACGCGGAAAAACGGGACTGATGTCGCACCTGGGTTCGTTCTTCAAGAGCCCAATGGGGACGGACGAGCCTGCCTTTGCTTACCAGTTCCAGGAACTGATGCAGTGGGTTCATTCCGTGACGAACGAAAGCCAATCACCCAAGGGTGCCTGAGGCCGCAGGAGAGATTCGCGGATTGGCGAGAGATTCTGTTCGCCAATCCGCTTCCTTGCGCTTTCAATCGCCCCAGTGGAATCGCCCCAGTGGAATCACCCCAGTAGAATCACGCAAAATGACGCAAGCTCTGCCGAGAATTGTGGGGAGTGACCCATGCCTGTGACCAGCGACTGGAACCCGTCTCTCCCGGCGACGCCGCAGTCTCGGCGGCGGTTTTTACAGGCCGGAACAATTCCTTTGCTCGGTTTTGGGCTTCCCGAACTGCTCTCAGCAAATTCATCGGCTGCCATCGGCGGCAGATCGATCAAATCCTGCATTTTTATCTTTCAGTATGGGGGACTCAGCCAATTAGATTCCTGGGACCCGAAACCGCTGGCCCCCGCCGAGGTACGCGGCCCCTACCGTCCCATCTCGACGGCGGTCCCCGGCTTTCAGGTGGGCGAGTTAATGCCGAGATTGGCGAGATTGGCCGACCAGTATGCCGTGATTCGCTCGATGAGTCACCACGTTCCCGTCCACGATGTTGCTAATAAAATGCTGCTGGCCGGTCAAACTCTTCCCGCCAGCGATGCCCCCTCATTTGGTGCCGTTGTTTCCCGGTTACATCCGGCAACCGCCAGTATGCCGTCGCATGTTTGGTTACAAAAGTTCGGTGGCGGGGCGGCACCTCCCGAGGCAAGTTATCTGACAGGGGGCTTTCTGGGGATGTCACACAGCCCGCTGCTGATTGGGGAAAATCACGATGATCATCCCGCGAATCCGGCGTTCCGGGTCAAAGCTTTTGATACCGCAGCAGGGGTGTCGCAGGATCGCCTGAATGCCCGTCGGCAATTGCTCGACCGGGTTGATCAGGGTCCCCTTGGGAAGAGCGGCGATCCCCCATCCGCCACCTCAATCTCCCAATCGCGCTTTCGTGAACGGGCCTTTGATTTGCTGGCAAGTTCGCGGGCAAAAGAGGCGTTTGAAATCGAGCACGAATCCCCTCAAGTCCGCGATCGCTATGGGCGAAATCCCCTGGGACAGAATCTCTTGCTAGCCAGGCGGCTGGTCGAGGCGGGAGTTCGGTTGGTCAATGTGGTCGCCTGGACCGGATTGGCCCCCACGGAAAAATTTGTCAGTGTGGAAACATGGGACATGCATGGCAACGCGGGGATTGATATTTTTGCCAATGGCTGGAATGGGCTTGGCTGGGCACTGCCGAAATGTGATGAAGGGGTGAGCGCTCTGCTCGAAGATCTTGCGGATCGGGGAATGCTCGAAAGCACCCTGGTCGTGCTGGTCGGGGAATTTGGCCGAACCCCCGCGATCAGCCGGGGCAGCTCTGCGATTGGTCGCGATCACTGGCCTTACTGCTATTCTGCGATGCTCGCCGGGGCAGGGATTCGGGGTGGAACGATCTACGGATCCAGCGATCAACAAGCCGCGTACGTAAAAGACCGTCCTGTCACCCCAGAAGATTTTTCCGCAACGCTGTTGCAGGCGATGGGGATCCCCCCCGAGACCCGTATCAGCCCTGACGGATTCACCCGTCCCGCCAGTACGGGACAGGTGATTGACGGACTTTTTTGATCGATCGGCCCAATGATAGCAAATGCAAACTGAAGCCAACACCTGAATAATCTGCGATTTTACTCCCGTCGATTGTTGATCAATCCCCCTAAGGCATGCTCGATCAGATCCATCCGGGCTAACGGGGAACGAAGTCTGTTGGGGATTTGTGATTCGCCCCAGTAGGCACCCGCAAGTTGACCACAAATCGCCCCGGTCGTATCGGCATCGTCTCCGAGATTCACCCCTCGTAAAACAGCCTGCTCAAACGAATCTGCCGAATAAAAGGCCCAGAGCGAGGCCTCGAGGCTTTCCATCACCCAACCGGAACCACGAATCTCGGGAGGTTGCTTTCGACGAAAGCTTCCGTTGGCAATTTCCTGGATGAGAGGGTGCAGCGGTTTGATGGCGTTCAGTTCCCACAGCGGTCCCCAATCAGGCGAAAGGACCTCGTCGCGGTCTTCCGTGTATCAGAGCGGCAAGAACGATCGCCAGATAGCGACAGGCGGAAAGACATTGCTCGCTGGCATGCGTCGGCAGGCTGGACTCTTCGGCTCGACGGGACAGTTCGGCAAGCTGATGCCGGTATTCCTGCAAAAAACCAATCGGTACCGGGGCCAACCGCATGATCGATCCATTTCCGCTGGCCTGTTCTGATCGGTCACCCGATTCCCATGCGTTTTTACCAGAAAAATAGGCATTCAATGCGAATCGTGTTGTGATACCGATATCAAAACAGCGGCCATTGACGGAATACCGGCCCGACTTCCACCATTGCACATACCGGTCCGCCTGATCGCTCAGATTCCAGCCACAATCCCGAATGCTGTCGGCAAGAGCCAGGGCCATGCTGGTGTCATCGGTCCACTCACCCGCGTCGAGTCGATGCGGCCCCCCCGCCTCGATAGTCCGTTACGGGCTCAAAACTGCCCGGCGGCCTGAATTCCACAGCGGCACCCAGCGCATCCCCGATTGCCAGGCCAATCAAGGCCCCCCGACAGCGATCGTTCTTGGGCGAGATCGGCATGGGCTGGCCACCTTTTAGCTGCGTACAGACTTCCGCATCCCCACCCGATGGGTCACATAATAGGCCAGTGCGGCGTCAAGATGCTCGCTCGTCCGAATCGTCTGGAAGTCAATCATCTGACGTGCACAGTTGCGATGTAAGTCTTCGACGAAGGCGGTGACCGCTGCGATGTAACCTTCGCGTAATGAGCGGGGATCACAAATCAAATCTCCTGCCTCTTCCATCCCCTCAAATTTGGTGGTTCCCGCATAATGGAAGTCCAATTCCTGGTCATCCATCACATGCATCACCATCACATCATGTCCACGCGTTCTCAGCAGCTTCAGCCCCTTGAACAAACCGGCGCGATCGACAAACAGATCCGAGATCACGACAATCAAGCCGCGTCGCGTCTGTTCGTCAGCAACCTGTGCGAGCAATTTTTGCAGGTCCGTTTTCTTGGCGGGCTGCTCTTGATCCAACGTCGCCAGAATCGCATGTAAGTGATTCTGCTTGCTGCTGGCGGGAACTCGCGAGCGAATCTCGCTGTCGAATGTTGTGATTCCCACAGAATCCTGCTGACGCAGCAGCAGATACCCGAGCGATGCCGCAATCTGACAGGCGTATTCGTACTTGGTCAGCCGACCAGAACCAAACAACATCGACTCGGAAAGATCGACCAGTAGCGTCGTGCGAAGATTCGTTTCTTCTTCGTATTGTTTAATATAATAACGATCGGTCTTGGACCAGACTTTCCAGTCGATGCGGCGAATGTCGTCACCCGGCGCGTACTCGCGATGCTGGGCAAATTCGACCGACTGACCAAAGTATGGACTGCGATGCAGGCCCGATAAAAAGCCTTCAACGACATTCCGAGCCAGGATTTCGAGCCGAGAAATTCGAGCGACCGCTTCAGGCGGCAAAAATCTTCGCGAGGTTTGGGTCACGAGAGAGTTCCCCTTCTTTGGACGGTGTTGACTTGATCAACTGTTCGACGACCTGATCCGACGTGATCCCTTCGCTTTCCGCAGAGAAGTTGACCACGATCCGGTGCCGCAAAACGGGTGCCGCAAGTGCCTGGATATCTTCCGTGGAAACGTATGTCCGCCCATTGAGTAAGGCGCGAGCCTTCCCCCCCAGCAGCAGAAATTGCACCGCACGAGGACCCGCACCCCAACTCAATTGATCACGAACAAATGCCGGGACCCCTGGTTCTCCGACACGTGTCTGCCGGACGAGCGCTAACGCATAGTCGACAACGTGGTCACTGGCGGGAACCTGCCGAACCAATCGTTGCAGCGCCAGGATTTCCTCACCATCCAAAACTTTTTGAATGTCATCGGTCTGAATCGACGTTGTTCGCTTGGCGATCTGCCGCTCTTCCGCAAATGAAGGATATTTCACGAAAACTTTAAACATGAAGCGATCCTGCTGCGCTTCGGGCAGCGAATACGTCCCTTCCTGTTCGATCGGATTCTGCGTCGCCAGTACAAAGAAGGGATCGGCGAGGACGTGACGAGTCTGGCCGACGGTCACCTGCCGTTCCTGCATGGCTTCCAGCAATGCCGCCTGAGTTTTTGGCGGTGTCCGGTTGATTTCATCGGCCAGTACCACATTATGAAACAGTGGACCCGAAATAAACCGAAATTCCCGCTTCCCCGTATCCCGATTTTCCTGCAGCACGTCGGTGCCGGTGATGTCAGCGGGCATCAGATCAGGAGTGAATTGGATGCGAGCGAAGCTCATGGACAGACATCGCGCTAATGTACTGATCATCAGCGTTTTTGCCAGACCCGGTACACCTTCCAGGAGGCAATGCCCGCGACTGAACAAGGCAATGAGCAATTGCTCAATGACATCGTCCTGGCCAACGATGACTTTTGACATCTGATCGCGAATGGATTGATACGCTTTTCCGAGTTTGGCAATCGATGCTTCGATCTCGGCTTGTGACACAGAGTCGCTCATGACGACGCGGTCTCCCAGTAGAGTAGAGGAATCTCGACCTCATCTTATGCTAGCGGTTGAAGTAGCCGGATGCGACCCCCATGAATCACATTTCAGACAATCAACGGATCCTCGTCGAGATTCACTGTGACCAGACCGCCGGGAAGTTATACTCGACTGATCATGTGTAGATCTCCAGCTCAGGATCGCCCCACTACCGAATCACATCGCATTTCCGGCGGTAGAACCGCAGTTTTTCCGGCAATCCAAGAGCGACTGATGGTATCGGCGGGGGGGCTGGCCTGGTTCATCGCGATCGGGGTGGCACTGAGTCTCACCCGCACGGTCAATCGGGAGTCGTTGTGGGTTTCCGAAATCCAGTTGCTGCTGATCCTGACCTTCCTCATCGCGGGGTGGCTGCTGCCGCTGAGTTATACTCCCTGGGTCGCGGTGCTGACGATCCTGGTCAGCGGCCAGATCGATCTTCTCGCAACATCCACTTGGCCCGGATTGTTAATCCGCTGGACCTGCCGTCTGCTGTTGATCGGCAGCCTGCTCTGGGGACTTCGGTTTCTCAGGCGACGACTCGAACAGGCTGAAAGGCTGGCTCTTACCGATGATTTGACGGGTCTTCCCAATCGGCGAGCACTCTTGGAACGCATTGCGGATGAGTTCGTGCAGCCATTGCCACAGGGCTGTCTGTTTTCCGTTGCCATCCTGGATTGTGATCGGTTCAAACAAGTCAATGACCGACAGGGCCACTTGGCGGGGGACCAATTGCTGATCGCGATGGGAACGGTGTTCAGGAATCACTTGCCGGAAAACAACTTTGTGGGAAGATTCGGCGGGGATGAATTTGTGCTGGTCCTTCCGCGAGCCGGACAAGAACAGGCGGCCCAAGTGATCGAATCGTTACAAATCGCTCTGAGTCAGGAGTTGCGCAAGACGGGAGCAGATCTGACATTCAGTACTGGGGTGCTCATCGTCATGGCCCCCGGCACCAAAGGCCCCACAACCGAACCCTGCGTCGCACATCCGCTCGACTGTTTGCACCTGGCGGACGGGGCGATGTACGCGGCGAAACGCGAGGCCCCCGGCCATACGCATTTTTGCCAAGCCATAAGGTGCTGAATCTCGGAGGACGATTTCTCGTTAGGGCCGCGGGGAATAACCGGCTATTTCTCCTGTTTGTCTTTCTTCGGTCGCTGGTTTTTCACCGCGTGAGGGTGCGACTGTTCGTAGGTTTCTTTGAGCCGTTTCGTGCTGACATGGGTATAGATCTGGGTTGTCGTCAGGCTTTTGTGCCCCAACAGTTCCTGGACCGAACGGAGGTCCGCACCACCATCCAGCAAATGGGTCGCGAAGGAATGTCGCAACGTGTGTGGCGTGGTCAAGCGATCCAGTCCGGTCAACTTGAGATGCTTTTCCAGCATTCGTCCAATGCTGCGTGTCGTGAGACGGGTTCCAAATCGATTCAGAAATAGGGCGTCTTGGTCTTCCGGGCCGGCACCAGGAGCCTCTTTCCGGACTTCAATCCAGCGGTAGAGCGCCTTCGCCGCATACCGTCCAATCGGAGAGATCCGTTCTTTCTTTCCCTTACCGAAGACGCGAATGATGTTGGCATCCTGATCCCAGTGTGCTTGATTCAAGCCAACCAGTTCGGCAACACGTAAACCGGCGGAATAAAGGGTCTCAAGAATCGCCCGATCTCGCAGCCCCTCGATTTCATTGGCCGGTGGTGACTCGAGTAGCGTGGCAATCTGCTCGGTCGTAAGGAAATGTGGCAACTTCCGACCGATGCGCGGGGTCCGCAAAGCCTTGGCTGGATTGGACGAGACGAGCCCTTCGCGTTGACAATAGCGAAAAAAACTCCGCAAACTGGCGAGTCGCCGTGCGATCGTGGTTCGCGCGTAATCGCATTCATTCAGGTACGAAACATATCCTCGTAACTGACCAATGTGAATTGCACCGGGCGAGGTGACTTCGCCGACCCGATCGCGGAAATAATCCAGCAGGCTGCCAAAGTCTTCACTGTACGACTTGAGCGTCAACTCGGACGAATTCCGCTCGATCTTGAGGTACCGCAGAAAACCATCGATGGCACCATACATATCTTGATCCCAGGGACTTACGCGGCAGAGCGAGGAATCCGGTTTTTCGGTTCGCGTGGCTGCTGTGATTCCCCCGACTCGGCCTCACGCAGTTTCCGCACACGTTGACTTAAGGTTGCTGCATCATACCAGGAAAAGCTCAGTTCAGGATCTGCGGCATAATTTCCCAACGTTTGCAGCAGTTGATCGGCACTCTCATCATCGTATAAAAAAACAAAGCGTTCGGACCCCTTGATCAACGCGAGGATATTGACGCCGTGCTGTCCCATTATCGCCCCTTCCATGGGTCCGATTTCAAAAACTCGTTTTGTCAGGAAATGTTCCCATTTCCACTGACCTCACGAAATGCCTATCGACACTTCTCGCAGCGAATTGCCAGTTTCTGCACAAAAACGGAACCTCGCCTGCGGACTAGAAACTCGGCACAATCACAATCGTGATAACCGGACAAGTCAACCAATCCGCCGTGACCGAACTTATCGGCAAGCTGGTGATAAAAGTTTAACTTTGAGCTTTTGATACCGTTCCCCGCAAACGGAGAATCAACGGCAAAAACTGCAGCAAATGAAGGGGCTTGGATGCCGACACCACCAACGCGGGTTGGTAATCGGCCATCAAAGCCGCTCTACTTCGGAAAACCGACAGCAACGGCAGACCCCCTCCAGCGAGAGGGAAAAACGCTTGATTTCAAATCTCGAGAAATTTGAATAATGAGAAAATTCATTAAGAGATTCGCACGAATCTGGCAATTTTTGCTTGTACAGTGATTTGACGACTGGACGCAGGGCGCGATTCGAGGAACAATAGGAAAGATGTGATGGTTATTTCGGATGGAATCTTGACTGAATCCACCTTTTTCAGGAGCGTCAGACGTGCCTCGACTCTATTTATTGATTGCTGTGTTGGCGCTCGCCGCAAACAACTCAGTACCCCTCTTCGCCCAAACAGCGGCTGCACCCCAGTCACCACCTGCGGCGACCCCCTCGAAATTCGAGGCATTGACAACGGGGACCAAGCGATTTGATGGTCTTTGGACTGTTTACACCAAGGATCAGCAGATTCTGGTTGACCTCAAGCAAGCTCAGTTGGGACAAGATTTCCTGATGCTCAGCTCGATCGCGCGAGGGGTGAGTCAGGGAATGGTGCTTGGAGGAATGACCTTGGGTGATGAAGTCTTGTGGTCCTTTCGAAAAGTGGGAGACAAGATTCAGGTTTTGCGACGAAATGTGAAGTTTAAGGCCAAGCCAGGGACCCCGGAAGCGACTGCAGTGAAGTTCGCCTACAGCGATTCCGTGATGTATGCACTCCCCATCCTCACCGATACCAACGGGGGCCACCTCGTCGATATGACACGGATCTTTTTGAGCGATGACGAGTTGATTGGTCGGATGCTGGGGGCGTCGTTCGTGTTTGATCGCAGTTCGATCGCCAACGTCAAGGCTTTTCCGAAAAATGTGGAAATCGACATTGCCTGTGTCTACACTCGCGATCCGTCGAACGAGTCTGACTCGGTTCCGGACGCACGGGGAATGCAGGTCATGATGCACTACAGCATCAGTCAACTTCCGCAAAGTGGCTATCGTCCCCGGAAAGCGGATGATCGAATTGGGTATTTTTTGACAGTCACCAAGGATTTCAGCGACAACAGCGATGATGCCCATTTCGTGCGCTACATCAACCGTTGGGATCTGCAAAAACTCGATCCGGCAGCGAAGATTTCTCCCCCCAAAGATCCAATTGTTTTCTATCTGGAAAAAACCGTTCCCGTGAATTTGCGTCCCATCGTTCGGGCCGGTATTGAAGACTGGAACAAGGCCTTTGAAAAACTCGGCTTCGATAATGCGATCGAAGTCCGTCAACAGCGGGATGACGACACTTGGGATCCTGAAGATGTGCAGCACAACACCTTCCGCTGGATCACGGCCGAAGCCGGTTTTGCCATGGGCCCCTCGCGAACAAATCCTCTGACCGGCCAGATTCTGGATGCCGATATCATTTTTGACGCCAGTTTTCTCCGCTCATGGAAATCGACGTACGAGAACTTCACTCCTTCCAGTGTCGGTGCGCTGTTGGGGGATGAGCCAGCCCAGACAGCACTGAAATCCTCGCAACTTCCCAGCTCCCGCCGCCATAATGATTGTCGCTTGACCATCGGAATGCAGCAGCAAACCGGATTTGCTGCGGCGATTTTTGCCGCTCAGGGATTGACCGAAAAACGAACCGAACTGCCCGAAGAGTACCTCACCCAGGCCCTGAAAGAAGTCGTCATGCACGAGGTGGGTCACACCTTGGGATTGCGTCATAACTTTAAGGCCAGTGCGTGGAAAACGTTGGCCGAGATGGAAGATGCCGCCAAAGCGAATGAACCGACCGTTGCGAGTGTCATGGATTACTCGCCTGTCAATATTGTCCCTGCAGGAATCAAGCAACCCGCCTATTACACGACAACGCTGGGTCCTTACGATTACTGGGCGATTGAATATGGCTACAAACCCGTTACCGGTGACGAAAATTCCGAGCTGGCGAAGATTGCGATTCGCAGCGGCGAGAATGGCCTGGACTACGGAACTGATGAGGACACCGAAGCCAACGACCCAGACCCTTTCTCATTCCGCTTTGATTTGGGAAAAGACCCCGTTGCCTATGCGCAGCGTCAGATCGCCACGGTCAATGCCATTCTGCCAAAATTGCTGGATCGAACTGTAGAAAATGGCGAAGGGTATCAGCGAGCACGCCAAGCATTTGGTGTCCTGCTGAGTGAACATTACCGGACGATTCGCTTTGCCGCAAAGCTCATCGGTGGTGTCCATGTTTCTCGCGATCATAAGGGGGATAACCAGGCTCGCCCCCCCTTCAAGATGGTTGACGCAGCCCAGCAACGTCTCGCGACCAAGCTGATTCTCGATCAGGGTTTGGTTTCCCACAAATTTGACCCCGCGTTGCTCAATTCCTTGTCGGCAACCCGCTGGTCTCATTGGGGATCGCCAGAAATTCGCCGGATTGATTACCCGATTCACAACCAGGTCTCGGTCTTTCAAACGGAAATGCTGGCTTCGTTATTTGGCCCTCAGGTCCTTGCACGACTTCAGGATGGGGAATTGAAAGTCCCCGTCGGTGAAGATGCTTACACCTTGGCCGAGCATCTGAAGACGGTCGTGGAAGGGGTCTTTGTCGAATTGGCAGCCCCCCCCGCTGGTGAATTCAACAATCGAACCCCCTACATTTCCGGCTTCCGACGAAATACCCAACGCGCCGCACTCAAACGACTGAGTGACATCGTCCGAAAAGCCCCTACAGACACCGCCTCGCAACTAAAGCTTCCCGAAGACGCTCGTGTGCTTGCTCGCATGCATTTGATTGATCTTCAGGCCAGGGTGGAAGCGACTTTGGCCAAGGCAGATTTAAAACTGGATGATTATTCGCGAGCTCACCTGCTCGACGCCAAACTACGAATTAAGCAGACGCTCGAAGCCGAGTCCGATGACTTTGGCAAGCCACAAGCCGCAGGTGGCGGTGGGGGTCTGTTCTTGCTCCGTGATGCCGCCACGAATGATCGCACGGAGTTGATTGAGGCAACCACAGAAACTCTTCCCTAAATCTTGAAAAAATGATGTCATTCTCTCGCGACTGGCGAGTGACTGTTTAGAGAGAATGCAAACTGAGTGAGAATGTGAATTCCTCAACAATCACTCAGGGAGAAGGGATACTCCATGATACTGCCGATAATTCGATGAGAACCGGAAACATCCTCGTCGCTCTGTTCGGTTCAGGGCTGGCTCTGTCGTTACTTTGGCTTCAAACGGTCCCGCTGGGTATTCCTGGGGAATGGACTTGGGATCGCTTGAAGACAGAGCCAGACTTGGGTTGGAATCTCGGCAGTGGTCTTGTGGCTGCGGCGATTTTCCTGGCCTTCATCCGGCAGGGTTGGTTGCGTCAGCAGCGGCAGGTGGTCAGTCTTCTCGGTCGATGTGAATGTTTGGCGTGGCTAATTGGCCTGGTGCTGATGAGCTTCGCTTGGTTATGGGTGGTTCAAGAGATTTCTCCCGTGAGAAATCGGCTGGGCAAATCGGCTTTTGTTCTATATTACGCGAGCTCATCGGGATATTTCACGCGAGCTCGCTATGAATCGACCGATGTTGCGGAGTTTCTCGCGGGGTATGTAGAGTTAATGCGTGAGGGGGATGTGCTGCATACCGGGACGCATCCTCCGGGTTTATTTTTAGTTTTTCACGGCTTGATTGCCGTGTGTGAAAGGTCGCCGAACTTATGTTCGTTTCTGGACTTCACGCAACCGGGGTCTGTTCGTGAGGCTCTCGATGTGATTGCCGCGAACGGGCAGAGACGCCAGGTTCCGAGACCACTGCTTCCGTTGGATCGCCGTGTTCTGTGGCTGGCAACACTGCTGGTGATGCTCTCGGCATCGCTGGCGGTCTTACCGCTGTATGGGTTACTTCGTGAAACCAGTTCGAGTTCCTCGGCATGGATCGGTGCTGCACTTTGGCCGACAATGCCGGCGGTTGCCATTTTTACGCCTAAGTCGGATGTGTTGTTCCCCTTCATCGCCCTGATGTTTCTTTGGATTTGGCTTGTGGCGTGGAGAAAACAGTCTCTACTCCTCGCAGCTTGTGCAGGTTTCATCGCGTGGATCGGACTTTTTTGTAGCCTCGCTTTCCTACCAGTATTCCTCATGGCCGCATGTATGACCGCTGGGTCATCCTGGGTTTTGGCGATGAAAACCGATAGAAACGTTCAGCAGGAACCTGTTGCTCTGTCATCGAGATTTTTCTTGTTCCCCAATCGCAGTCGGTTATGCATTTTTGCCGCGTTGAAGGGAATTTTTGGTCCGGTGTTTTGCCTGTGGTATTTCGCCCGAATGAATCTTTTGCTGGTGTGGTACTGGAATTATCAAAATCATGCCGGATTCTATCTGCAATTCCCGCGAACGTGGTGGAAATGGTTGCTTGTGAATCCACTGGAATTGACATTTGCTGCAGGACTGCCCGTTGTGTTCCTGGCAGCGATGGGTTGCAGCTATGCGATCAGGCAACTAAAAAAAACAGGCCAAATCTCTTTACAGACAACGCTTGTGATTTCCATCATCGGCGTCTGGGGATTACTTTGGCTGACCGGAAAGAACTCGGGGGAAGCGGCTCGTCTCTGGATCCTCTTTCTTCCCTGGTTGGTTTGGTTGGCGGCAATTCGACTCGATGAAATTGCCGTCAGTTGTTCGGATTTACGGTTGCGTGAACGGCATCTGCTGGCTTGGTTTGGGACACAATTCGTTGTTTCGTTGCTGACAGTGATTCGCGTCAGCGGATTCCATTCCGATGCGGGAAACTTGGGGTAAAGTTGAGAAATCTGAAAAAACCGTGTTAGGTCGTAACCGTTTTCAACGTTAACATGGGTGCCGGACGATAGAAACGTACTCCAGCGAATCTTCCATAATTTGACGGTAACGATCTTTCGCGGCAACGTTGAGGGTGGGTATGATTCCCAACCGAGTCAAGTCGCCCCAACGCCGATTTTTTTAAAAAAATTAAAGATTTTATAAAAAAACGAATTAGTTTGGAGTGTTCATGTTGTCGAGTTTGGTGGAAGACTTGGGGCGAGGCTGTTGTGAATTGGCTCCAAAGCCTGATACATCACAAAGAGGGACAATGCTTTTGGATCGGTCACTGTATCAGCACATTCTTCAACATAGCTTGAATGTGATTCGCAGCACGAATGCGGAAGTGACTCCGTTCCCTCATCTTCAGCTGACGGGGATTTTTCCTGACGACGTATTTTATCGGTTAATTACGAGCTTTCCCACTGCTCGTGATTTTGCGGGGGCGAATCAGGAAGATCACCGGAATTCCCACGGCGGATCCACACTTCAGCGAATGAATCTCTGTGAAAATTCGTTAGGCAAGCTGTCCGATTCTGATCATCGATTTTGGTCGACCCTCCGCGCTGCCATCAGTAGCAAGCCATTCAAGGAAGCGATTTTTTCCAAATTCGCACCCAGCTTGTCTCGCCGCTTCAAACTGGAGCCCGACAGGGCGACACAAATTCCCGCTTACGCACGCAGCCAACTCCAAAGCGAGCCCCAGGGATTTCGGATAGCTCCCCAGTGGGATACTGGTGAAAAAATCGTCACGATGCAATTCGCACTCCCCAGAATGATTCGCTCGAAGAAAGCGGAACGGAATTCTATCAACTCAGCCTGAATCCGCTTCATTATTTGCGTGAGCCACGAGGGTTCATAATCTCAAAATCGATGCCGTTCTTGCCGAATCGAGCTTATGCGCTCTCGGTTTCCGATGAACGCGGTTCGAAAAGCTGGCATGGTCGCCGTAGTTCAATCTACCCCTCCGGGAAGGTGCGCAATACGCTGACGCAGACATGGTATACGGATCCCGATGAAACGGAACGAGAACTCGAGGCCCATCGCGATTATCTCGAAAGACCAGAATCCCGTAGAAGAATTGCGTGAATACGATCCTCTGAAAACGAAATCCTCGCCACATGCTCCAACTGATCAGTTGGACGGGAATCGAATCACTCATCCCGCACCGTCGGTTGGGTGTGACAGATCTCCGCAGGAGACTTTCGGAGGAGACTTTTGAGAACGTCCGCATGACGTCCAGCTACTTCGGCTGGCCGATCACTTCCAGCTTTCCATCCGCAGCTTGTTTGAAGACTGCTTTTGCATGCGGATCGACAATCAACAACGAGTCGTTCCACCAGGCGAGTCCGACCGGGTTTTTCAGCGGTTCCCCCACAAAAAACGGTTCGGGTTTTTCACCCGGTTTGATCTTCCAGATCGTCTTGGCATAACCATCTGCGACATACCCTTCTCCCTCTTTTCCCAGCACAATGTGGTGCTGAAATTGGAAGGGCCGCCCCGCTGTGATCACTTCCCGCTGCTGTCCATCCGCTGAAAAGC
>Ga0114978_10001199_pt1 | contig 21876 bp, 27 predicted proteins | sample S_140212_EF_Meta_FD_87027 | JGI IMG/M metagenome (GOLD analysis project Ga0114978, IMG submission 87027) | Freshwater microbial communities from Lake Simoncouche, Canada to study carbon cycling - S_140212_EF_MetaG | ecosystem: Environmental > Aquatic > Freshwater > Lake | place: Lake...
ACAAATAGCCTTAGAATCAAATACAGTGTATACATTTAAACTTAATAGCGGAGAAGAATTAATCGCTAAAGTGAAACAATCTGGTGGTAATTGGATTATAATTGAAGAACCAGTCTCTATTGCACCTATGCAACAGGGAATGCAAATGATCCCTAGCGTATTCACAGCAGATCCGAAGGATGAATACAAACTAAATACTAATAGTATTGCAATTGTTGCAAATACAGATGATAGCTTGAAAATGAAATATTTAGAAGCAACCACTGGTATCAAAGTACCAGAGAAAAAAATCGTATTAGGATAAAATGCCAGGAATAAGTCGTGTCGGGGACGCTAATCAAACGGGTGGTGCAATTACTAGAGGCGCCGGAACCGTTTATGCCAATGGCATTAAAGTAGGATTACATGTTAGTCCTATAACACCACACGCACCATGGGGGAAACCGCACCCCCCGCACGGAAGTGCTACCACTACAGAAGGTAGTCCAACTGTATTTGCCGAAGGAGTCCCTGTTCTAAGAATAGGATCAGGTAATAGTTGTGGACATTCTATTGTTCAAGGTAGCGGGGATGTGTTTGTACCATGAGTCTTACAGGTAAATATACTCCCCTGGGATTAAACAGTTTGGGGTCTCTTGTTCAAAATCAAGGTTTATGTATAAACCCTGAAGCTGTTCGTCATATGGGGTCTAGCACCTCACTGTCCAATTACACATTAGGCATTACTACACAAGATACTGTATTGCGTATGTTAGTTTGGTCTATCAGAGCAGGTTTTTTAAACACATCCTTTACAAATTATTCTCAATTAATTTCTATAGGTGCTAATTCTATTCCTTTATTAGGTGACAGTAAACCCCTTGAATATAAACGAACTGCCACACTCAATCCTTATCCTAATGCAGTCCCGTATACAAGTGAGTACACTAGCTTTGGTTGGTTACGTATTATTCCATTACAAGCACATTATGAATTTTATATCAATAACGGCTCTTATAGTGATTTCGTAAGTACATTTAGTATGTCCTCTGGATTTATAAATGTATCCAATAAAGCAATTGATGCATTTAATGCTAGCCCAGAATATCTAGACGGTGCCTATAGTAATATGAATGATTTAATTACTGCTGACATATCAGGAGTAAACTTAGCTTTATTTGATTTTGGACAAGAATTAATTAATTCAGGTCGTGCAATAGACTTATCATCTATTGATACTTTTGGTCAACCATTAAATTTATTAAAAACATTATATAAAAATAGAGGAATAACAAAGTCTGTTAATCTTGCTTTAATAAGTGCAGGCTTTTCTTCAGACGATATTGATATACTAGTTAAAAGTAATACAGCACCAGCAGACCAGCAGAAAAAAATATTTGCAGCCTTCAGTATCATAATGGGCAAAGACCTAGAAGAAGTTTTATTAATACTAAACTGCCAAATAAAAAATGTACCAGTTTTATCTTATTTGCTCTCTCCTAAAATATTATTCCCGAAGAGTCATGCCTCACTTACTGTGCCAGTATATAATGCCTCACCGGGCCCCACAAATAGTAAAACATATCTTTTAATATATGATACCGATGGATCCGTAAGATCACAAGTCACACAAAGATTTGGTGTTGAATTGTCTAGTATATTACCTTTTGATTTATCAGCCGCATGTGAAGCGTTTAGTATTGCAATGATGCAAATCAAAAACATTAAAGCAATGAATATTGAAAAATTTAGTCAAGTAGTAAATGGTTTAGAAGCTGTAAGTGATTTAAATGTTAACGGAACTAATATTCCTACAGATAAGGGAATACTTACTAGTACTACACCATTGTTAGCATTAGGCAGCGGTCTTCAAGGTAGATATACAACATGTGACTTCTTTGGAGCAATGAGTGGTATTACATATGATTGGAAGAACCTAACCGGGTATATTAAATCATTACAAACACAAAAATTATTTCAAATATACCATGAACTATACTTAGCAATAACATGGAAAGCCAGTGCCGGCACAGTGCAGATTACTACCTCTTATGAACAGACTGCAAGTGAAGTTATTGATCCTGATACTTCACAAACAATAAGCCCTGCATATTACCGATTAAAATACAGTATTACCGGAATAACCCTAACAGATCCGGGGGGCGGATATAGTAGAGGTAATGCACCTGCACCATTGGTATCCTTTTATGAACCTTCAGCAATAGGTTCACCTTCAGGTGCTACAGCAACCACATCGATCAACACAAGTGACACAAGTAGTCCTACAGGTCCGCCCGCAACATTTGGAAAAATAATTTCTCTATCGCTTACTAGTGCAGGACAACCTGTGATTTACGCTACGGGTGTTCCGGCAGCAAATGGAAAATCAGGTCCTCCCACTATGAGTAGTCCTACTATTCCTGAACTTAGAATACAACGAGCACCAACTGACACATTACCGGTATATACAAACAACGGAACAAACACACCATATAATACAGTGGGTTGGCCCGGAATGAATAGCGTGGGTTTAGCTTATATTAATCAAGCTAATTCTGAAATTCAATCTATATCAACAAATAATCCTACTGTAGCAGTAAAAGCCAACACATTGTACAATATATTTGGTTGGCATATGACGTTGGAACAAAATGCTAGAAGTCTAGGATTAAGACAAGAGAAATATCTCCCGGACTTAAGCACAACAGTTGTTGACATATATGCATTTATGGAAGGATTAAATCAATTTAGTCTTGACACCGGTGTAGAAATGAGTGTTCAAGTATTAGAAGCGATTACTGATTACAGCAAAATAGGCGGAAGAAGTTTAGTTGGAATGATGCGTGAAACTAGAAACGCACATAGATTGGGATTAACTGGTGCAGAACAAGACAATGAAGTTGGTATAGAAAAACTAACTTTACCTAGAGTTAATGGTAGTATACCAACTAAAACAGTTATTGATAACTTCACCGGAGAAAAAACTGTAGTTACGATCGGCAAAGATACTCCATTAGTTGATAAAATTGTTGTCACTGGTGGTCCTACAGATGACCCGACTATAGTAGGAAGTTTATCAACCTCACCTGAAGTAACATTAATACCCGATGATTTAAACCCGTATGACATAGCTGATACAGTGAAGTCAAGTATTATTACAATAGATCATGCAATCGAAGATGTTATATTATGTAACTGCGATTGCTGGGATAATTTACCTTAATTTATTGACAATAAAACACATATAGTATATAATATACTATGAAAGGATTATATATGAAAAATATAACTCCGTTGCTTCCTAAAATTACTGCAATTTTTATAGCGATATTTGTACTAACAATATCAATTGCACCCGAAATTTATAATTTTAGTGACACAACTGAACCAGAAGTAATAGAAGCCAAACCCGTTGACCAAAAACAATTAAAATGTTTAGCAGAAAACATTTACTTTGAAGCCAAGGGTGAAAGTTTAAATGGGCAAGCCGCCGTAGCCAGGATAGTGATGAACCGTATTACGCATGGATTTGCATCTACTCCCTGCAATGTTATACATCAATTTACTTATGTAACCAAAATCAATGAAGAAACTCTTGATACATACCGTGTTAAAATGTGTCAGTTTAGTTGGGTATGTGAGGGTAAACCTAAACCAAACCCAAACGATCCTAAGTATATCAAGGCTTTAGATATTGCACATGATGTTTTGGCATACGATGCATATGAAGATGTGTTGCCTAGAACTGCGTTATTCTTTCATAATTTAACCGTAGATCCTTTATGGCCTTATAAACAAGTAGCAAAAATTGGAAATCATATTTTCTACAGTAAAGCTAAAAAGGATAGTAAACAATTAAAGAATAGTGTATAATGTCAGATAAACCTAATTCAGCAAAGGGTCGTGATAGTTATGATTCTACATCAACTGGTTCTTTAATTCCATTTTTTAATAGGAATGTGACACCATATGCGACTGAATCGGGTGGTCCTAAATTTGATTTAATCCCTGTTAGTAAACAAAAAGATATAATGATTAATCATGCTAGGATTTATGCCCAGCAGGAATATGATCGTATTATGGAATTAGTTACTGTTTTACAAAAACAAGCTGATAACATTAAGCGTAGATTAGAAGTGACAGATTTAGTTCATAGTGCTGAATATCAGTTTCAAACTGTTATGGGAAATTGTTATTGGTTAGTATGGGAAAAAAGAAAACAAAAAACATTATTAGTTATAACGGGACCACTGAACTGGAGTACAGGTGTTCCTGAAACATATGAATACATTACTCAAGTAAAGTATATGGGCGATCATACTTGGTTAGAGGTAGAAGATGATAAGCAGTAGTCCAGAACGCCATACCTTCCAACTTGAACAAGCAAAAGAACGTGCTAAAGAAGATGGTAAGGAAGTTCCAGAGTTTTACAAAAACTTTTGGAAGTCGGCTAAAGAAAAAGATGAAGCTAATAGTGTAGATCCCGAGTGGCAAAAAGATAATATGGAGTACGACTTACGATCTACTCAATGGATAGTTGATAAAGCTAAAGGTGATAACGTTTATGCACAAAACTTATATGCCGCAATGTGTAATAATGATTTTACTAAGAATGATGTTTGGCCTATATTAACTGAGAAGCGTTGGAGTTGTAGTTGGAGGCATGCCGGTGGAATTGTCGCTGATATGCAAGAGAGTGGCGATTATATTGATTGGTACTGTTCTGGCATACGCAACGAAAATGATTTAACTACTGAAGAATTTAATGATCTTACACTAGAACAACAATCTAGGGTTAAAGAAACGGGCGCATATGTTAGCGAAAGCGTGGTAACTGATGAGATACGAGCAGATTTATTAAAATTAGGTTGGATTGTTATAGATGACCCAAACGACAATTTTTAATAAATATATGTCAACAATACTAACACCTCATGCGTTATATATTATATAGGAGTCTATTATGAAAAAGTTTTTGGTTGCACTATTATTACTAGTTAGTGTCCCATCATTTGCACAATATTATCATTACGGGGCTAACCGTCACTATCATCATCATAGATATTATAATGGTAGTAATTGGGTAGCACCGTTAATTATTGGCGGTGTTATAGGATCCGCAATCGCCAATCGTCCAACAACTCAAAATGAAACGGTGATTATACAACCTCAGCCTGTCATAGTACAAAATCAAAATTGTACACCTTGGACTGAAACTCAAAACTCAGACGGAAGTATTACCCGTACAAGAACTTGTCAACAATAAATTTTTTGATGTATTGAAATTAGTATAAATTAATATATCACACTAATTTGAATATGGCCAATAAAAAACAATCCCGACAAGAAAACACAGAACAGGTTGAACAACCTGAGCAAATCCAAGAATCTGTTGCTGATAAAATTCAGCGTACATTGGATGAATTAAAAGACTCATTATTAATTACCGATAGCAGAATTGGTGAATTCTTGGTCTACAAAAATGACGCTATTATTAGCAAAGCTATTGACATGTTCGGTGAATACTGTCACGCAGAAATAGATATCATTAAGACATACATAACCGAAGTTCCGGAAATGCAAGAGATGGCTGTGTATGTAGATGTTGGTACAAACATCGGATATCATGCTGTAGGGGTACACAAAGTAACAGGATGCAATGTTATAGGAATGGAACCCAATCCAAAGCATTTTGCTGTTGCTAGCTATAACTCTAAAGACTATGGTAAAGTACAAATCATCAATGCTGGCGCTAGTGCAACAGATGGTGAATTTAAAATGAAAGACTTTGATCCCAATAACGAAGGTAATTATGGGGATATACATAAGTCTGATAGTGGTGAGCTAACAATTAAAACCATTGCAATAGATAACTTGAATTTAAATCGTGCTACAGTTATGAAGTATGATGTTGAAGGTCATGAATATGAAGCATTGTTGGGTTCAGAAAAAACAATTAGTAAAAATAGACCCGTCATCATGTATGAAGCAATGGAATGGGATGTATGGAATAAATGCTATGATTTCTTGGATGAAAGAAAATACAAGCAATATTGGGTTGCCTGCAAAACTAAACCAGTTCGTCCAACACATAAACCCTCTGAAGAAAATCCGTTTGGTGCTAGCACAGTAGCAAATATTCTAGCTATACCTGCCGAAAGAAAGCAACCCGACTACTTAGTTGAAGTTGTTCCCGGTGAGCCGTTTGGTACTTGTTTTAGACGCTATCAAAAGATGCAGATAATCTTTTGATAAATACTATATGGCATACAGCGATAAAGTTATAGATCATTATGAAAATCCCCGGAATGTCGGATCTTTTGATAAGAGTGATACTGATATTGGCACTGGTATGGTTGGCGCGCCCGCATGTGGCGATGTTATGAAGCTACAAATAAAGGTTGACAATGCTACAGGTATTATTACAGATGCGAAATTTAAAACGTATGGCTGCGGATCGGCTATTGCGAGTTCGAGCCTTATCACTGAGTGGGTCAAAGGAAAAACCCTTGACGAAGCAGGATCAATCAAAAACTCCGAAATCGCCGAAGAACTAGCATTACCCCCGGTTAAGATACATTGCTCAATACTAGCAGAAGATGCTATCAAAGCCGCAGTTGAAGATTACAGAAATAAACATTAAATCCATCTAGGATAACGTTCTAAGTTAGCAAGAAACTTATCTGGATATATGCGCCAGACTGTTTGATCCGTATTACGATAGTTCATTTCACATACACGTTCTACTATACCTAATTTAGCAAGCGTGGGGAAATAGTGTCTATGCACAAGCCTTTGACTAGCTACAGTACTTTCATTACTAGTAGCATATAAATCACCCTTAGCCCAATTGATACATGCAGGCAATAAAAACTGGTCTGTTAAATTCTGATGTTCTGATATCAACTTCTTGGGAGTAATCAATCCACCATTCTGTCTTGCAGTACCAAACGTACATGTACGTGCTAGCACACGATAGCTATTAGGACCCATGACATTAAAAGAATGTGAAGCTACAAACCCCACAGCTTTGTCATCCTGATATAATATCCATGCATTAAATTCAGGTTCATTACGAAAACAGTCTATCATAGCCTTTTGACTACTATTATTAGCAAAGCCACGTTCTCCGGCTTCACGATAAAACTCAGATAAATCTAAGTCGGTTGACCATTCTACTATTTTATACATTGTAGTATTTCATCAATATGTCATAACTTTGCTTGCCGGTCAATGTACCGTTAGTATTACATACATTACACGGGCTAACGGTACGGTCATAATTTGCAAGTTTTAATCTAATATCCTTCATTCTTTCACCCATCCACAAGTCTTTAATATGAGTTTCTATTAATGATCCTACACTATAATTTCTTGACCAGTCATTAGAACACAACAATAAATCACCGTTATAATCTACCATTGCCCGGCTGAAAGGAAAGTAACATTGTTGCTTTAATGGTTCTTTAATTATTCCTGTGACAACACTTTTTATAGTACCGCCCCTGTTATTTAATATAAGATTATATGTAGTATCCTCATTCTTCCAATGTGGTCTAAAAACATACTTGTCCTTGCTTATATTTTTAAATAATTCAGTAAAGTGTTCTACTTGCTCAGGACCGTCGTATAAGTTAATATATAGCATGTCCATACCTGCATTATATAATTCGTTAATAAGTTCTTCTGTCAACTTATCTCCGCTTGTATTAGTATCTAAAATACAGTTTTTTAAATTGTTTTTAATTGTTTTAACTATATCAATAAAGTTTTTGGTAAGCAATGGTTCTCCAAAGCCGTTTAGTGATATTCTACCTACGTAATTAATGCTATTTAAGTCACTAGTAATCTTGTTAACAGTGTCAATAGTCATGTGCAAGTTCCTGTTTGGATATACTTCAGGATTAACTCTAGGACAAAAGTCACATGTTCTATTACACAACTCAGTGGTGTTTAATTGTACTGACACTAGACTAGCCAAAGGATCATTAGTATTATTCTTACTATGTATAATAGATTCTTGTTTAAGTCTATGTTTTAAAAACTCTGTCTTATCCATTAATAATCTCATTATATAAGTTTATATTAAACAATGCCATTCTATAGATTCCCTGACTAACTTCTTTTACTTCTGCGTTACCGTAGTTTATCATTGAATTATCTTTAAGTAATACATAATTACCCTCACTAGGGATACAATCATATGTTGATTCAATTTTGTTTTTAGTTATCTTCATTCTACTTACGTGATCGGGAATCATCTGTATTAATTTTGGAACTAGTGAAGATGCAACACCACTCATTACTGCATTCGGACGATTTAATTGCAAATTATTAATAAGCTCTTTATTACTAGAAATACAAAACCCAAATCTTAATCCGGGCATTGCTATAGACTTGCTAAATGTTTTAAGTATGATTAAATTAGTATATTTCTCATAGGAATCAATCATGCTATGACTACTAAAATCCATATATGCTTCATCACATATAACATACTTATAGAAGGGAAGTAATTTAATTATTTGTTCCCTAGTTAATACTGTCCCGTTAATCCCGTTAGGATTGCTGAGATACAATGTATCGGCAAGACCCATTATTAAATTGTTAAATGGAACACTAGAATAGGGAGTATTTAATATATCTAAATGTATACCGGGCATAGGCCATGCAGGCTCGACAATACTGATAGTACCCAAATTACTATGTTGAAGCATACGTGTGAATAGTTCTCCTATTCCAAACCCTATCATTAAATGTTCAATTTTTACACTATAATAGTCAGCAATACCTTTATATGCAGGGTAATAATTAGGATAAGTGTTTAATTCATTAAAGTTGATTGATAGTTCTATAGCCGGGTCTATACAAACATTGTTTGATAAAATATATTTGGCGCCCTGTACAGGCGGAATTGTCCAGTCTGGCCTCATTGAATTATTTATATGTAGATATATTACCTGTATAAATATTGCAATGTTCAATGTATACGTTGGTTATGATTCACGGTTAGATGATGTTTACAACGTATGTAGACATTCTATATTAAGAAATGGAAACATAAATGTGTTTCCCATTAAACAACAGTTATTAAGAGAGCAAGGTTTTTATAATCGTCCGGTAGATGAGCAAGGGTCTACTGAGTTTACACTAACAAGATTTTTAGTACCATTGTTGAATAATTACAGTGGTTGGTCATTATTTTGTGATTGTGATTTTTTATGGACAGTTAACGTTAATCAAGTATTTGAATACTGTGATGACAGTTATGCGGTAATGGTCGTCAAGCACGATTATAAACCTAAAACTGTATTTAAAATGGACGGAAAGACACAACATACCTACCCTAAAAAGAATTGGAGTAGTTTAATATTGTTTAACAATAGTAAATGCAGTATGTTAACCAGTGACTTAATTAATACTGAATCACCGTCATATCTACATCAGTTTAAATGGTTAAATGACAGTCAAATAGGTAGTTTACCAAATGAATTTAATTATCTGGTAGGGTATAATTCTGGGGCATTTAAAGCATTGCATTATACTGACGGTGGTCCATGGTTTAAAGAATATGACAACACTGAATACAGTGAATTATGGAAAAAAGAATATGAGCTTTATCGGAAAACAGTCTGATTATAACAATCGTTTAGAAAAATTAATAACATTAGATAACTATACCATTGTTAGTTATATAGGTGATTTGAGTATTGACACGGGAGATATTGATAACTTGGTGCAAATATTCTCCATTGATAAGACAGAAGACTATTATATAACTTTGCAAAAAGGTCTTGACAAGACACTGGATAACTATGTACACACTACAAATTCTTGTACTAATATATTTGTTTATATGCATGAATATGTAGATCCGTGCACCATTGCAGATATTATTAATACTTTCGACAAAGAAAGCCTAGTTGATTGTATTTACGTTTACCCAAAGGTGGGTGATTTAATAGTAAGGGATAATACCCTTGAGAATTTACCATGGCAGAAGAAAATTAATGGAATATTATCTTAAAATCAAAGACCAAACTTATTTAAAGCAATCATTGAACCATTATGGTATATTATTGCAAAATAATTGTTTTAATATAGTAAAGCCATATGTCAACACTATTACTAGCCCACATGTTATCATTGATGAGGGTATATTATTCCAGCCGTCGTTATCGGATCAGATTCGAGTAATACCAAATGCCAGAGTATATAAAGATAATATACTAGTATTTGAAAAAATTACCAATGACGAATCAGTAATCGATTTCTATGACAGTTACGTATACGACCTGTACAATATATTGGATAAGCAATATGTTGATGATATACTTGTACACTATGAAAATAATCGTAAAATCTATATAAAGAATACGGAAATAGTAAATGTTGATGATATTACCACTAGGTCATTAGCTGGATTAGCCAGTGGCACTTTCTTAGCAGAAACAGCATATAAGCTAAAATTAAACCATATAGTATATTATGACTTTAGCGCCGAATCTATACAGTTTCAGAAAGACTTGCTAAGTTCCTCAGACCGTAAACAAACGTTTATTGATAATCTTTCGGAACTAACTCTGGGTTACTTAGACGCATCAATGGATGATATTGATAAACTAAATTTTAGTGAAATTGATATCTATTATGATTATCTTAAGACTATTACCGTAGACTATGGTATACTGGACCTAAGGCTTAATGATGATGTAGTTAAACTGTTCAATATGCTGTCAGATAACAGTACAATTTGGATAAGTAATGTATTGCATTATGTATCCATGTTAAACTATTATAATGAGGAACGGTATAAATTGATTGATAATATTGCAGAAGCAAAGAATATCAAAATTTTACCACATACAAGGATTTATTATGAAAGCTAGAATTACGTGCGATAAAGACCACGCACTGGGTAAGTTATACGAACAAGTATTTGATATAAGTTACTACAGTAGAAGTAATAGTTTTAACATAAATGACCAAAACAATGTTCAACAATTTTTAAAAGAAACTACAGACTTTGATCTAACCATTAATTTAACTAGGGGTCAACCATTTGGTCAAGTAAATCTATTAATGTCATTAGATAGATATTGTAACGAAAATAACATAAATCACAGAGTTTTGAGTATAGGAAGTTATGTTGGTACTGCACTAATGAATCACCTAGACGTTAGTTATGATATTGAAAAAATGTCATTAAAACTAGCACATAGAGAAATGGCGTACAAATATATGTTTTTTCATAGTAAATTGGATAGCTATTTAATTAACGTCAATTACTTAGAACACTTAAGTGAGGACATTGAACTGTATCACCCTCATATTAATACACTTAAATTACAAAAGGTATTAGACAATTCACTGTATATGCTTGAAAAAGAACATATCAAAGAAATGTACGTACAGTACAAGCAACCCGGTAACTTTAGAATCAATGATGGTTACGGCGTAGTATTACCCGGAGTTTATTAATGTCAGATAATAGAATTACAGATTTTAAAAACAAGTTGAAAAAAGCTACCGGTACAGATACTTTTTGTATATTGCCGTGGATTCATTTTGCTACCAGACCAAATGGAGATATGCGCTTGTGCTGTAGTGCTAACGCTAGTGGCGCCGGCGACAATCACACTGTGGGATTAGTTAAAAACGAAACAGGTGAACCAGCTAACTTTGGTCGTGAAACACCCATGAGTGCATGGAACAACGAATATATGCGTAGTGTTAGAAACACCATGCTTGCAGGAGAAATACCAAAAAGTTGTACTAAGTGCTTTGTAGAAGAAAACAACGGTGTAGCAAGTAAAAGGTTGTGGGAAACATATACCTGGATGAATGATGGCATAGACTTGGAAGAATTGATAGCCAATACAACTGACGGAGTTATCCCAGAAAAACTAACATATCTTGATCTAAGATTAGGACATACTTGTAACTTAAAGTGTGTTATGTGTAGTCCTCATGATAGTAGCAAGTGGGTGAAAGAGCACAGTGTAGTATTCTCAAAGTACAAAAGTCAAGAAATTGTCAATCAAATGACATGGGACCAAAAGGACTTTAATAACTATTGGCATGAAAATCCAACGTTTTGGGAAGAAATGTACAATCAAATTCCTAATCTTAAACAAGTATATTTTGCCGGTGGTGAGCCATTAATGATTAAGGAGCATAAAGTGTTTTTAGAAGAAATCATTCGTAGAGGATATGCTGATAAAATACTAGTTAGATACAACACCAATGGATTATTGTTAGACAATGATATCATTGATCTATGGAAAAATTTTAAGAAGGTTAAAGTTGGGTTCAGTTTAGACGGAACCGACGCTAGAAATCATTATATACGCTACCCCAGTGACTGGGAAAAAATTGAAAACAATCTAAGACTACTAGACAGCACTCCAGACAACATTGAGGGTAGCATTGCTACTGCTATTCAAATATTAAACATTAAACACTTGCCAGACTTTATTAAATGGAAAGTGAATAGTAAGTTTAAAAAGATAAATTCAGCGATATCGCCGGGAGGATACCAAATGGGCGGAGGATTAATTAACATGCACTTGTTGTACATCCCTACTTTCTTAAGCATACAACTACTTCCTCAGGCTGATAAAATTGAAATAACAGAAAAATTCAATGAACTTAAATCTTGGTTATATGAAAACTATAGACAAGATGATGATTACTGGATTGACAACCCGTATGGATGGAAACGCTGGGAAGGTATGCTAAATCATATGAACAGTGAGGATCATAGTCATCTATTATCCTCTTTTAAAGAGTATATGTCTAATTTAGATTCTTATAGAAAACTAGACAGCAAAACAGTTTTTCCTGAATTAGCTCATTTGTTGTAAACATGTCCGGATAAGTCATTGATTACATGTTCAACACCATTGTATTCAATGACTAGTGTATATCTACTATCAGGTTCAAAGTCTAGATACATATCGTTCATAATTGTTATGAACTGGCTATAGAACTCTCCCCTATGTACTACCTGATTGTTTTCTATTAATTTAAATTTTAATAATTTTGGGCCCATGTTCTATCAACCAATTGTTTAATCTTGTCTTCATCTACTATAATGTTATGTAGTTTTAAATAACCTAATATTATTCGCAAATCATCAAAATGCATGTCTAAGAATTCATTATATGGCATTAACCATTTTTTGATATCATACCAAAAATACCCCAATGAGTCATGGTTTCTATGAAACACTGTGAATCTACAACAAGGAGCTAATCCTTTACTATATTGCAATAATGATTTTACCACAGATATAATCTGATTAGTCTGCTCAATATAGTCTAATATATAATCAGTATCTACTTTACCCTCAAGTATATCGGTTAAATAGTCCTGACCCAACTCATTGTTTGGTCGCTTAACTACTGTATATAATAGCTTACTCTGTGTTATATTTTTATGTGATCCAAACTCAATAAATTTGTATTCTAGTGGAATATCTATTCTAACGTTAACTTTACTACATGCATCTACTAATCGTTGATGCATTATAAAGTCATGATTTTCAAATTGATCCGTGAGTTTATATATAACTCCGTTAAACCCTATAAAATGACTAGAGCCGTTACGTTTAAGAAATATACCATCAGGTGTATGCTCCCACATATACTTACCCTCACGGCTGTCCCTTACTACATTATTATGGAATACATTAGCATGTTCAATTGACCATGATAGTATTTTTTCTTTTAGTATATCCAGCATTATTCAAACGTATCTTTAAACTTATTATAAATATATTCCGCTGCCAGTTTATGCGACTTGGGTCCGGGGTGATTGCAATGTGTTAAGTCCACATGCTGTATTTCTGAAAGTAAATCAAAATCCATTTTAACACTATCAGCCCAATCATATTGTGTTTTAAGATCAAATGTCTCTTGCAATTCTTCAAACCAAAATTGAATATACTTTAAGTTTTTACTTTTTAAGTATGTGTTAATATGGTGCATGTGCATAAAACTTTTAATAGCTAAATCATGTTCGTCACTAAAGTATTCTAGCCATGCTCTGTTAATATCAACTTTAGAATCGATCCATGCACCAAAGTTTGTTACATTGTGTTCACTAGTAGCTAACATTTCACGACAAGTATAAGTCCATCCTATAAGTACAATGTCATCGGGTTCAAACTCAAAATTTAACATCTCATATGCAATTCTAGTGTTACTACTGCCCGGGATTGCTTTAGTAATAGTCTCTTTATTTGTTAGTTTACCTAAATGGTACCCGTAGTTTTCTGTTGCCGGATTATCTAGTCCGGTACCATAGCTATTACTGTCACCAAATATTATTATTCTACTCATATTAATTCCTTTGTCAATGGTATATCTGCCGCACAGGTGCAGTGATTTCTATCACAAGTAACAGGACTAGTGGGTACAACGAACGAGCTGTTATATATATTTCCTAATGTTCCACCAACTCTACATGTAGCCCGATGTACATCACCGTCCCAGTTAATCATTAAACTTTCTAACCCGGCATTGCAATGCCAACTCTTGTATTGATTTAAATGCTTTTTAATCACATCATTGGCGTGCATCATTAGTTCACGATCCTTGTATATCAATACAGTATTAGGTTCTACTGTACTACTCTTACTCAGTATCCAATCTAAGTCGTTCTGGTCATACTTCATATCATCAAACAAATCGTGGTCACCCTCAGTCCAACGTATTCTACGTATACCGTGGTTAATAGTACGATGCTCTAATAAGCCCGCTGCCGTCTTTACTTCTCGCATATGATTATGATGAGCCATAACGTTAACTAATACGTGAGTGTGCATAACAGTTTCATGCACAGCTTTGATAGTGTATAGTACATTTAACCAATCGTACTCAAAGTGTAGTGAGAATACCCATTGGTCTACTTGCTGAGATGTATACCAACTATCTTTTCTAGTTCCATTAGTAGTAATACTAAGCCAAAATCCTTTGCTCTTAATATATGCTATGAGTTCTTCTATACGGGGATGTACGCACGGTTCACCACCAGTTAAACTTAAGCGAATGGGTTTTTCTAAGTCACATAATCTATCTACAGTTGCCTTAAGTATTTCAATATCGGTGTGTGGACTACTATTATCATGTATAACCGACGGGCAATAACTGCAATCATAGTTACAGCGTTTCCCTATATTCCATTCAATCTTAATACTATCCTGATGATTCCAGCGGCTTTTAACTTTATACATAGGGTTTAAATTCTGGAATTACTGTTAATAAACTTTGTTCACGCCCGCTGTCTAGTGCATAGTTAAAGGATACAAAATCTTGCCATAAGTTATATTGGTCTTTTGCTCTTAGATAATTAATATTATCTTGTATTTGTTGATGCGTAATCTTACCAATTAATTGATTATTTTTAACCATGTCCCATGAATCAATACGTAATTTGACTTCTTCTAATCGACTGATAGCCAATTCTTTTAATGGTTTGGGTAATACTTGTGCTGATAATAAATTAGGATAGCTAACACGATGGCTATAGAATATGATACCCATCTTGTTAATAAAGTAATCTACACACTCTGCTGTTTGTAATATGTTACAGGCTTGAGCAGTAAATGCACCAACTACCCTACTAACATTTTTTATCTTTTTAATCTCTTGTATATTTCGTTCAACCTCATTGAAATCACTATTAGTACGAATGTAATTATAAACATCATGTATGCCGTCCATACTTATGTTAACTGCTATACTCCTAAAATGCGGCCAGTAATCATGTATAGTTCTTCCCTTAGTAATACCCAATGTTGTACCATTTGTTGCATACTTCAACTCAATGTTTTTACCGTACGGCTTTAACATATCTAGTATCTTATAATGCTGAGGATCCATTAATGGTTCGCCCCCTGCAAACTCTACTCTACGAAAGTGTGGCAATAACTTTTCAAAACTATTCCACCAATTGTCACTGTCGTCAAATGGACCAATATATTGTCCGGGTTTTTTAACTAAACTATCTACAGTGGGTACAAGATAGTTGTTTTCTTTTATATAAAAGGGTTTGATAACGTCCCAGTCTTGCCAGCTTGTACTGTCTAATGGGTTGCACATTCTACATTTAAGATTACACAGATTGTTTAGTTTAATCTCCATAGTGGGAAACTCAAATGGCATTACTTCTTGTAATACTGTATCTGGGTATAAATTGATACGTGCTTCGGGAATCACCCCATTTATATGTCGTTGACGTAAACTTTCAACACCCTGATCTTCTAGTTCAAAACATGGCTTACATACGTCCGGCCTTTCACTGTTCAAAATTTGATGCCTAACCTTCTGCATTTCAGTATTATTCCATGCTGACTCTAAACTTTCATTTTGAATCCATCCTATAGGTAAACTGCGACAGCAAATCTTTATTGCGCCATCTTCTCTTGTAGCCAACCCGGTAAAAGGGTGCATACAGAATGTTTTACTTTGATTGTTCAATTGACCATGCCCTTTCCTTACACCAAAAGCATGTATTACATACTGGTACATACTGTCCGGGTGTATATGTTTTATAATTTAAATCTCTAAACTCGCCCTCACAACTTCTAGTTAGTTCAAACAATTCTAAAATACCTAAAGATTTATAACAGTTATAGATTTCACCCTTGTCAATAAATCTAAAGGGATGATGTGCTTCAAAGCCCATATGCATCATTAGTTCTAAGTGTTTATTGTTATCTGTTGGGTCAATATCTCTTGTGGGCATACCCTTAAAATCTACGTTTTTTGGATTGCGAGTTACCCCGTTGTAGTAAGATTCTACTTTGTTTTGAAAGCACACGTACTCTGCCCATGCTCTTAATTCTAGGGTATCACCTGACACTAATTTACCATACTCGTCAGTGATAGTTCTACCCTTATCACTCCATTCGAATTCAGGTGGAACAAAATTAGTATGAACTTTAAAATTAATATGAGGGAACGAATTTTGTATATAATTAAAAACTTTTTTAAAATCTTCTTGCTGCCATGGTTTAGATTTCCAGCAACGTACATTGTTGATTATATGTACTTTGGCATTAGATATTTTTGAACATACTAAGTATGCTAGTAATGCACTATCCGCACCACCACTGACTGCTATTGCAATATTTTCATGTAATGGGTTTACTGGGATTTCTAGCATCAAAATATTTATTATAAATATTGTCTATGATAGAAAAAACAAACTTTCAATTTCCCAAATCTGTTATTCTAGATGTTATGACAAAAGTAACCGATGAGGATGTTGTCGTATTAAATAATCCAACTGGTGATTTCTTTTACGATCCATGGCAGATTAAAGAAGAATATAAAAATACTGTATTTGAGAAGTTGCTATCTGTACTACCCGATATTGGTCAAGCTAGATTGATTAGATTAGTAAGTGGAGATACTTATTTTGCTCATGCAGATATAGATGATAGATATCACATGAGTATACAGGGAAACTATAGTTATATCATTGATCTTGATAATGATATAATGCACTCTGTTCCCATCGATGGTTGCTGGTATATTATGGACGCCGGATTACTTCATGTAGCTTCTAACTTTGGGGAAATTTATCGTTATCAATTGGTAGTAAGAAGATTACTAACACGTTCTACTAGTAACAATTTGATTCAAGTTTCAGTAGAACCAAAGATTGTACATGACAAGTTACGATATCATTTTGATGCCACTTTAAGTGGTTGGTTAAACAGAATTAACAAACAAGGATTAATAGATAATTTTAAAACAACAAAAATGGGGTGCAAAATGCTTTTGGATAGTTCGTTGGTAGAAGAGTTAAAAAATAAAATACATCATGATTTTGAAGTGTTAATGAACTGAGCATTTAGTTTATCAAATTTACCACATTGCTTGGAGCATTCAAGCAAAGGTTCTTTATCCCATGTTTGTTCAATCAAGTTAAAGTAATTAGAATTAAACATGTCTTCCAGTGACTGTGAGTTGAGATTTGGAAGCATATCTATTTTATCCATATAATCAATTCTAGTATCTTGTTTGTGTAACACATGGTCAAAACTTAACCAGCAACACGGGCTTACGTTACCGCTAGCGGCCACATAAATTTGTTTGTATTTTTTAACTTTGCAATCAATAACAGGAGCACAATCACTTATGTTATCTTGTACTAGTTTTGTAAATTTTTTACTGAACGCAGTCGGGTACAATATATTGATAGTCTTACCCATATCATTCAACACATGGAATTTTTCGTTTTGAAACCTAGTAGTATGTTTCATTGTAAACAATTCAAATCCTAATTCTTTGCTTAACTGTTCACATGTTTCAATCTGGTGTTCGTTATGTTGAAACACTAGCATATTCCAATGTGCTTTTCCACCGTTACTAATATAGGCTTTTGCATTCTCTATGATTTTGTGCCAATCAGTATCGATTCTATACAAACGATGGGTATCACTTAAGCCGTCAATACCAAAAACTACCCTATCACAAACCTTTGCCAAATCAATCCACCACGATGTAGTTCTAGCACTACCGTTCGTATGCATTGATGTAAATAATGAAGGGTTTACTTTTTTAATATACTTAAAAATTTCTAAACAATCTTTAGCTATAATGGGATCACCTAAGTTACCGCACATGAATAAGCTATTAAGTTGTTTTAAAAAGTCAACTGTAAACCATTCTTTGAATTGAATAAGTGATATTTCTTCAAGTTGAATCAACGGATTCATCATTCCGCCATTAATTCGTCTAGGGCACATTGGACATTTAGCTTGACACTTGCTTGTAAGTTCTAAATGTACATCACGTATATCATTAAAATTGTACATTACTTGTTGTCTCCTATAATCATATACCTTGTGTATAGTGGAAGTTCTAGTTGCCCTTGCCAAAGTATATTGATGTTTGACTGTTCTTTGAAATGTTCTAGGCTAGAAGCAGTTCTAACATGTTCTTCTATGTTATAGTTGTTGCTTTGTAACACCAATAAACTATTATGAGGTAGGCCGCTTAACCATAAATCGTACTGATCTTGTGTAATATGTCCACAACTTGTGTTAATGATTACATCACTATCAGAACGAACTGTACACATGTCTCCTGTTACTGCTTTAAATCTACCTTGAATTTCCTCACCCTTGTTCATCATCACTGCAATAGGTTCGCACGTGTGATCAATATCAATACTACGTATAGTTGATATGTTTAACTTGCTTTGAAACAGCATACTAGCTAATACTCCTACCCAGCCACCGTGAATGTCTATTGATATTTTTGTTTTGTTGATATATGGTCGAACGACAAAATCTAAGTTATCTATTAGCCATTCTTTACTTTTAAGTTGCCCACTCCAAAATGCGTCCAAAGTTCGCATGGGGTTCTCACTATTCCTAATAGCTTGCATCCAGTAATGTAGATGTTTTGTGTCTATGTTCATATAATTGAAGCCTCAATCAAACATTGTTTAATATCTTTTGCTATTCTTTGTTGTGTTAAAGGACCGGGATGATTATTATCCAGTGCTCTATCTATGAATTTTTGCACAGAGATATCTTTAAATGGTATATTGCAGTACTTGGGTTTGTACTCTCTCAGTGAAGGATAATTAATAAAAAAATTATAATGAGGAATAGTTAAACTATTCAAATATAAATTAGCATGGTGTATGTGAAGCCAGGATCTCATTTTTAAATCAGTATCATTATGTGTGAGCATCCAATATTTTGCTAATTCGTCCTCTATCCAATTACCAATATGTATTACGCTATTACTGGTATCTTTTTTTCTGTTGAATAGTTCTCTTAAGGGAATATATTTTTTATCAAATATCATATCTCTCTGAGGTACGCTCCACATTATAATGCACAGAGAGTTTTCCTCAAAATTGGTATTGAGAATTTTATGTAATATTCCAAGATTACTCAATCCCGGTTGGCTACGATTGTCTATCTTGTATCCTAACTCTTCCCCTAGCACAGCCGGCCAAGCAAATTTACTAGAATCCGGTCCGGGCATGTTATTTGCAAAAATACAATCTTCTAATCCGTGCCCGTATGTATATGAATCTCCAAATGCAAACAATGTTCTCATATCTTTTCTTTTGGTATTTTGCTATCAGCACTACTAACGCATGATTTTGTAGTACAGATCACTGGCTTGTTAAACATAGTAAATCCTTTACTCAATGAACCTAATGGTAAATCACTACAACTATAACTTCGCTTGACTTCATTTTCTCTAATTACAATACCTTGATACCCACTGTTGCACATCCATCCCTCGAACTTGTTAAACCCAAATGCATTGAATCGTTCTGCTTGATCTAAGTACCAAACTTTTTGTTTATTATCTATCAGTTTAACTTGTAACAATTCTTGTTCATGCACATGTTGTGGGAACCCTGTACGCATCAATTGTATCATATCTTCAGTGTACCCGTCAACTACTTTACTAGCGGTTGGGTCACTTTGTGGTTTTAATGTAACATTGATACCTCTGTCTGCAAACCTTTTGCATCTGTCATACAATTGTTGAAACTGTTCAGGTACCATAACTTGATTCACCGTGACAAATACATTGTTACTCATTAAGAATAATATCTTATCACCAAATTCGGATTCATCTGCATATTCATGGTGAAAGCTAGCAGTAATACTACGCCTAGGACTATCTTTGGTACAGTCTAAATACCGTTGCCACCAGCTAATACTTGGGCTTAAGTTAGTAGTCATATGAATGCTACTGTCACTAACCATATCTAGCAATGTTAATAAGTTCTTGTATGCTGTTGGTTCTCCGCCACTGAAAGACCAATGAAATTTATTAAAACCGTTTTTATTTGCTTGTTGTTTTATGCTAGTAATCGAATCAATATAAGTTTGTAATGGTTGATGATCGGGTTTATCTGTATTAGCATACGGCCAACAATAGCTACAACTATAATTACAAAAGCGTCCTAAGATCCAACTGACGGAGAATACACCCTCGTCTAGCATAGTCTTCTGTCCAAATTTTATTATATTCCCCCACGGGATATCATTGAAATTGTTTATCATATATTCTTCTTAACCAACTATAATCGTTGATCAATTTCAAATCAACTTTGTTTTCTTTGTTTTTCTCACCATAATGTTTGCCCATTAATGCACCGTTAATTGTTTCTTTTCCAAACAATTCATCTTCACCTACGGTGCACCATGTCATTAAACGTTCCATCGTTTCTTCAGAATTTTGACGATGAATGATTTGGCTACTTAATTTAACACATTCACGGAATGCGGTACGCCATGCACTAAACCCATCTGTGTTGAATTTATGTACATTGCTTACGATATTCACCGGGGAATACAAGGTGCTGATACTAGTGGTCATATCAATGTTATGTATATCCATATGTAGTGTAGCTATTCTAGGTAACAACTTAACGCCACCGTGCCCGTATACTAGTTTATTGATAGGGTTGATAGCACGATAAACTCTTACAGTGGGTTGTTCATAGAAATTAGTATCATGTGTGAAGTCAAAATCATCTACTACATCTGCGTCCCCGTCGACTACCCAGAAGTAATCAGTAGTACACAATTTGGCGGCAGCAATATGTGCTTGATGTATACCTACAATATTAGTTAATTCTTTGACTTTTGGAAACCTACTCTTGATTTTTTCTAAGTTTTCTTTTGCACCTGTTTCATTATTATGAATGAATACAATATCATATGCCGGTTTAGTTTTATTAATCATAAAGTACTCAGGACTACGAATAGGATTTGAAATATTGTTTTTATATTCAATACTTTTCTCTGCACTGTAGACATCTGATATTCTATGGTCATTCAATTTTTCTTTTAACAACATTCCAAGACGATTAGCGTGTGTAAGCAAGTCAGTATTAGAA
>Ga0114978_10001205_pt1 | contig 21824 bp, 19 predicted proteins | sample S_140212_EF_Meta_FD_87027 | JGI IMG/M metagenome (GOLD analysis project Ga0114978, IMG submission 87027) | Freshwater microbial communities from Lake Simoncouche, Canada to study carbon cycling - S_140212_EF_MetaG | ecosystem: Environmental > Aquatic > Freshwater > Lake | place: Lake...
ACCGATGGCCTTTTGCATCAACGCGCGAATGACAACGCTCCGCGCATGAACTCGTTCTCACCAAGTCCACGCGCGGAGCGTTGATATGCGTTGCGGGAAATCGACTTGCGTGCGCGCTTAGTACGCGAGGCAGTCGTGGATCGCGCGAGAAACCCGGACCGCATCGGGCAGATAGTCAAGCTCGAGCTTGTAGTACGGCATCGTGGTGTCGAAACCGGCGACACGCTGCACGGGCGCCTCAAGCTGCAAGAAGCAGCGCTCCATGATGCGCGCGGCAATTTCGCTGCCAAAGCCGCAAGTGAGCGGGGCCTCGTGAACGACAACGCAACGGCCCGTCTTGGAAACGCTCTCCGCGACCGCATCCATGTCGAAGGGATAAATGGTGCGGAGATCGATGAGTTCGATCGAGCAACCATCGCGCTCGCTCATCTTCTCGATCGCCTGCATGCACTGCACCACGCTCGCGCCCCAGCTCACGATGGTGAGGTCGGTGCCTTCGCAGACGGTGCGAGCCTTGCCGATCGGCAGGGTGTACTCGTCCTCGGGGACTTCCTCGCGGATCGCGCGGTAGATGCGCTTGGGCTCGAAGAACAGCACGGGATCAGGATCGCGCAGCGCGGAAACCAGCAGACCCTTCGCGTCGTACGGCGAACTGGGCATCACGACCTTGAGTCCCGGCGTGTGCGCGTAGATCGCTTCGGGCGAATCGCTGTGCAGTTCGGGAGCGTGAATGCCGCCACCGACGGGAATGCGAATCGTCATCGGCACGGTGAACGCGCCGCGGGTGCGAGTGCGCATGCGCGCGGCGTGCGAGCAGATCTGGTCATAGGCCGGCCCGAGGAATCCCTCGAACTGAATCTCGGGAACCGGATGCAGGCCGCCCATCGCCATGCCGATCGAGAGGCCGATGATGCCCGACTCCGCGAGCGGCGTGTCGAACACGCGGTTGCCGCCGAATCGCTTCTGCAGACCCTCGGTCACACGGAAGACGCCGCCATTGACGCCGATGTCCTCGCCAAGAAGCACGATGTCGTGATTCTTCTCCATCTCTTGGATGAGCGCGAGGTTGATGGCCTGAACAAGATTGAGGTTTGCCATGGTCGTATCTCGTCGAGTTCGTTCAGTGCTGGGCAGCGGCGGCAGTGGCTTCGGCGGAGAGTTGCGCGGCGCGCGCCTGCGCTTCGGGCGGAAGTTGCGATGGGTCCTGACCGAGCGAGTGGGTGTGCATGGTGTCGCGCTGAATCAGAAGATCCTGCGGAGTTTCGGCGTACATCGAGTTGAAGAAATCTCCGCGCGTCGGTGCGGCAATACCTTCGGCGCGCACCACTGCTTCTGCGTTCTCGTGCTCGACCTGCTCCTGAAGCGCCGCTTCCTTGCCATCGTCCCACAGCTTGCGCGCAACCATGTAGTTGCGCAGGCGGATGATCGGATCGCGCGCCTTCCACGCGTCCACTTCCTCCTGATCGCGATAGCGCTTGGCGTCATCGGCGGTGGTGTGATCGCCAAGGCGATAGGTAACCATCTCAACGAAACACGGAGTTCCCGTCTTGCGGGCGTGCTCGATTGCGCGCTGCATGGTGTAGACGGTGGCGAAGATGTCATTGCCATCACACTGCATGCACGGCATGCCGTACGAAAGTCCGCGTTGAGCGAAAGTCAGTCCGGCGCTGTTGATCTTGCTCGGGGTTGAGATCGCCCAGAAGTTGTTCTGGCAGACGAAGACCACGGGAATATGCAGGCTCGCCGCGAAATTGCAGGCCTCGTGGAAGTCACCTTCGCTTGAGGCGCCGTCGCCGAAGAAAGTGCAGGCAATGCGATCCTCGCCGCGATACTTGGCCGCGAGCGTGAGGCCCGCCGCGTGCAGCATCTGCGTTCCAAGCGGAACATAGATCGGCGTCACCCAGTGCGGCTTGGGCATCGCATTGCCGCGCTCGTCGCCCATCCAGTGAAGGAGAATCGCTTCCTTGGGAACGCCGCGCCAGAACAGGCCGCAGTTCTCGCGATAGCAGGTGACCATCCAGTCATCCTTGCGCAGCGCATACGCGGCGCCGAGACTGGTTGCCTCCTGGCCCATGTTCTGCGGATAGGTTCCCATTCGGCCAGAACGCTGAAGACGAAATGCAACATCGTCGAGCTGACGGCAGGAAACCATTGCGGCGTAAAGCTTGACGATGTCAGCGTCGGGAATGATGCACTTGCTGCCCACACCCCCAAGCTTCTCGTCGAAGTTGCCCTTCGCATCGAGAATCGAGATGTGTTCAATCTTGGCTTCGTAGGCGATGGTGATTGGCATATTGCGCTCTCTTGCTGCCTTGTCCACGGTTCAGTCCGCGGTTCTGCGGAGGTGGTCGGGAAGTGTAGCAACGGATGCGCGCTATCCCTGACGAAGATGGACCGAGCCTGCCTGAGCGAAGGCTGACTCGAGGTCCGAGATCAGGTCACGCGGGTCCTCGAGACCGATCTGGAAACGAAGCAGCGCGCCCTCGTCGGTCCAAGGAGTGGCGACGCGTGATCCGCGCACATCGCTCGCTACGACGAGGCTTTCGAAGCCACCCCATGACCAGCCCATGCCGAAATAGCGCAGTGACTCGAGAAATTCTTTGAGTTGCTCGCGACCACGCGAGCTCGGCTTGAGCACGCAACCGAAGAGGCCCGTTGCACCCGAAAAGTCGCGCTTCCATATCGAATGGTCGGGATGCGACGCCAGCGCCGGATGCAGCACGCGCGCGACCTCGGGCCGCGACTCAAGCCAGCGCGCAACCTCGAGTGCGCTTGCTTGATGACGCGCGAGTCGCACCTCCAACGAGCGCAGACCGCGCAAGCATGTCGAGCAGTCGTCGGGGTGCGCGTAGTGGCCGTGGGCTTCGGCGGTTTGCTTCACGCGCTTCCAGTGCGATTCGTCGCGCGCGACGATGGCGCCGAGAAGAATGTCGCTATTGCCCGACTGGTACTTGGTCAATGCGTGCACCACGATGTCGACGCCGTGTTCGATCGGACAAAAGTACAGCGGCGTTGCCCAACTGTTGTCGATGATCGTGGTGACGCCACGCGCACGCGCCGCCGCCGCAATCGCTGGAACATCTTGAATCTCAAAGGTCAGCGATCCCGGAGACTCCATAAAAATCACACGAGTGTTGGGTCGGATGAGCTTGTCGATCGCACCGCCGATGCGCGGGTCGTAAAAAGTTGTTTCGATGCCCATGCGCGGCAAGATCGCGTTGCAAAGAGTGCGCGTCGGGCCGTAGCACGAGTCGGTCATGAGCAGATGGTCGCCTGCGCAGAGCATCGCCAGCAGCGGAACTGAAACCGCGGCGAGTCCACTCTCGACGACGACCGCGCCCACGCCGCCGTCCAGTTGCGCAAGCATCGCCTCGAGTTCGCGCGAGTTTGGATTGGCCATCAGGCCGTAGACATAAGAGCCAGTGCGCGTGTCGACACGCACGGCGGCCTCAAGCGCATCGAGTGTCGGAAAAAGCACGGTCGAACCACGGTGGATTGGTGTGTTCACGAATCCGTGCTGCGCGCGAGGATTCCGTGCGTTGTGCACAAGCCGAGTACCGATGCTCTTGTTCGAACGAGTGTTGCATTCATCCATGTCTGTAATCCGAGCTTCTGAAACAAGTACATCGCCAAAAGAAGCGGCCGCAAATGCGACCGCTCAAAACACCTCTGCGACTGCGCGATTTACGGCTTGATGATCTTTGTAAGCGTGATGTTCTTGAATTCGATGTAGGCGCCTTCGCTCTGCAGCGCGATGCGGCCCTTGGTCACCTCGACGCTGGTGGCGATGTTCTGCACCAGTCCGTTGACCCAAAGTTCAATCGTACCTTCGTTGACGACGATGCGGTAGTGATTCCACTCGCCCAGCGGCTTCTCATTGGTTTCATGCAGTTTTACTGTGTGACGACCGTCGGTGCGCTTGGCATCGACTGTGGCCTTCACCTCGTCGATGTTCCAGAAATCGCCAGCGCTGCGTGATTCAAGTTGCGCCTCCATCGACTTCGGCCACACCTTGTCGTCGCCAACCACGCGCAGTAGAACGCCGGAATTTCCCGGGCCCTTGGCGGGGTCAAAGCGCCAGTCGAGCTCGATGACGAAATTGTCGTAGAGCTCGATGGTTTCGATGTATCCGATCGGCCGACCCGAGCATTGCAGCACGCCGTCCTTCACGGACCACACCGACAGTGGGTCCTTGGAATCCTTGATGAGGTCGGGCACAAAGCCCTTCCATCCCGCAGTGTCTTTGCCGTTGAAGAGGGCGATTTTCTCGCCGACTTTGAGTGGCGTACCGTCCTTCATGAACTGGCCAGTCACCGCGCCGAGCTGCCCACTCGGAGGCGAGATCTTCGGCAAATCGCCGGCGGGTGTGGCCTGCAGTGCGGCGAGAAATGGAACGGTGGCGAGGACGATGAGTGCGAGAAATTTCGAAGTGCGCATGGATGTCTCCTCGCGCACTGTAGCGGCTGATTCGAGGTGATCAGGTCACGGTTTGAATGCGTCGGCGGCCGTCGAGTTTCCCGCGCTGCGAAGTTCACGCCATGCACTGGCGACCTGCGCGCGCATGGCGCGATCGAGTCGTCGGCGCCCTTCCTTCATCACGGTCAGAATGGCGTTGCCCGCTTCGATGCGACCGAGGTCGCCGTCGTCCATGTTGCCCGCGGCGATCGCCGCCTCCGAGCTGGTGCGCAAAAGTTCAGCGGCACTCGGTTCAATTGGAATCAGCGCGGTCAACGCGCGATCGCGCATTTCGGTCGATTGCGTTCGCGCCAACTCATCCTCGAGTCGGCGACCTGCGTCGGTGTTGCCGAGATTCTGCTGGATGAGCGCCAGGGCGATGTACTGCGCGTCGAAGATTCGGTTCTCGCCTGCGAGGCGCTCGACGAGCGTGATCACTTCGACATAGCTGCGGCGAGCGGCGCTGGCGCAAGCGGAAAGTCCCGCAAGTCGCGCGGCCTGCATGGCGACCAGCCTATCGCGGGCAATGCCACTCTGACCTGCGAACTGCTCGAGAACACGGTCAAACGCCGTGTTTGCCAACTGAACATCGCGCCAGGCGGCGAGACGGCCAGCGAGGAGTGCGTCAGCGGACTCCGCCAAGACTGCACGCAATTGCGCGCGGTGCGAACTCGGCAGCGGAGGAACGCCCGGCTGCCTCTCGCCGAAAGCCTCGCAGGCAACCGAGCCGTTTGGCCAGGGAATGCGGGTCAGCGTGTCGAATCGGGCGGTGATCTTTGCAAACGGCAGCGTCTGCTCAAGCCGGGCGAAACGGGCGAGTGCGATGGTGGACGCAGGGATGCGCTCGATGCCGAACGCAGTCTGCAGTTCCGAAAGCACGCGTTCATCTTCAATGAGCGACATGTCGGCGATGCCGGCGATGCGCGCCTCTTTCGCCATGATTTGCTCGTAAGAATGTTCTGCCTGCGCGTAACGGCGCGCTGAATCAACCTGAATCGACTCGACGATGGCAAGCTCGTCGTCACCCTTTGCACCGGCAACCGCTGCGAGAAAGCTCGCCTCGATCGGATGGGGCTCGGCCGTTGCGCCACTACGGAGCCCCGCGTTTGGAAGCGGACGCCAGAAGGGTCGACCACCAAGGCCTTCGAGTTCTTGCATCTCAGCGGCGCCGACAAAGCGGCCGAGCAGTGCGTCGGACGCAGAGTTCACGATTTCATGCACCGGCGTATTCGCGCGCGGCCCCGCCACGTCGGGATGTGCGTTTACATCGACATATCCGCCCGCAAGCGCGCGAATGAGATCAGCGCGATCGACGCCGAGGATGGCCTCGATTTCCTTGAAGAGCTCCTCGTCGGCCTGCGTGCGCGCCTCGCGTGGATTTTCGTAGGCGGCCTTGCTGCGAAGCTTGGCATCGGCGGCGGTGTAGGCGGCGGCGAGTCGAGTGCGCTCATCAACGGTCAGGCGCGAGGCGTGCTCGATGATGATGCGAAATTCATACGAAAGTGCTGTTGTTCCGCTGAGTTCGTAGGCCTGCACGATGTTGGCGAGCATGGCGTCAGCACGCTCTTCACCAGCCACCGCAACCAAACCAGCACGCGCATTGAGCACCGCGTCGCGGACGGCGGTGACTTCGGTCAACGGCGGAGCTTCATAGAAATCGCTCGGCGGTCGCTCGGTCACCGCGCCCGCAATGCGAATGCCCAACTCGCGCGCAACCCGCCGCGCATCAGGAGCGAGCGGACCGCGCATTGCGGCGATCTCAAGCAACTGGCGACGAACGAGAATGTGTCGCGACGAAGTATCGCGCGTGCGCAGAATCGCGTCGGTGGTTGCGCGAAACGCATCGATGCAGCCGGCGCGCTCAGGTCCGAGCGTGTTGGTGAGCCCTTCCCAAAGCTTGTCCTCGTCACGGCCATCGCCGTTCCATTGCTTGACATACCCAGCGTAAACGCGCTCCACCGCTGGCCACTCCGCGTCGGTGACCGCAAGGCAAGCGTCACTCCAAGCGATCACCTCGGCGAAACTCACATACGGCCGATCGTCGGAGAGCGAGATGTCGAACCACCCGAGATCGGCGTCTGCAGCCCGCGCTGCAAAGAGTGGCGCGCCGAGCACGAAAGCGTGAGCGGCGGCGAGGGCAATGGTGGAAACCACGGATTGAATGAAGGCTCGGTGAATCATCGGAATCTCTATCGGAGAGAAGTCGGTGGTTCCTTGGCGATCTGCGCGGCGTTGCGAAATGGACCGTGAAGGTGCGACGAGTCTGTGGTTATCTAGACCCGTGGCGGCGCGGGAGAGAAGTTGGGCGCTGTGAGCGGACGGGGCGGAGCACGGCGGCATGTCGATGCGTCGGCGAGATCACAGGTTTCGGCGCGCACGATCTACCATCCGCTCCATTATGCGACTCCGAATGCTCCTGTTCCCCATCCTGGCATTTCTCGTCATGGCGTTGCTCGCGCCCGTCGCCTACGCCGGCGATCTTTTGATGTGGTACGCGCAACCCGCTGAAAAATGGACGCAAGCGCTGCCGATCGGCAATGGTCGTCTTGGTGGCATGGTGTTCGGCGACCAGTTCGGAACGATCCAGGTGAACGAGGACACGGTGTGGGCCGGCTCGGTCGTCGATCGCAACCGCACGCCCGCACCGGGCTCGCTTGCACGCGCGCGTGAGCTCTGGTTCAAGGGCGATGTCGTCGGCGCGCAACGCATCATGCAGGATGAGTTCATGACGCCTGAGGTCACGCGCAGCTACCAACCGCTCTGCACGGTGGGCACGCGTTGGAGCGAAACCTTCGCGAAGATCGAGGATTTCCGCCGTTCGCTCGATCTCGCAACGGGGGTTGCGGAGACGACCTTCACTGCGGACGGCGCAAAGTACCGATGCCGCATGTTCGCCAGCGACGCGGACCAGGTGATCGTCGTGCGCTGGGAGGCGCTTGGTGACAAGCCGCTTCTTGCTGCGATCGCGCGTGGGCGTGACGAGGTCGTCGATGGTGAGAACGGCGTTTCCGACGAGAATGGAATCGAGTTCCACACGCAGACTGGCGTCGCGGTCAACGGCGAGTACCGCGGCGTGCGCTACGCGTCGGCGGTCGGACTCAAGGTCGATGCAGCGATCGGCGAGCCGGTCGAGATCGCGGCGAAAACCGCGGATTCTGCGGGTAAATCCACAGTCCATTCCACCGGCAAGGTCGAGTCAATCGACCGCGCCGCAACGCGCACCCGCGCCTACACCGTGGTCATCGCTGGCGGCACGGACTTCCTCGCACACATCAACCCTGCTGTTCGCGTGATGGATCCGAAGGTCTTCGCGATGAACACCGCGCGCGCCGCCATCGCGCGTCCGTTCGACGAGCTGCTCGCGCGACATGTTGCGTCGCACGCTGCGTTGATGTCGCGCGTGTCGCTCGACATCGGCACGAACGCGCAGGCCGCGAAGGCGACCGATGTGCGCCTCGCCGAGTTCAAAGCGGGCGCCGAAGATCCTGCGCTGCTCGCGCTCTACTTTCAGTTCGGCCGCTACCTGCTCGCGTCATGTTCGCGCCCTGGCGATATGCCGTCGAACCTGCAAGGACTGTGGAACGAGCACCTCGCCGCGCCGTGGAGCGCCGATTACCACATCAACATCAACATCCAGATGAACTACTGGCACGCCGAGAACGCGAACCTCGCCGAGTGCCACGAGCCGCTCTTTGACTTCGCCGAGCGCTTGGCCAAAAATGGCCGTGTTTCTGCGGAAAAACTCTACAGCATGAAGGGCTTCGTTGCGCATCACACCAGCGACGCGTGGGCGTTCACTGAGCCGATCGGCGACACGGTGTGGGGCATGTGGCCTCACGGCGGCGGCTGGCTCACCCGACATTTCTGGGAGCACTACGCGCACTCGGGCGACGAGGCGTTCCTGCGCGAACGCGCGTGGCCGATGCTGCGTGGCGCAACGGAGTTCTACCTCGACTACCTCGTCGAGGATCCTGTGACGCACAAGCTGGTGTCGGGCCCGAGCTCGTCGCCGGAGAACACCTTCATCACCGCCGACGGGCAACACGCGAACATCGGCATGGGCAACTCGATGGACCAGGAGATCGTGTGGGATGTGTTCACGAACCTGATCAACGCGGCAACAGTGTTGGGCAAGGGCGATGACGCGATCGTGGTCGCCGCACGAACGGCGCGCGAAAGGCTTGCGATTCCTGCAGTCGCCGCCGACGGACGCCTGATGGAGTGGGCGCGGCCGTTCGGTGAGGCTGAGCCTGGGCACCGTCACATCTCGCATCTTTTTGGGCTTTATCCCGGCGCGCAGTTCGACTGCGATGCAACGCCTGATCTTCTTGCCGCTGCGCGAAAAACACTTGATTTCCGCCTCGCAAACGGTGGCGGACACACGGGCTGGAGCCGCGCGTGGCTGATCAATTTCTTCGCGCGCTTGGGCGACGGCAAGGCGGTCGAGGACAATCTGCGCGCGCTGCTGTCGAAGTCGACGCTGCCCAATTTGTTCGACGATCACCCACCGTTCCAGATCGACGGAAACTTCGGTGGCGCGGCTGGCATCGTCGAGGCACTCGTGCAGTCGCATGTTGCTGAGCAGGACGCGTTCGCGCCTGGAAAGATGCCGCGCTACATCGTCGATGTGCTGCCCGCGCTGGCGCCATCGTGGACGACGGGCGAAGTGCGCGGACTTCGCGCGCGCGGCGGCGTGACGGTCACGAAACTCGCGTGGAATCCGAGCACGATCCGCGTCGAGCTCAGCGCGCCCGGTCGAACTTCGATCCGCGTGCGTCCACCGCTCGGCTGGACGATCCAGAGCACGAAGCCCGACCCGCAAGGCACATTCACGCTGCACGCGCCGAAATTCGCCGTCGACTTCGTGCGACTGCCTGATTGAGCTTGAGGCAATAAGCACCAAAGGGAGCCGCTGCAGCGGCGACCGCAAAAACCACCCTTGCTCGCCCTTTCAGCCCACCACAGCCTGCGCGTCGCCGCGCATATCGCTCGCGGCGATGTACCCGTGCGCCACGCGCTGAATGCACTGCGCGCGGCCGAAAGTGATTGATTTTTCCGCAGCGAGCTTCACCGCATGTCCGCGCTTTGCGAGTTCATCGATCGTCGCCTGTGGAAAGCCCGGCTCGACATCAAGCTTGAGTCCGTCGCTCACCTGCCACCGCGGTGCGTCAAGCGCGGCCTGTGGATTTGCGCGGTGATCCTCGATGCGCGACGCGATCTGCAGCTGTCCCTGCGGCTGCATGTAGCCGCCCATGCAGCCAAACGCGATGTGCGGCCGCGCGGCGCTGGTCGTCGCGTCGCGCTTCACCAGCATGCCTGGAATGATCGTGTGGTACGGCAGTTTCGCAGGCGCGTATTCGTTCACATGTGCCTTTTCGAGCGTGAAGCATGCGCCGCGATTCTGCATCGCGATGCCTGTGCCGGGAATCACGACGCCCGAGCCCCAGCCCTCGTAGTTCGACTGGATGAGCGAGACCATATTGCCGTATTTGTCCGCTGTACAAAGCAGAATGGTGCCGCCGGTCTTCGGTGGTCCGTGCTCGAAATCCTGCGCCTTTGCAGGATCGATCTCGGTGGCGAGCTTGGCGAGATACGCGCGTGCGAGCAAATCCTCGGACTTCACCCGCATCGCGGCGGGGTCGCCAACCTCACGGTGCACTTCGCGAAACGCGAGCTTCATCGCCTCGGCGGCGAGATGCACGCTGTCGGCGCAGTCGGGCGCGAGATCGGCGAAACGCGGATTCGCCCGTGATTCATCGAGAATTCCTCGCACCATCTGCGCGGCGATGCCTTGGCCATTGGGCGCAATCGCAAGCATTGTGGACTGCCCGAACGGCGATTCCAATGGCGTGATCCAGCGCGCCTCATGGGCGGCAAGGTCGTTCTCATCGAGAAATCCGCCGTCGTTGCGCGCGGCGTCGGCGATGCGCTTGGCGATTTCGCCGGAGTAAAACGCGGCGCCCTCAGTGTTGGCGATCAGCTCGAGCGTGCGCGCGTGATCGGGAAACACCACGCGTTCGGCGGCGTGCGGCGCGCGACCGTTGGCGGCGAACACCCGCTTCCACTCGGGAAATTCAGAGAGTTTTGGATACGCGCGCGCCCACAGGTCCGCCGTGCGCGGCGCGACGAGGTAGCCCTCGCGTGCATGGCGAATCGCTGGTTCAAGCAGCTCGGCGAACGAGAGCTTGCCGAAGCGCTTCCACAGCGCAACCCAACCCGATACCGCGCCCGGCACCGTGATCGGACCCCAGCCGCGCTTAGGCATGCCGACCTGCCCATCGAACGCGCTGCGCAGTTGCCGCGCCGGCGAACGGCCGGAGGCGTTGAGGCCAACGACCTCACCGCCAAAAATCCCGAGGACAAATCCGTCGCTGCCGATCCCGTTGGTCGTCGGTTCAAGCACGGTCATTGCCGCGGCCGTTGCCACAGCCGCATCAGCCGCGGTTCCTCCGCGGCGCAACATCTCCATCCCCGCCTGCGCCGCAAGTGGTTGGCTGGTCGCAACCGCCATCGAGCCACACACCGCAGGACGGCGCGCGTCATAGGGGAGATTCCAGTCGATCGAGGCTGAGTTCTCGGCTGTTTCTTGCATGCGATTCTCCTGCGCGGAATGTCGCGGATTGTCGCGGGTTGCTCGCGCGATCACGCGCAGCCTACCCTGCGCACCTGTCCACAACGATTGCTGTGGTACAACAACCGCCCACGCCACGAAGGCGTTCGGAAGGAACCACGATGGCCGGAGTCAGGCAACCCTCGGACAAAAGTCACTTCCTGCTTCCCGACCTCGGCGAGGGTCTCGCGGAGGCGGAACTCATTGACTGGAAGGTCAAGGCCGGCGATGTCGTGAAGGAATCACAGACGATCGCCGAAATGCAAACCGACAAGGCGCTCGTCGAGGTCCCGACCCCTTGGGCCGGCACGATCACCGAGCTCTGCGGCAAGGCTGGCGATGTGATCCCGGTTGGCGCGGTGCTTGTGCGATACGCGGCCAAAACCGCCAGCGCCGCCGCCACCAGCGTAAAGGCCAGCGCAGCAGCAACCGCCACCGCGAGCAGCAGCAGCGCGTCATCAAGTTCGAATGGTAATTCCTGCATGTCCAGCCAGATTGCTGCAGGAACTCCAACCGCCGACCAAGGCACCGTCGTCGGCACCATGACTGGATCGCTGACGGTGAGCGAACGCTTCGCACGACGCGCGCCCGAGACGATCGAAGTCTCGCGCGACGGTAAGGCAATGGCGACTCCCGCCGTACGAGGCCTGGCCAGGAAATTCGGCGTCGACATCCAAAAGGTGCAAGGAACTGGCCGCGGCGGACGAGTGACCGCAAGCGATGTCGGCGCGTTTGCCCAAGACGGCGTTGCTGTTTCGAGCGCGCCTGCGTCTGCTGGCTTTGCGCCGCGAAACGCGACCATCACACCTGGCGCGGTCTACATCGACCAGAACGATGTCGCGCAGCGCGTGCCCTTCCGCGGTGTGCGCCGCAAGATCGCCGAGGCGCTTTCGCGCAGCGTGCAAACCGCCGTGCATTTCACCGTCGTCGACGAGGCCGATGTGACGGCGCTCGAAGCAAAGCGTCGCGAATATTCGAAGGTTGTCGGCGAAAAGCTCTCGATGCTTCCCTTCGTCATGGCGGCGATTTGCCGCGCGCTGAAGAAGCATCCGTCACTGAACGCGATCGTCGATGATGCGAAGAACGAGATCATCCTGAAGAGCGCGGTCAACCTCGGCTGCGCGGTCGACACCGATGCGGGGCTGATGGTGCCCGTCATCCGAAACGCCGGCGCGCTGGCGCCCGTGCAACTTGCGCAGTCGGTGAAGACGCTGGCGGCCAAGTGCAAGGACCGCACCATCACCCGCGAGGAATCGCTCGGCGGAACCTTCACCATCTCGAATGTTGGCAGCTACGGCGGGATGTTTGCCACGCCGGTCATCAACTATCCCGAGGTCGCGATCATTGCAGTTGGGCGGGCAAAGGAGCGGGTCTGCGTGAAGGACGGCAAGTTCTACGCTGGGTTGGTACTGCCGCTTTCGCTGTCGTGCGACCATCGAGTGGTCGACGGCGCCGAGGGCGCGCGGTTCCTCAACACGGTCGTGAAACTGCTTGAGGATCCAGACGCCATTTTGCCGTGATCGCCGCCCGAAGAAGATTGATTTACTCGCCGCTTCGAAGTCGATGAAGGTCACCCCATGCGAAATGCTCTTTCCATCCTGATCTCTTCGCTCGCACTCGCTGCCTGCGTGTCCACCCCCAACGACACCGCCGCGGGGGCGTCTACGAAGACGCCGGCGCCTTCACCTGCGCTTGATCCTGAACGAATCACCAAACTCGACTTTTACGGCGGTCGCTGCGTCGGCGAACCATCGATGGATGGTGTCGAGGGCGTGACCGGAGCCCAACTCGATGTTGGCCTGGCCTTCGTCGCCGAGCTCTACCTCAGCGCCGGAACTGGATTCGCCTGGACGGCACGCGGCTACGACGAATCGATCGTGACGCTTGCCGAAGAACGCACGCGCCCGGTCCGCGGCACTGATGCGGTGGGCGCGAAGCAGATGCACTCGATGAACTTCAAGGCGCTGAAGCCGGGCAAGACCACCATCACCTTCGAACTGAAGCGCCCGTGGGAAAGCACCACGCCGCCAGCCGAGGTTCGGCGCACGACGATCTATGTGAAGTGATGGGCCGTGAACTGCTCGCCGCGCGTTCGTGAACTGCTCACCGCAGGGAGCGGCCGATTTCCGAAGGAACGAGCAAATGGCAATTGAACGAATCTCCGGGGAATGCAGGGTGATGTTCGCCTTTGAGGCGGGCTTTGCCGTGGATCTCGCGCGAGCGGAGTTGCGCCTGCCCGCGTCGGCGCGTGACGCGCTTCCACAAAGCCGCCGCGTTCCTGCGGACTCCGACTTCACGCAGAAGCCGCTGCGCATTGCCGTTGAGCGCGCGGTTCATTCCATCGATGGCTTCACGACTGCGCCGCTTGTCGAAACGACGATCTACGATTTCGGCGCGATTTCAGTCACTTTCCGCGTGCCCTTCGATGGCGATCTTCCGAAGTTGGCCGTGCTTGCCGCGGCACTGTGGAACAATCGCATGCTTGCGAACGCCGCGCGCATCGTTGTCGAGGAGACAATCGCCACGCTGGGCGACACGATCACGCGATCCGAACTACGGGTTTCCGCCGAGGATTTCGTGGTGTTTGTTGTCGACCCCTCTTCGTGCGCAGCCAGCGCGCCGACCGTCGCCGAGTTCGGCGCCGCCCACCTCGCCGCGTTGCTTCGTCTCGAGGACAAGCCGCTGTCGGCTGAAGAAATCGCCGATGCCGTGCAATTTCCGCTCGCCTACGGGCCGCGCGACCTCGTGTTGGTGGACTGGGCGGCGGCCTTCATCGTCGACGCCGAGCCTGCCGCCACCCTCGCTGTGCTTGAACACGCCAATGTGCAGCTCGCCGAGCTTAAGCATCTCGACAGCGAGCTCGACCGAGGCCTCGACCAGGTGTGGACGATGCTCAACGACCGCTCGCTGTTCCGGCCGTTTCGCCTGCGCTCGAACCTACGAAAGCTCGCTGAACTTGAGCTCGAAGGCGCCGCGCTGTTCGACGGCGTGACCAACGCACTCAAGCTCTTCGGCGACCAGCATCTCGCGCGGGTGCAGCGCGCAGCGGGCAGGCGCTTTCGCATCGAGGACTGGGAACAAAGCGTTTCGCGCAAGCTTTCCACACTCGGTTCGATTAGCGAACGCCTGGAATCAAGGCAATCGCAGTACCGCAGCGAAGTCCTCGAGTGGATCATCATCATGCTGATCCTCTTTGAGATCCTGCAGACGCTGATTCGATGACCGTGGGTGATCGTTCCCGCACCGAACAAACCATGGACGAGTCTTGGCCTGCGAGAAGATTCTCGGGCGTGCCGCGCGCGTGACCGACCCCGCTGCGCGACCATGAATCCAAGCACGGGTCCGCGGGAGTACAGGCGTACGGACGGCTCCTCCTTCTCGTCAACGACCCACGATCGTCCGTCGGTGACCTCGCAAAGGGTGAGCCACTGGCGTATCCTCCGACCCATGCGTTCGATGATCCGCAAGATTTCCCTGCTCGCGCCGCTCGCGCTTGCCACCGTCGCCTTGGCTCAGGCCGAGAAGCCTCCTGAGCCGAGCTTTACTCCGCAGACCAACCCGGTCGTCGGCTACTTGGTGATGGCCATTCTCGTCGGCCTCGTCGTGACGGTCTCACTGATACCGTCGAAGCGTTCGCACACCGATACCTGAACAGATCCCCGCGATGAAACGACGACCAAGCACCATGCGCATCCTTCTCGCCGCAAACATCGCGGCACTGGGCGCGTTGGCGATTGTCGAACTCTCCGCGCCCGCCCTCGCGCAGGCTGTTCGCGCGCGCAGCACCTACACCGCTGCGGCCGGACGCATCGCCGGAACCGAGACGCATGTTGTCTATGTCGTCGACGAGACGACGCAGGAAGTGCTCGCTGTGCAGTGGGATCCGCAGGTCAAACAACTCAAGGGTCTCGGATTCCGAAGCCTCGCCGTCGATGCCGCGGATGTCGGCCGACCTCGTTCGAATTAATCGCCACCACCAAATCACATGCGACTTCCTCAAACCATCCTCGCCACCAGTGCCATCGCCATCACGGCGTTTGCCATCGTTGAGGCAGGTCGCCTGCATCCGACCGCCGAAGCTGGCACGGCGTCGATGGGCATCGGCGGCTACACCGCCATCACCGCGTCTGTTGGACAAGGGTCGGATGTATCGCCGGTCGAGATTCTGTATGTCCTCGACAACCGCAGCGAAACCATGCTCGTCTATGGCGTCGAAGTGCAAGTGGACCGCCGCATGGTGCTTCTCGGTGGAGCAAGTTTGCCCGCCCTGTTCCGCGCCGGTCGCGGCTGAGAGGCTTCGATGAACCGCGGCGAAATGCTTGATATTCCGCTTCCTCCGCGACGCTCCGTCGACTCGGTCATGGCAACTCGACGCGCCGAAGGCTTCGGCAAGCGGTCGATCAAAACATCATCCAAGAACTATGCCCTCCGCCTGGCGATCAGCATGACTGATCTCACCACGCTCGAGGGAAAGGATTCACCGGAGAAGATCCGAGCGATCTGCCAGAAAGCGATGTCGCCCGCGCCCGCACTTTCGCGCGTACTTGAGGCGGCGGGCCTCGCGCCGATTCCTTCGGTCGGTGCCATCTGCGTCTACCCATCGCTGGTGAAGGTCGCCCGTGAGTCGCTCGTGGGCTCCACGGTCAAGATCGCTTCGGTCGCAACCGGATTTCCCAGCGGTCAGTTTCCCTTGGACCTCCGCCTCGATGATGTGCGTCGCGCTGTCGGCGATGGCGCCGATGAAATCGACATGGTCATCAGCCGCGGCGCGTTCCTCTCCGGCGACTATCGGCGGGTTGCTGACGAGATCGCACGAGTCAAAGAGGCTTGCGGCAAGGCGCAACTGAAGGTCATCCTTGAAACCGGCGAGCTCGAAACCCTCGATGCGGTGCGCTACGCCAGCGACATCGCCATCCGCGCCTCCCTTTTCGCCGGACGGGTTGCCGATGGCGAGGTGTTCATCAAGACCTCGACCGGCAAGGTTACTCCCGCCGCAACGATGCCCGTCATTCTTGTGATGCTCGAGGCGATTCGTGACGCCTACCGCGAAACTGGGGTGCGCATCGGCATGAAGCCTGCGGGCGGAATCCGGACTGCCAAGGCTGCAATCGCGCAGTTGGTCATGGTGAACGAAACCCTCGGCGGGGAGTGGTTGCACCCTCACCTGTTTCGCTTTGGCGCCTCGACGCTGCTCAACGATTTACTCCGACAGATCGCCCGATTGCAACGCGGCGGTTACGCGGCGCGCGACGATTTCGCCGAGGCGTGATCGTGGAAGAATTCCAAAGGGAATCTTCATTATTGTTTAAAATTGTTGGCGAGCCGCGATGGCCGTGCAGATTTCGAAAAACTTCAGGGGAGCGCAAAATACGCGCGCGGCTTTCGCGTATCTTCCGACCCTCGCGTTTCATTTCTTCGCTGGGCTCGCACCTGGCATTCATCCCGTTTCCCGAAACCTCGCCACAAGTGGTGGTCTAGTCGATGGCATTGCTGCGTCCATATGTTCCTCAGCGCGAAGGCGCCTGCCCGCAGGGAAGCGGACCGATGATTGTTCGGTGCGGGGTAGTTTCTAATCCATGCACCTGCGCGGGAGCGGACGGTTCCCGTGGCTGAAGTCATTCCAGCGGCTAAGCGGGAGCGGCATCATGCGGGCGAATTCCTGCACGGATATCGCGTCCGCAAGTGGCTCGGCGACGGCGCATTCAGCGTCGTCTATCTGGTTGAGGACCCCAAGACCCACGTCCAGTACGCGCTGAAGCATGTGATTTCGGAAGGCGAAAAGGAAGACCGATATCTCGATCAGTTGCGCATGGAGTGGGATGCGGGCCGCAAGCTCAAGCACCCAAACATCCGCGACATCGTCGACCTTCGGGGCGACCAGACCTTCGGCTTCATCAAGAAGCCCGGCAAGGACCTCGGGCTGGTGATGGAGATGATCGACGCACCGTCGCTCGAGGATCTCCTGTTGAGGAACGAGCCGCGGTTCTCGATCGCCCAGTGGATCGGCATCTTCCGTGATGTCGCCAGCGCCTTCGTGCATATCCACGAAAAGGGCTTCGCCCACGCCGACATGAAGCCGAACAACATCTTGTGGGACCGTGACCACACCAAGGTGATCGACTTCGGACAGGCGTGGAAGATCGGCACCAAGAAGCCGCGCATGTCGGGCACCGCTGGCTATGTCGCACCCGAGCAGCCGCTCATTGATGTGATCACGGCGCAGACCGATGTGTTCAACTTCGGCGCCACCATGTATCGCCTGCTCCGTGGCAAGTTCGCGCCGCAGGCTGTGCAAAAAGCCTATACGCGCGACTTCCAACTGGCCGACGATGTGGTCGGCGAGTCGACTCCGCTCACGCAGTGGAACCCAGAGATTCCCGAGCGGCTGAGCGATCTGGTGCTCAACTGCCTTGAACTCGAGCCGTCGCGCCGCAAGTACATGACCTTCGTGCTCAAGCAGCTCGAGTCGATGCAGCCGGTCAGCGTGAAGTAAACCGTTTGAGCAACGGTGACCGTCCTGGCTCAAATCGTCGCTCAGACCGTCGCTCAGAGTTCCGTCGCCGCGCCGGCCCAATCGGGCTCCCACACTGCATAACCGCCGAGAAACGCGTTGGAATTCGCGCCGAGCACGCAGCCGGATGGAATTTCTTTGAGCGCCTTCGAGTTGCCGCCACCGAGCACCACAACATCAGGCAACAACGCCGCGTGTAACAGGCGGGCGCATTCGGCGACACTCCCGCGCCACTTGCGGGTTCCATCGCGCTCGCGGCCGCGGATGCCAACATAGTCCTCGAACGAGCGGCCCTTCTTAAAGGGCAGATGCGCGAGTTCCATGGGAAGAACATTGCGGCCGACGATCATGCAGCTGCCCAAGCCGGTTCCAAGTCCAAGGAACAGCATCCGCTCGTTGGTGAGCCCGGCCGCGCGATGACTACCGATCGCCTGCATCGCGGCATCGTTGAGGAGCTTGACCGGCACGCCAAATGCGGCGCGGTAGTCGAAGTCCTTCCAGCCCGGCCCCAGATTCACTGGATCGCGCAGTGGTCGGCCATTCTTGATCGGCGTGGGTAGGCCGATGGTGATGGCGTCGATCTTCTGCCCGCCCAGGAGCATGCCCATGTCGGCGACGAGTTGTTGCGGTGTGTACTGCAGCCCCGACGGGGTAGCGCGCTTGTCGTCCCAGTGAGCGCAGCGGGCCTTGGCGTTGGTACCGCCAATGTCGAGCGCGCAAATGATGCGGTTGGTGGAGGAAGTCGAGCTTGCGGCGGCTGGGGCGACGGTCATGCCGTTGATTGTGTCGAACAAACTGTCGCTCGGGACTGCTTTCGCGATCCGCCGCGCAAGAAACTACAACTTCAGTCGCACGGGCAGCTGCACTTCCGACCACTTGACGCGGTTGGCGATGTACGGGCCGTTGTAGTGAAACGCCCTTGGCTCGCCGGCGATTTCGTAGTTCGGATGCTCGGCCAGCCAGCCATGCAGGAGCCCGAGCCCCTTCTCGACCACGCCGGTGCCGTACGCCCCGTTCATTCCGATCGACAACACCTCGAGTGCGGGCCGATCGGTCACCACCACGCTGCCGTCCTTACCAACCGGGGCCAGCGCGCTGGTGCGGTAGAGAAAGCTCATGGTCCACGACATCGAGTCCTGCTTGGCCTGAACGCCGGTCGCGGGATCGAACAGACCGCGGTAGTCCATCTCGACCGGGCTGGTCATGGCGATGTCGTTGCGCTTGATGTGGTTGAACAACGGGAAAAAGCCCATGCTCATCCCAATTCCCGGCGAGCCGCTCGATGCGTATTCGGCGCGGCGGACGGCGGGGTACTTCTTCAGGTCGATCGCTCCGGGAGGGGTTGGCTCGGGGTAGCCGGCGGGAAGCGGCGACTCGATGCGCGACGGCCCGAAGCGGAACTCGCCATCGCGAATCTCGATCTGCGCCTTGGTATCACCGCCCACACGCGTGACTTGCGCGGGAGTGCGCACCGGATTCGGCGATTCGGCGCCCTGCTCGGAGGCGCGGCCGGAGTGGGTGGCGATGACGGCCGTCTGTGGGGCGCTGTCGGTGGTTGTCCCTGTGGTGGTACTCGCGGTCGTACTCGTGGTCGTACTCGTGGCTGGCCGCGCGACGACAGGTTCGGTCGCCAACTCCCTCGGCTTTACCGGGTCGGGAATCTTGGCCGGATCGGTCTCATAGGAGACGCATGCGGTCAATGGCAAGAGGACGATGGCGAGAAGCGCTCGAATCATGCGCTCGGTTTCGCTGCGAACGCGAGATGGGATTCGCCGCAGTAAGATCGAACTCGTGAATCAGACGCCATTCGCGTATGCCCCCGCGCCCGAAAGTGTGCGACCCGTGCTCAAGCCCGCCTACGGCCTCTTCATCGGCGGCAAGTTCGTCGAACCGAGGTCGGGGAAGAGCTTCAAGACGATCAATCCCGCTACGGAGGAATCGATCGCCATGGTGGCCGACGCCGGCGCCGAAGATGTCGCTCGCGCGGTGGCCGCGGCGCGCAAGGCCCTGCCCGCGTGGTCGAAGACGAAGCCAGCCGAGCGCGCCAAGTTGTTGTTCCGCGTTGCGCGACGCATCCAAGAGCGATCGCGCGAACTGGCTGTGCTCGAGTCGATGAACGGCGGCAAGCCGATCCGAGAAAGCCGCGACGAAGACCTGCCGCTGGTCGCGCAGCATTTCTTCCATCACGCCGGCTGGTGCGACAAGTTGATGTACGCCTTTGCGGGCGCAACCGCGCATCCGATCGGCGTGTGCGGACAGATCATCCCTTGGAACTTTCCGCTGATGATGGCGGCGTGGAAACTTGCGCCGGCACTGGCCTGCGGCAACACCTGCGTGTTGAAGCCCGCCGAAACGACACCGCTCACCGCGCTCATGCTTGGGGAAATCCTGCAGGAATGCGGGCTGCCCGACGGCGTGGTGAACATCGTGACCGGCGGACCTGATGCAGGCCGCGCAATCACCGCGCTGGCCGGCCGCGGCGTGGACAAGATTGCCTTCACTGGTTCGACCGAAGTCGGCAAGGCGATCGCCAAATCAGTCGCAGGAACTGGAACCAAGCTCACCCTCGAACTCGGCGGCAAGAGCCCGAACATTGTGTTCGCCGACGCCGCGCTCGATCAGGCTGTCGAGGGCGTCGTCAGCGGAATCTGGTTCAACCAGGGCCATGTGTGCTGCGCTGGATCGCGCCTGTTCCTCGAGGAATCCATTCACGACGACTTCATCGAGCGACTCAAGGCGCGCATGAAGATGCTGCGCGTTGGTGATCCGCTCGACAAAAACACCGATGTCGGCGCGATCAACTCGAAGTCGCAGCTTGAAGTGATCAACCGTTTCGTAAGCGCAGGTTCGGCAGAAGGCGCGCAAAAATTCGAGGTTTCCTGCGATCTGCCCAAGAAGGGATTCTGGTGCAGGCCTGCGCTGTTCACCGGCGTGCAGCCTTCGCACACCATCGCGCGCGAAGAGATCTTCGGCCCCGTGCTGAGTGTGATGACCTTTCGCACGCCCGAAGAAGCGGTGCAACGCGCCAACAACACCACCTATGGACTCAGTGCCGGCGTGTGGACCGAGAAGGCCGCGCGCGCGCTGGAAATGTCCAATCGCCTGAGCGCGGGCGTGGTGTGGCTCAATACTTTCAATCGCTTCGACGCCACTGCGCCGTTCGGCGGCTACCGAGAATCGGGCTTCGGCCGCGAGGGTGGACGCCAAGGCCTCATGTCGTATGTGAAGCTTGCAAACGCAAAGAAGAAGACCGGAGGCAAGCGATGACCGCTGCACGCATCGAGGTCGCCAAGACCCTCAAGCTGTATATGAACGGCGGATTTCCGCGCAGCGAAAGCGGAAGAACAATTCCGATCAAGGATGCGAAGGGCCGTGTGGTTGCTCACGCGTCGCACGCGAGCCGCAAGGATTTGCGCGACGCCGTTGAGGCTGCGCACGCCGCACAAATCAAGTGGGCCGCCGCGACTGCGTACAACCGTGGACAGGTGATCTATCGCATCGCCGAAATGCTCGAGGCGCGCCGCTCTGAGTTGGTGTCGCTGATTTGCTCGATCGAAGGACGCACCAAGGCCGACGCCGCTCGCGAGGTCGATCACGCAATCGACCGCACCGTGTGCTTCGCGGGATGGACCGACAAAATCGCTGCGGTGCTGGGCGGCAAGCAGCCGGTTGCGGGGCCGTACTTCGTGTTCACGATGCCGGAGGCAACCGGCACCGTTGCTGTGGTCGTTCCCGACTGTACTCCGCTGCTTTCGCTGATTTCACTGGTGTTGCCGGTGATTTCCGCAGGAAACGCCGCGATCGTCATTGCACCGATGACCAACGCGCCGCTCGCGCTCGCCGTTGGCGAAGCGCTCGCGACCAGCGATGTGCCTGCTGGCGTTGTCAATATTCTCACTGGCCCGCGCACTGAACTCTGCCCGTGGATCGCATCGCATCGCGACATCGCCGCGATTAGTGGCGCGTTCCTCGCGCAGGCCGACGCGAAGTCGCTCGAGATCGGCTGCGCAGAAAACCTCAAGCGCGTGCACATGCATCACGACGCTCCTGATTTCGACGACGACGCCTTCTGGCACTCGCCGTTCGCAATTGCGCCATTCGTCGAACTCAAGACGGTGTGGCATCCAAGCGCGCTCTAGTTCCGCTGCATTTGCAGGTGTTCTTGCGCTTCACTCTGTCTGTCGAAGCACAGAAGCCACAACAGCGAACTTCAACTGACCGTGATATCCGGCAGCACGCCATTGGGCG
>Ga0114978_10001208_pt1 | contig 21815 bp, 16 predicted proteins | sample S_140212_EF_Meta_FD_87027 | JGI IMG/M metagenome (GOLD analysis project Ga0114978, IMG submission 87027) | Freshwater microbial communities from Lake Simoncouche, Canada to study carbon cycling - S_140212_EF_MetaG | ecosystem: Environmental > Aquatic > Freshwater > Lake | place: Lake...
AGTCGTGCTGGTTATGTTTATTCTTTTTCTTCAAGCACAATCCTTGGAGAATTTAGAAATCTGCCTTTAGTATTTAATACTAACGACACAGAACGGATGCGCCTCGACTCCAGCGGTAACTTGGGCTTGGGCGTTACACCGAGTGCTTGGGGAACTGCTAATAGTGTTAAAGCATTGCAAATTCCTTCTGGTTCGCTTTGGAACTTTTTAACTGGATATTTGCATTTAGGGCAAAACTATTATTTTAATGGTACGAATAGAATATATTCAAATACTGCGGCTGCAACAGAATATCAACAAAGCCTTGGCATACACAGTTGGTTCAATGCCCCATCAGGCACAGCAGGTAACGCCATCACCTTCACCCAAGCAATGACGCTGGATGCAAGCGGTAACTTGGGTATTGGGACGAGTTCACCTTCTAGTTTTGATTCTTTTGCAAATAATCTAGTTGTAGGAACTGGTTCTGGCACAGAAGGAATTACTATTTACGCAGGTAGTGCCGGCTCCAGTAACCTTAGTTTTGCTGACGGTACTGGCCCAGCATCATATCAAGGCTTTATTACATACAGCCATGTAACTGATGCGTTAGGTTTTTATGTAAATTATTCAGGCAGTTCTAGCGCCCGGATGTCTATCGACTCCAGCGGTAACTTGCTGGTGGGGGTTTCCACTGCAAACGCAAACGGTGGTGTGTTGCAACTGAAAAGCGGGATTACATTCCCCGCCACTGCGGTTGCTGCAACAGACGCCAACACGCTGGATGATTATGAGGAGGGGACTTGGACGCCAACTCAAGGCGCTGGACTCACTGTTGTTGGCGCGTTTTCTAGTTCGGGGCGATACACAAAAATAGGCAGGTCAGTTTCTATATCGGGAAGGATTGCTGGTGCAACATCAATTGCAACTACGGCTGGAACAGCAATGATGGGCGCAATCCCGTTTTCAATTGGTGAACAAACTGCTGTTGGAACAATGACTAATGGTTCTATAGATGTAATTGGTGGGATTGGAGGATTTACAACAACCGTATATTCAGCGACAACAATTGGAGCCACCGTAAGTTTTGATTTTAGTCTCACATATTCAGTTTAAATAACTCGGCCATATTAGCCAAGCTGGACACTTAACTTAAAAGGAACATCATGTCACTCACCAAATTAACCGTCATTGACCAAATTACCGTCACCGAGAACGGCATCATCCTCTACCGTGAAGCAACCCGCATCATGGAGGACGGCGTACAACTGAGCCAAACCTACCACCGCAGCAGCCTCACACCGGGGCAAGACCTGACAGGCGTCCCTGCCAATGTCGTTGCTCATTGCAACACGGCATGGACAGCGGATGTGGTTGCGGCATATCAAGCAGCACAAGCAGAAAGCAAACCATGAACACCACTTGGACAATCACCCAAACCGACTACCAAACCGCCAATGGTTTCATCACCACAGCCCACTGGACAGCAACCCAAGTAGACGAGGGCTACACCGCATCCATCTGGTCAACCTGTTCATGGCAACCGGGTACGCCCACCATCCCCTACGCTGATGTGACCATGCAAGAAGTTTTGGATTGGTGCTACGCATCAGGCGTGGACAAGGACGCCACCGAGGCAGCACTGGCCCAGCAGATTGAGTTGCAAAAGAACCCCGTAACCGCCACCGGAACCCCGTGGGGCTAAACACGCTGGCTTATTTTGTAAAGGATAGAAAATGGCAGTAACAAATTTCACTCCCCTGCTTGGACTTGCGTTGCCAACAACTGGCGACTTGTCAGGCACATGGGGAACTACGGTCAACACTGCAATAACTGATTTGCTCGATGATGCCGTTGCGGGTACGGTCACGCTTTCAGCAAACGCAGATGTAACACTGACTACAACCAACGGCGCGGACAACCAAGCACGTAATGCGGTCATCCTATGGACAGCCAGTAACGGCGCGACTACCCGAAACATCACGGCTCCCGCGCAGAGCAAGGCTTATATTGTCATCAATGCGGGTACTGGCTCCATTGTGATCCGGGGTTCTGGCCCGACAACAGGCGTTACTCTTTCGTCTGGCACTAAGGCTTTAGTTGCTTGGAATGGCTCTGATTTTGTCAAGATTGTTAGCAACCCCGTTGCCTTGACAACGGATGTAACTGGCACACTGCCAATTGCTAACGGGGGCACAGGAACTACCTCAACAACGTTTACTAACCTTACAACCAACGTCACTGGCACACTGCCTATTGCTAACGGGGGTACTGGAACCACCTCGACAACTTTTGTTAATTTAGCAACAAACGTAACTGGCAATCTACCCGTAACCAATTTAAATGCGGGCACTTCGGCAAGTGCTACTACTTTTTGGCGCGGCGATGGCTCTTGGGGAACCCCATCGGGTACTGGTGGTGCGGGGACGGTCACCAGCGTAAGTGTTGTGTCTTCCAATGGCTTTACCGGGACAGTAGCAACCGCAACGACCACACCGGCAATCACGCTCACAACTTCCATCTCGGGTATTTTGAAAGGCAACGCAACGGCAATATCTGCCGCTGTTGCCGGGACAGACTATGTGACCCCGACAGGCACAGAAACCTTGACCAACAAGACGCTGACAGCGCCCACTATTGCATCAGCAAACCTAACCACAGCCTTGACCCTTGCTGGTGCTGCGGGTACAAATGGACAAGTGCTGACAAGCGCGGGGTCTGGTTTGCCTTCATGGGCCACTGTTTCTGCGGGGTTTACTCTTGGCACCCCAATAATAACAACTTCTGGAACAGCCGCACTTTTTACTGGAATTCCATCAGGCACAAAACAAATTATCATATCTTTTAGCGGTGTAAGAACTGACTCTACAACCAACTTGACACTTCAATTGGGAACGTCAGGAGGGTTAACATCGTCTGGTTACGTTGGTCAAGCAATGTCCATAAATAGTTCAACATCACTATCTGCTGTTGACAGTTCAACTTCTCTTTTTAGATTAACAGGCGTCAAACCAACAGCTAGTGCTATGAGCGGGTCTATTGTTTGTACATTAGAAAATTCCTCCTCCAATATTTGGGTTGTATCGGGGATATTAGGTACTTACAATACTGGAACCGGCATTGGTATTTCAAATTGGGCAACTGGGAATGTAACTTTAAGCGGTGTATTGACCCAATTACAAATTTCAATGGGTGGGGTTGATGCTTTTAATCAGGGTCAACTTAACATCGCATATGCGTAGGGGTTAAACATGAAAAAAATAGTTTCTGATTGTGCGACCGGGCTTGTTTCGATTGTTGATCTTACTGCCGATGAAATAGCGGAAATTGAGGCAATGAGAGCAGCGCGTATTGAGCCAGTGCCAACACCCGCGCCAACAAAAGAACAATTGTTGATTGAAGTCGCAGCCCTCACAACCAAGATACAGGCTCTATCGTGACTGAGAAAATGATCAGCGAGACCGAGGCGCGACTTGCAACCCATGAAGCCATTTGCGCCGAGCGTTACGAGGGCATTCAGAAAAGTTTTGCTGCTGGCTCAAAACGCATGGCAAAGCTGGAGTACCTGCTGTACGTTGTCATTGCAGCGGTGCTGTTTGGCCCGGGCGTAGCGGCTGAGTTTGTTAAGAAAGCACTAGGGCTGTGATGCGGAGTAAGAAATGAGAGCCAAACTTACTTTTGCTGTAACTCTGATGGTCAGCATGACCTTGTGTATTGTTGTCCTGTCAATGTCCGGTGTAATGCTAATGGGACTGTTTGACGAGAAGGTGGACAACAACAAGATTTTTGAGCTTGTTGGCCCTGCATTTCAAACTATTGTTGGTGGCTTCATCGGTTTACTTGCTGGCGTCAAATTGTCTCATGAGGAAGAAAAAAAATGCTAACCCTACTATCCACCCTGATCAGCTTCTTGGCTGGTGGCCTGCCCAAGCTGCTGGGTTTCTTCCAAGACCGTGCTGACAAGAAGCATGAGATGGCAATGGCTCAACTCCAGATTGAGCGCGAACTGGAACTCCGCAAGGCAGGCTTTGAAGCCGCGCAACGGGTGGAGGAGATCAGGGTCGAGGGTCAGGCCATCGAAGCCGAGGCGTCAGAACGTGCTGCACTCTACGCGCACGACATAGCCATAGGACAGGGAGCCAGTCAGTGGATGGTCAACCTGCGTTCTGGTGTCAGGCCCGTGCTGACCTATGGGTTCTTCGGGCTGTTTGCCTTTGTCGAGATCGGTGGCTTTGTCTACGCTTGGCATCGTGACATTGCATTCGATGTGCTGATTGCAAAACTGTGGGACGCCGACACCCAGATCATCTTTGCCAGCATCATCAGCTTTCACTTCGGTGGACGGGCATTTAAAGGTGGCAAAGATTGAAAGTCTCCGACCGGTGCAAAGAGATGATCAAGCACCACGAAGGTGTGCGGTACAAGCCTTACCGTTGTCCAGCAAAACTTTGGACTGTAGGAGTAGGCCATGTTTTATACCCCGCTCAAGGACGTTTACCACTGGATCAGAGAGACGCTTTCCCGCTGGAGCCGAATGACAACCGTACTTTTTCAAAAGACGAAGTAGATGGAACCCTTAGTACTGATCTCGTCAGATTTGAAACTGGGGTCGCCAGACTTTTTCCTCTGGGTCTTACCACAGGTCAAAACGATGCTCTTGTCAGCTTTGCTTTTAATTTGGGTTTGGGGGGCGTACAGCGAAGCACCCTCCGTTCGAAGGTTCTTCGGGGTGAGACGCAAGAAGCTGCCGACGAGTTCTTGAAGTTTACGAGGGGTGGGGGTAAAATCCTACCGGGGCTTGTCAAGCGCCGCAATGACGAACGTGCCCTGTTCCTGTCTTAGGATGGAAAATGCCACTAAACAAGTTTCTGTTCAAGCCGGGGGTTAACCGGGAAAACACCAGATACACCACTGAAGGCGGGTGGTACGAGTGCGACAAAGTTCGCTTCCGTCAAGGTAACCCCGAGAAGATTGGGGGCTGGACACCGTTTGCTTCTGGTACGTTTCTAGGCGTGTGCCGGTCACTGTGGAACTGGATTACGTTAGCCGCAGAAAACCTAGTGGGCGTGGGCACTAACCTAAAGTTCTACATCCTTAAAGGCAATGAATATTTTGACATTACCCCAATTCGCAAGACGGTTACGCTAACCAACCCATTCACCGCCACTGCTGGCTCAACGGTCATAGCGGTAGTCGAGGTAACCCACGGCTGCGTAGACGAGGATTTTGTTACCTACAGTGGCGCTGGAATTGTTGGGCTTGGTGGCAACATCACTGCCAGCGTACTAAAAAACACGTTCCAGATTACGTTTGTTGACGACGACAACTACACCATCACGGTATCTGCTACTGCTAATGCTACGGACGCATCAGGCTCTCCGGGCGGCGGCACGGTAGTCACACAGTACGAAACCAATACTGGCCCTTCTTATCAGGTTCCTCTTGTTGGTTGGGGTGCTGGCCCTTGGGGCGGGGGCACGTGGGGTAATGGGCAAACAACTTCTACGTCTTTGCAGATTTGGAACCAGCAGAACTTTGGTGAGGATCTGATCTACGGCCCCCGTGGGCAAGGCGTTTACTATTGGAACGCTAACGTAGGCTACTCTCCTGTACAGATAACTATATCAATTGCCGCGCCGGGGGTCATTACTCTCCCCGTTGACTTCTCGTTCCCTGATGGAACAGGTATCACGCTTACATCCACTGGCGCACTGCCCACGGGCCTAGTTGTTGGTCAGGTATACTTTGTAGTGCAGTCCACTGGCGGAACGTTTAGTGTGTCTACAGAAATTCAAGGTACGCCTATTACAACTTCTGGTGGGCAATCGGGGCTGCAATTCATCTCTCAGCGTGGTATTGACATAGCAGATGCCGGGGATGATGATGCTCCGCTGTACCAGAACTACCTCCTTGTGTCGGATGCTTTCCGGTTTGTTTTGGTGTTTGGTACAAACGACTACGGGCAAACCTACCTTGACCCCATGTTGATCCGCTGGTCAGATCAAGAAGACCCATACACGTGGTCACCCGAGGCAACTAACCAAGCGGGTAGCTTGCGTTTGTCTCATGGCTCATCAATCATTACCGCCGTACAGTCGCGCCAAGAGATTGTGGTGTTCACGGATTCCTCGATATACTCACTGCAATATGTAGGGCCACCCTATGTATGGACAGCGCAATTAATTGCGGACAATGTGTCTATTATTGGCCCTAACGCCGTTACTATTGCCTCTGGTGTGGTGTATTGGATGGCGGTTGATAAATTCTATAAATACGACGGGCGGGTGCAGACATTGAACTGTGATCTGCGCCGTTACATAGTTGATGATTTCAACACACTGCAAGCGCAACAAGTTTATTGCAGCACCAACGAAGGCTTTAATGAAGTCTGGTGGTTCTACTGCTCCGCAGATTCTAATTTTAGTGACCGCTACGTGGTGTACAACTACTCGGAAAACATTTGGTACTACGGAGATATAGGGCGTTCCGCATGGCTAGACTCCGGTCTGCTGCCACTACCTATTGCTGCCACATACGATAACGAACTCGTACAACATGAGGACGGGGTAGATTCCTACGTGCTTGGGAATCTAAATGCCCTACCTGCGTATATATCTTCCTCTGAGTTTGATATCGGGGACGGGCACAACTTTGGGTTTGTGTGGCGCGTGCTACCCGACTTAACATTTACAGGTTCTTCTGCTATAGCGGGGCAACCGGGGTCAGGAATACCAACCCCCAACACCACCATGACGATCTACCCCATGCAGAACTCGGGGTCTGGTACTGGTAATGCGGTTAATGGCACTGTTACCAAAGGGTCTGCATATGTAATTACCGAAGAATACACAGGGACTATTTTTACCCGCGCTCGTGGTCGGCAGATGATATTTAAGATGGCTTCCACAGATGTAGGCACAACTTGGCAGCTAGGCGCTCCTAGACTCGATATCAGACCTGACGGGAGGCGCTGACCCGTGGCAATGCTTCAGAATCGGGCTTCTCCGAATATCCCACAAGCTCCGTCACAGTACGATGTGGCGTATATGAATTCGTTGAGCAACGTAATTAGGTTGTTCTTTAACACCATTAACACGGTTCAACAGCTTAATTTAGCTAGTTTAAATTTAGATTTAAAGACTCTCCCAACCGATGCAGATTACAACAATTTGAGGTTAGGTGATGTATATAGAGACACGCAAGGCGGTACACTGCAATCTGGCACAAATGTGTTGCGTATTAAGGTTCCAGTTGAATTGACTGGTGTTTCTGGAACCGGGGCAGTTGGCAATGTTAGGCCTGTTGGGGGCACAATGACTCGGAATTTAACTGGTGTTTCTGGGGCTGGGGCAGTTGGCACAGTGACGCCTTAGCACTAAAATATCACAAAACGTAAAGGAGCCTATCATGGCAATGGGCGGAATTGGTGAAGCGGCGCTGATTAGTGCGGCAATAGGCGGTGGCTCTGCCGCCATAACTGGCGGTGATCCTCTTAAAGGTGCTCTCCTTGGTGGTCTAACTGGCGGCGCAGGCGCAGCGTTTGCCCCTGCTTTAGGTGGCATGTTTGGTGGTGCAGAGGCTGCTGGGTTGGCCGCTGCTGAAGCTGCTCCTGCCGCTGCTATGACTAGCATGGCCCCAACTGTAGCTAATGCGGCTGCAATGAACGCAACTGCTGCCCCGACCGCGCTCTCAGGGTTTTCCGGTGCCCCCGGTACTAATTTTTTAGATGTCCCCGGGCTTCCAAGTTTTGCTTCCGCTGCCCCCGCGTCCCCCGGCATTACTAGTCTTCTTCCTAACGCTGCACAAGCTGCCCCTGCCGTTGCGCAAGCTGCCCCCGCCGCTGCCCCCGCTATCCCCGGTACAGGTTCACCACCTTCATTTATGGAAGGTCTGAACAAAATAGCCAAAGACCCAACAGAGTACATAAAGGACAACAAGTACAAACTAGGTGCTGCGGCTTTGGCTGGTGCTATTGGTGGAAGGGAAGACCCCAAGGAGCCAGACGAATACAACGGCCCACTGAGGCGGTTTGTATTTAATCCCAGTACTTACCGCCCTGCCATCTTGGCTGGAGGCGGTATTGCTAGTCTAGCTTCGGGTGGCTATGACCATGTGGTTGGCGATGAACCAATGAGTCCAGCGGGTATGGCCCGTGGCGGCATCTCTGATCTAGGCGGCTACTCTGATGGTGGCCGTATGCTACGTGGCCCGGGTGACGGCATGTCTGATAGCATCCCCGCAAGCATTGCCGGTAAACGCCCTGCCCGTTTGGCCAATGAAGAGTTTGTAGTCCCCGCTGATGTGGTCTCTCATCTTGGTAATGGCTCTTCCGATGCCGGTGCCAAACAACTTTATGCCATGATGGACAGAGTGCGCCAAGCGCGTACTGGCCGTAAGTCCCAAGGCCGTGAAATCAACCCTCGCAAATACATGTTCGCGTAAGGAACAATCATGATTATCCCAAGCAAACATAGCGGCTATCAGGCTGGCATCCGTCTTTATCCCGGTGGTGGTGGGGATGGCCCCGGAGGTGGGGGCGATCCCTCTACTGGTGGAGAAGCCCGTGGGGGTATGGGATTTGCCGGTACTGGTAGTGGGTTAGCTGGTACTGGCGCAGGTGCGGCTCAAGCTGGTGTAGGTGGTGGCCAAACAGGGTATGGACTGGGCAACTATGCGTCATCTACTATAGCAAATCTAATGGGTACAGATTCCCAAGGTAATGCTCGTGCTGGCACTAATGCGGGCATGATAGGTGGTTTTGATGGTGGGGGTTATGGTGGCGATAATACCAATAACACTGTAACTAACAAAACCCAAGCTACTGGTACTACTGCGGGGGCTTCAGTCATAGATTCCAACAACCCCGCTCTTAAAGCTATTGGTGGGTCGCCATATAACCAATCGGGGCAGTACTACAACTCGTTGCTACAACAAGGTTACTCTGATAGTGCCATTAGAAATGCTTTAACAACCCAAGGCGGGCCAGTATCAGATCCCAACTACGAAGCCTTAATTCAAAACGCGGGTATGACTTCCCCTACTGGCAGACCTATGGCAGGTTCTGGTCAGTTTACTCAGCCTGTTTACAATGCGCAGTATCAAAATTACGCACGGCCCTCTACACAGTTTAGTACTAGTTTATATGGCACACAGCCCATGCGGTCACCAGCATTTAACTCTGGCATGTCGCGTAGAGATATTAACGATGCTATTGGTAGTTTTGGTAAAGCTAACCCTAATACGGATGCTAGTACTACTTTAGAATTTATGCGGAATAGCGGTATAAATAGAGAGGATTTTCAGGCTTACGGTGGTTTAAATAACTACGGCCCGCAGATGTCTGCGCCTTCGATGCAGACACAACAGTCATTTAATCCGTACACCAACGCCCCGCAGCAGCAATACAACCCGTTTAGCTATTATGACCAACCCTATCAGCAATCTCGCGCACAGCCGATGTCTGTAGAGTATCCGTACCAGCAACCCCGACAACAACAGTACAGCTATCAGCAGCCCCAGCAGCCCCAGCAACCCCAGTACAACTATCAACAACCGCCGCCACAGCAGCAGTACAGCTCGTTTAGCTATCAGCAGCCCCAGCAACCCCAGTACAGTCCGTTTAGCTATCAACAGCCACAGAGCCAACGGCGGGAGCTTAACCCGTACCAACAGTATGAAAAATCGCTTGGGTCATACAACCCGTACTCGTCGCAGGAGCAGTACAACCCGTACTCGTCGCAGGAGTACAACCCATACCAAATGCAGTCCCCATTTAGTTACCAACAGCCGCGATATGACGATTCGTATCAACAGCCGCAGCCGCAGCCTGTAGTGCCGACTTCTTCTGGGCCTTCAAAAGCTATTGTGGGTCGGTCTTCGGGTTCCCGTGGCACCCCCAACGTGATGCGCCGTGCAGAGGGTGGGATTGCGGGGATACTCAAAAAATGACCCTTACCATTCGTTCGGTTGAAGCCAACTATGTCCAACAAGTTTGGCCTCTGGTGCAACCATTTGTTGAAGAAGCTCTTGATAAGAGCGGGGATTTCCCTGAGTGGGCTGCGGGGTATGACGCCTCACATGTCCAAGCATTTTTAACCTCGGGGCAGTGGCTTTTGCTAGTGGCAGTGGATGAAGAGAACAAAATACACGGGGCAATGACTATTTCATTTATTAGCTACCCACTGCATCGTGTAGCGTTTGTAACCACAACTGGTGGTAAATTTATTGCAAACCCAGAGCTTCTGGAGCAACTAAAAGCCTTGGTAAAACTTCGTGGTGCGACTAAGATCCAAGCATTCTGCCGGGAGTCTATGGTGCGCCTTTTGTCACGAGCCGGTTTTGAACCCAGAAATACCCTTGTTGAGGTACTAATATGAACTATTCCCGCAGGCAACTTGAAGCAATGGGAGAACCTCTTGGTGAAAGCGTAACCCGTTTAAAACCCGGTGGGCGTATTTATGGTGGTGGGGGCGGTAACCAGCCAACTACTACTACGGTTAACCAATCCAACATACCCGAATACCTTCGTCCCCAAGTTGAAACAGTGCTTGGCGGGGCAATGAAAGAGTTGTTTAGAACCAAGGAAATACCCGGCGTAGATGGCAAACCAAGCACGTTTGAAATCGAAGGCACCAAACCTTTTGTACCTTACAGCGCCGATCCTTCAAGGTATGTAGCAGGGTTTAGCCCCTTGCAGCAGCAGGTTCAGTACAACGCTGCAAACTTGCAAATGCCGGGTCAGTTCAACCAAGCAACGGGTTACGCCAACACTGCTGGCCAAGGCGGTTTAAATAGCGCCATTCAAGCCGCAGGTTACGGCAATGCAGGGTTCCAGTCTGGCCAACAGGGTCAACAATTTGGTACTCAAGGGGGCCAATATTACGGCAACATGGGCGCTCAAGCCGGTATGCAAGGCCAACAGTCCGGGCGGTTAGGGCAGCAAGCGGGTATGCAGGGTGGCCAATACTACGGCAACATGGGTTCGGGATACGGTGCCTATGCCGCTGGGTTAGCCCCCCAAGCGCAGGAGTATGGACAGTCTGCCGCTGACATTGGGCGTATGGGTCTTCGCGCTGAGTCGTTAGGACAGGATGTTACAAAGCAAGCACGTAACTATGCGGCTCAACAAGCCGCCGCAGGGGGGGATTACGCCAATGCAGCAAGAAATGTATACAACCCTGTAACTAAGCAATATGACGCAAGCAATGCAATCAGTGCTTACATGTCGCCGTATCAGCAAAATGTTACTGATATCCAAGTAGCCGCCGCCCAACGTCAAGCTGATATTGCCCGTACCCAACGTGGATCTCAAGCTGCACGTGCGGGGGCGTTTGGTGGTGCTCGTCAGGCTATCGAGAATGCTGAAGCTAACCGTGCCTTGGCTACACAGCAAGAAAACATTCGTGCTCAGGGCCAACAAGCCGCTTACGACAAAGCCATTCAGGCTATGCAGTACGGCTCCAATCTTGGTCTTCAAGGTTTGGGCGGGGCGCAATCTGGTCTGGGTACTGCCTTGCAGGGCGGTCAACTTGGTTTGTCAGGTATTGGCCAAGCTATGGCGGGTCAACAAGCGGGCCTTTCTGGCTTGGGCCAAGCGGGTAGCTTGTACGGCCTTGGTATGCAGGGGGCTGGCGTGGGGCTTCAAGGTCTACAACAACAACTTGCAGGTACAGCCCAAGGTATGCAGGGGGCTGGTCTGGGTATTCAAGGTGCCCAAGCCGGTATGCAAGGGGTGGATCGTCAACTGGCGGGTACGGCTCAAGGCATGCAGGGTGCGCAGACTGGTCTTCAAGGTGTCTCAGGACAACAAGCTGGTTACGGCCTAGCTAATCAATCGGCGGGTCAGTTGGGTCAGTTGGGCACCCAGCAGCTTGCTGCGCAACAAGGCATCCTTAGCCTACAGAATCAACTTGGCGGGCAGCAGCAGGCGCAGGAGCAGCAGATCATCAACCAAGCGATTCAGAACTACGCGCAAGGAAGAGAAGCGCCAATGCAGTCCCTTAACCAGTTCAACGCTCTGTTGCGCGGTTATGCTCTTCCCGGTACGACTACAAACCAGTATCAAGCGCAACCTACACTAGGCAACCAGTTGGCAGGCTTTGGCACGGCTGCGGTCGGCGCTACGGCGCTATCAAATGCGATGGGTAAAAAGAAGGGCGGTACTGTGCGATCAGGTATTGCAAACTTGGGCTTGTACAACGCGATGCACTAAGGAAAAATTATGAGCCTCAATAGCCTTCAAGATGATATGTCACGCCGCGCTGCTTCAATGGCAGCGATGGCTAGACGCGCAAACAACCCGCAAGAGATACAAGCCATACAGAAAAGTCTTGTTGCAGGTGTTCAGAACGGTTCGATACAACCATATGTTGGCATCCCCCTGATCCAAGACCTGACCAAAAAGTTGGCAGAGGCCACGGCCAAGATGGCGCAAAACGTTGCTGGTGCTGGCATGCCACAGCCCCCAGCAGATGGCCCCCCGATTGCCCAGCAGGTGATGCAGCAAGCCGCCCAAGAAAGCCAAGGTGTTGAAGCCCTGCCATCTAACCTACCGCAGTCCTATGCTGGCGGTGGCATCATTGCGTTTGAAGGTGGTGGGGAGGTTGAGCGGTATCAAAACAAAGGACTGGTGTCTGATGACGAGCAAACAAAACGGAACAAAGAACGGGAAGCTCAAGCACGGCGTGATCGTGCGGCACTGTTAACGCTCCCAGCAGCGGCGGGGGATATTCTTGCTGGCCCATATAACTATCTTGCACAAACAGGTGAAGCTGCTGCCAACGCTATAGGAGTACCGCGCATTGGTCGGGCATTGGGTATTTATGATTCTGATGTAAATTCTGTAGGCATCCCCCGTATTGGGGCTGGCGGGAATACGCCATACTCAGACATGCTGAATAGATATGCTGCTGGGGATTCCACTGCGCCCCCACCTCCCTCTGCCGCATACCCAGATACTCGCCGTTCTGCTTATACAGACGCCCCCATCCCCAACACCCCCGGTGCCGCCGCTCCCGCCGCTGCCCCTAGTGCTGCTCCCGGTGGTGCAATCCCCGGCGCGGGTAATTTCCAGATGCCTACACTTGCCGGTATGACAATGGCCCCTGTGCCCGGATTGACGGACTACAGCAAGTTAATTGGAGACATGCCTGCAAAAACAAAAGCGGCGTTTGATAAGGCTGTTGAGGCCAGTCAAAAAGAATTGGAAAGTTTTGACGAACCCGGTAATGCGGCCCGAGAAGAAAAGTACAACAAACGTGAAGCTGCCCAAGAGAAAGATTCGGCAATTGGGCGTGCCTTGAACTTAATGCGTGCTGGGTTTGGTATTGCTGGCAGTAGAGAGGGCACACTTGCAGGTGCTCTGAATAAAGAAGGCCGCGAAGGTATTACCGCTTTAATCCAAGGCGAAGCTGCAAACCGCGCTGCTAAGGATAAGCTGGATGATGCACGTGATAACTTTGAGCAACAAAAGGTTCAAGCCAAAAAAGGCAATTACCAAGCTGCTCAAACGGCGGGTAGAGAGGCAAGTCGAGACTTGCAAACTGCCACACAGCTTGGAATGACTGGTAACCATTACACCGACACCGCAAAGTTAAACCTCTATCAAACCCAACAACAGGGTAATTACCAACAAGCAGCTTTAAATAATCAAGGCGTACTTGGGTTGAGTGAGTTGGATCTTAAAAAGCGGCAGCTTAATCAAAGCGCAGCAGCTTCTGCCGCACAGCTTCAATTAGGCCGAGAAAAACTTAATATTATTAAAGGTCAAATTGCGGCGGGGGATAAACGTGCAACGGCGGCTTTGGCAAATGTGGAACAAAAAGCGTATGCCGCTTTCCAAGCCAGTTCTGATTACCGCATTGCCCAAGAGAAAGCCAAAAAAATGCCCCCAATTGAAGCCCAACGGTATATGCAACAAGAATGGACAAAGTACAGCGCAAATGCAATGCCTTCGTTGCTTGCTGCTGAAGGTGGCGGCGGGGTTAGTGTTCCTTCGTTTGCGGATTTAATGAAGGCTGAGGAGTAATCCGTAATGATCCTTACCCTACCTAAGATTGGCTCGGTTCGTTTTGCCGACAATATCTCTGCCGAGGAATTAAACAAACAGGTGGGGCTTCTTGCGCAAAAGTATGATTTTAAAATCCCCAAGCGAGATGTAGGAATCGGCACCCTCTTGAAAGAGGGTTTCATGCGTGGTATGGGGGAAACAGGTATCGCTCTGGGAGATATCCTCCCCGCCATGGGCGCGTCTAAACTTGGCTTTGATGACTACGCCAAACGTCAGATGGAGGAAGCTGATGTCTCACGCCAAGCGTTAGAAGCCAAGTACCCCACACAGTTCAAGTCTTACACTGAGATTGATAACCCATACGAAGCCCTGCAATACGGTGCTGAAACTATTGGTGAACTTGGCCCAACAGCCTTGACTGCGCTGATCCCCGGTGTGGGTGCTGAAGCTGTAGCCGCACGGATGGCTAGTGCTGGTGCTATGAGGGCTGCGCAAGCGGTTGGCCCTTTGTCTCGCGCTGGTATGGCAGTGGCAGAGACCGCTGCTAAACAAGCTGGTCAGGTTGCTGGTAAACGCGCAATGTATGGTGGCGTGTACCTTGGCTCGTTGGCACAAAACGCACCCGAAGTGTTTGAGAACATCTACCGAGAAACTGGCGAGATGGAGCCGGGGATCGCCGCGCTTGCGGGGGGCATCTCTTCCGTCTTGGACACCATCGTCCCCGGCAAATTGCTGGGTGAGCTTGGTGGCTACGGCAGGCTGAAGGTCGTTGAGCAGTTGGCCAAAGAGTCCGGTGCTGCGCCAAAGGTGTGGAAGTACATTGCCAAGGAAGCCGCCAAAACCGCAGGGACTGAAGGTCTCACTGAGGCTGCGCAGGAGTCTATCAATGCCGCAGCAGAACAAGTTGCCGGTAGCACCAAGGGCATGCTTGACCCCGAGAACATCCAGCGTTACAAAGAGTCGTTCGTTAAGGGTGCAATCGGTGGCGGTGTGTTTGGTACTGCAACGGGCACAAGCCAAGGTCTGACTGCCCGTAAAGAATTCCGAGATACCAAGGAAGCCGAAGCATACGTCAATCAACTACGCGCTCAAGAAGCCGCTGCGGGTACGCTTACTCCAGAAAAGTCTGCTGAGTACGATGCTCAAATTGCAAATGACCGCGCTCAACGCGAAGCTGGTTTAGCGGCTACTTTTGAAGGACTGCCCGACTTCAATCAGCGCCAAGTTGAGTTGCAAGCATTGCAAGCTCGTATGGAAGAAATGCGGCCCAAGGAAGGGTACACCCCGGAAGCTGGCGTTCAAGCCGAGATTGCTAAGATGGAAGCGCAACGCGCTAAGTTGCTAGAAGAGCAAGCGGTAGAAGATGCTAAGAAAGCTAAAGGTAGTGCATTTGCCAAAGTGCCACCTACCCCCAACACTGGGGGTATGTTCAAACCCGCACTGGAACAGCGCCGTGCCGAGCAGCAGCAAGCTACACGTGACTTTGCGTTTGGCCCTGTAGCTACGAACACGCCCGGTGATCCTGTCACTGTGGACACACTGAAAAATCTCAAGATATCTGATCGGTCTAAAGTTGGCATGGGGTTGTTGGGCACAGACCTTGAGACCGTTGATGGTCGCCGCAATCTCATTCAGACATTAGAGAACCCAAGTTTTGCGGGGAAGATTGATGAAGGCGCATACGATGATCTGATCAGCACCTTTGATCCCCAAGAAGTCAAAGCACATCGTGCCGAGATGAAGGCTGAGACGCTTTCCCCTACCAAGCAAAAACAGCAAGAGCAAACCCGAACTTTTGCATTTGGAGCACCTGATGTTACAAGACCTGACGCCGCCCCAAGTGGAGGAAGCCCTAGCGTGGTTAGCGAACCCGTTGCCGCTGGAGTTACCCCAACCCCTGCGGCACCTGAACGAGGTGGAGATGTTCCTACTCAGCAGGATGTTGGAGGTGCTGCTGCACGAGAAGAACAACAGCCCCCTGCACTAACTGAACCAACAGGAGTAGACCTTGGCACTGCGCCCCCTCAAACCCAGCAAGCAGAAACGCAAAGACAAGAAGCCCCCGCCGCCCCACGGGGTGTCTTAGACCGCCCTGATCTGTCCGCAGAACTGCCCGTAATCAACGAGAAACTTGGTCGGCGCGGAGTCAAGCTCGACACACAAGCAACAGATGCCAAAGCCTACTTTGGCAAGGTAGCCCCTGAATTTGCACTTGACGCAATTGCAAACGACTTGGTGTACCAACCACAGCCCTACCGCAACTCAAAGATGAAATCCTTTGCGGACAATCCGCAAGGCCCGGAGCCATTGTTTGGCAATCAAGCCGAAGCTGCGTTCTTCCAAGGTCAGGGTGGTATCCACGCCAAGAATGCCGAGGCATGGTCACGTGCTAACTTGTCCCCTGAATCTGTTGCATTCTTAGACCAGAAGATTGCTCTGTACACAAAAGAAGCCAGACGTTCTAGCACAGCACGGGCAAAGCAGCAGAAGCAGCAGGACATCCGCAAGGGTACAAAGACGCAAGTGGAAGAAGAATCCGCTGCTGCCAAAGCAGAGGGCGAGTACGCCCCCACAGAAGAAGAAATTGCAGACGCTAAAGGTACAAAAACTGAAGCGGGCAAACGTAAAGCCCAAATGCAACGTCTTGCACGGGAGTTGGCAGCGGAAGATCCCTACGGCGATTTATACAATAACGCTGACACTGACACCACAGGCTATGAAGCTGATGCAGACCTAGCCGCATTACATACACAGGCTCACCCGGCGGTGCTCCAACAGCTTGCCAACAACAACTTGGCGGGTGCGTTGCAAGGGCTGGCGGACAGTGGGTCGTCTAAGACAGCAGAACTCTTTGCGCAGAACTTATCCAAACTTGTTGGCAATGTGAACCTCGTATATGGCGCTGAGAAGTCCATGTTCGATCCAAAGACCAACACCGTCTACCTGCGTGATGGCGCTACTGAGTATGAGATCTTGCATGAGTCTTCACATGCAACCATGTCCCACACGCTGGACAACCCATCGCATCCAGTAACCCGTCAGGTCATGACCCTCTTCAATCAAATGAAGAAAGGCACTGAAGGAACTTATGGTGCGCAAGATATACAAGAGTTTGCAGGCGAGGCGTGGAGCAATGATGCGTTCCGCAACCGCCTGAAAGAGTTCAAGCCTACTGGTGAGAAACTTACTGGTTGGGAGCGTTTGGTTAACGCCGTGCGTCAGTTGTTACGCTTGCCCCCTAAATATAAGACTGCGTTGGATGCGGTTGACCGCATGCTCAACGACATCATCAGCCCACCACCTGAGACACGCACGGGTGAAACTTTGTACGCGCAGTCCCTGCACAACCCCAACGTTGTGCAAGAAATATTTGCAAAGGCGGGGGAGGCCATACGCAAGCAACCCGTCATGAACAGTGAGAAGGCTGTTGGGTTTTGGAAGGCCGCAGAAAAGGTTGGGCGTACAGGCCGGTACATGATGTACAGGTCATTGAACTTGTCTGCCTTGGGTGAAGCTGGTAGCAAATATTTAGGTGATTCTGCGCCTCGATTTGCCAAGACCCTTGAAGAGATGGCGGGTTATCAAGAGAAGATGCTTGAAGCCATGCACCCGTTGCATGACCGTTTAGCTGCATTTCGACAGGCTCCTGAGTATCAGGCGTGGTCTACCTTGGTACATGACGCTACTCGTGTGGACGTAAACCCATACGCAGACGTGAGCAAGTACATAGGCAGCCCCACAAAAGTAGCCGAGTGGAAGCAACTCAGTGCAAGATTTAACAAACTTACACCAACGGGCCAGAAGTTATACCGCGATCTGTTTGCCACCTACAAAAAACTTGATGCAGAGTTTTTAATCTCGCTTGAGCGCAACATCGGGGCTACGGTGGGTGACAAAGCACAGGCTGCGTCTGCTTACCAGAAGATTCTGTTTGAGTTAAGTACTGTACGTGTTGACCACTATGCGCCGCTGTTCCGCGAAGGGCCGTTCTGGTTGCAGTATGACGTGGGTACTGACACTAAGAAAGAAGCCTTTGAGTCCGAGGCTGAACGTGACTTTGCGCGTAAGAAACTAGAAGCCAGTGGTGCTACAAACTTTGACGCTTACTCCCGTGCAGATCAACTGACAACCAAGACCGTACCGTCTGGCACTATGTTGGCTGAAATCATGAAGATCATGAAAGACAACGGTGCCGGTACAGATGCTATTGACGACTTGATACAACTTGTTGTTAAGGCCATGCCTGAAGCCAGCATCTTAAAGGGCCGCCAAAAACGTACTGGTATCGGTGGCTACATTGACAATGCCGCCTATGTGTTTGACCGTGTGAGCAGTAATACTGCACGTCAGTTAGGGCGTATGCAGTACGGCCCTGAACTACAGCGTCTTGTGACAGAAATGGTTGCAACGGCTAATACCGCACGGGGTGATGTCAATACCTATGGGACAGAACTCATTAAAGAGTTTGAAGGTCGCCGTGCGTTCGCTATGAAACCCACCCTGTCCGGTTGGTCGCAGTTCGCAAGTTCCGGTGCGTTCTACTACAACCTCGCTGGTAACGTATCCTCTGCGGCTGTTAACACTTTGCAAACTCCGTTGGTTGTCTTCCCGCAACTGGGTGGTGAGTATGGGTTCAAAGAGTCCTATGTGGCCTTGAAAAATGCCCTGAAACTCTACACAAGCAGTGGGTTGTCACGAAAGGTTACTGAGTTGACGGGCGAAGTCAGTGATCAAAAAGCCATGACTTCCATTGAGAACTTAGTTAACAACGGGAAGGCTCCCCAATACAAAGACCTCATTGAAGCCATGAAAGCCCGTGGTCTACTGGCCACGTCTACCGCACGGAGTGCACTAAGTTCAGAGAACAACAACTCATCGGGCTACGGCAGCGCAAACAAACTTATGCGCCAAACTGCGTTGGTAAGTTCTTTCATGTTCCACCATGCCGAGCGCATGAACCGTGAGATCACAGCCGTTGCCGCCTATGACTTGGAGATGGGAAAACTCAAGAACTCCAAGTTGAGCAATGCTGAGAAGCAAACCAAGGCAATTGATAAAGCCCTCTCACTTGTGGAATACGCGCATGGCGCAGGTAGCACGTTATCCGGCCCCAGCCTCGGTCAGAGTGACATAGGAAAAGTTTTGATGGTGTTCAAGCGGTTTGCGTTCAGCATGTACTACATGTTGTTCGACACCATGATCCGTTCGCTCCCTACCAAGGGTGCGACAGGTGAACAGCTTGAAGCAATCAAGGCGGCTCGTAGGCAACTTCTTGGCATCTACGGCATGTCCGCGCTCTTTGCGGGTGTTAAGGGTATACCCTTGTATTGGATTGCGGAGGCCGCTTACAACATGTTCCAAGGCGATGACGACGATGATTTTGATACCGTCATGCGTGAGTTCCTTGGTGACTTTGCGTTCAAAGGCCCAGTCAATTACTTCACTAACCTGAGCGTTGCCGACCGTGTGGGCTGGACTGACTTGTTGTGGCGTGAGCAAAAGGGTAGCAAGGCAGATGCTAGTGCGTTGTCCCAAATCCTTGAAACCGCATTGGGTGCACCCTACTCAATTGCTGACAGTTTGTTCCGTGCAAAAGACTTGATTGCTGAAGGTCAGTATGAGCGTGGTATTGAGGCTATGCTCCCTGTGGGTCTGCGCAACGTCTTTAAAGGTGGTCGCTACGCAATCGAAGGGGCTAACACGTTGCGCGGTGATGCGGTTGGGGATGTGAACGGATACAACGCTGCTATGCAAGTGCTTGGCTTTGCTCCTGCTGACTTGATGAAGCAGTACGAAGAGAATGCGTACATGACCGAGAAGGGTAAGGCCATCAAGGCTATAGAGAAGAACGCGCTGAAGAAGTACTATGGGGCGATGCGTGAAGGGGACGCCGACGGCATGATGGAGGCACGTGAGAAGTTGTTTGAGCTTGGTGCTAAGTACCCTGAACTGGGTATCAGTGAAAAGACAATCACACAGTCAGTAAAAGCGCGGGATCGTATTACAAATGAGATGCACCACGGTGTACAGCTTGACCGTAAGCTGGCTCCCTACTTGAAGCAAGCCGCCGCAGAAGCATACGGCGATTAAAAAAAGACCCCGACCGAAGTCGGGGTTCAAGGAGATAGCAACTCAAGGAGAGAATAACACCGTTGCTAGGGTGAACTCTAGCACAGTGTCATGTGATTCGCCAAAACCTCACTCCCTGTGTGCCTCTTTCCAAAACAAATCGGGACTTAACTTTCATACCGCGCTCGTCAGCAGAGGCGGTAATTTGATCCGCAATACCTTGACGATCTAAGCACGGTATGTAGAAGGAACTACCCACTACAAACTTATGCCATTCTACAGCAACCTGTACAGTATCAGTTGTTATCGTCATGTTTAGTAGTTTCTACTTCCGGGTCAAGGTCAGTAGCAACAGCGCAGTCGATCATTAGCGCAAACACAGATGGCGTATTCATGTCAGACCCCTTGGACATGCTCTTTTTAACAACACCTTTGGTGATGTTATTCTTCTGTAAATCAGCACACAACATCTTATAAGAGATCTGGTTGTTACTACACCACTCACGCAGCGCCTTTGCAGAGATGTACAACATCTTTGTGTCGGGTTCGTAGCGGGTCATCAACTCCCCACGGGGTTCTCTGACCGGAACTTCAAGCAGCCCTGACCGTTTATCAGACGTGCTTTTTACGATCAACATGTTGTTGTTCTTTTCATTCAAGAACTGGCCAATGCGGCTCAAAGGTGTCATGCCGTCAGAGCGCACTTCAAGGCGCATACTGCTCAAGGTCTCCACTGCCCACTTGTAGATTGCGGAAACGTCGATGTCGTGCAAGCCCAATTGCTTGGCAATGATGCCCGATGTCAGGGCGCATGCTGCTGTTGCTGACCAGAAACGCTCACGTTGTGTGAACCCTGCGGCCTTATCGAACTTGCGCTGAACCTTCTCTAGTAGCCGCTGAACTTCAGGCAGATTGGCAATCACATACCGTATGAAGATTTCCCCGGCTATGCCGTAGTTCTCGTACATGGGGTTGAACATCGCATCTGACTCAGCCTTGCTGAAGCTGTCGTTCTTGGATACCGAGAACTCCAGTATCCGCATCAGTTCGCCCTCTGGAAAGTCTTTGAGGTTGTACAACTGATCGTACAGGCTCTTGTTGCCTGACGTGATTGCGATTAGATACCAGCGCAACATGTTGCTACGTTCAGCATTGGTCTGCGACTGCATGCGGTTGCGGCCCCGGCCATGCGTGATGGCGTAAGCCACTGCACTGACTTCCTCGTCAACCATGTTAGTCAGTTCATCAATAGTCCCCGGCAGATTGCCGAGCACGGATATACGGTGTATACGTGCCAAGTACTTGTCATCTTGATTCATCAATGGTTCAACGGGCCTACCCCAGATGCTATTGACCATGTACTGGATGGTTGTCTTGCCTACACCGGAGCCGTTGTTTGTCAGGTGAATGATTGCGCCGTTGAGTTTTGTGAACTTGAACAACGCTGAACCAAACCCCGCAAACAAAGTGAACGCACGTACCTCATTCCCCGGTGCTCCATAGATGTTGGCAACTTTCTTCCACTCAGCAATCGTGCCCTTCTTGGTGTAGTAGTTTGCAATCTCCGCAGTGGCGTTTGATGACGGGCTGTAGTTCACCCCCTCTGCCGTGATCTCGCGGTTACCCAAGATGAACTTGGTATCGTTTTCATGCCAACCAAATTGTTGCCGTGCCTTTTCTGCCTCTGACAGGTGCTGAAGTTCTTGCACCCACTTGGTGATGTATCCCATAAGTAAATCCAATCTTTTGTTGTATGCGG